>Ga0307440_1000119_pt1 | contig 34008 bp, 32 predicted proteins | sample SalMarWE160410MG_FD_202150 | JGI IMG/M metagenome (GOLD analysis project Ga0307440, IMG submission 202150) | Salt marsh sediment microbial communities from the Plum Island Ecosystem LTER, Massachusetts, United States - WE1604-10 | ecosystem: Environmental > Aquatic > Marine > Intertidal zone >...
ATACGCCATCTACCAGCCGAAAGCATCGAGACCCGGATGGACCTGATCACAATCGATGTTTCCTTTATATCCTTGAAGATCGTCGTGCCGGCGGCTCAGAAATTCCTGAAGCCGGACGCGACGATCCTGGCCCTCATCAAACCCCAGTTCGAAGTAGGCCGCGCCCTGTTGGGAAAGGGCGGTGTGGTTCGCGACAGGCGGCTGCATGACCGGGTGATCCATGAACTCACCGCTTTTTTTTCGGGACTCGCGCTGGAGGCGGAAGGGATCATCCCCTCACCCATTGAAGGACCCAAGGGCAACCGGGAATTTCTGATTTACCTGAGGCCGTCCAGCGGCAGAGGAACCCATTTTTGTCCTTGATTTTTATAGATGAAACATATAAAAAATTATATTTTAACACTTGGTCATCTATCCAGTACGGGGTGTCTCAATATTTTTGCAGAGAGGAGCTTAAGTGACTGAAATGGTTGAACTTTTGAGAAGCATCGCCTTCGTTGCCCACGGCGGCGCGGGGAAGACCTCTCTTGCCGAAGTCCTGTTGTACAACACCAGCGTGACCAACAGACTGGGCAAGGTCGAGGAAGGCAATACCGTGATGGATTTCGAGCCGGAGGAACTCAAGCGAAAATCAAGCATCAGCACCGGTATTCATCAATTCCCATGGAAAAAACACAGCGTTAACATTCTGGACACGCCAGGAGACCAGAATTTTTTCTCCGACACCCGAAACTGCATGCAGGCCGCCGACAGTATCGTCCTGGTGATCGACGCAGTGGACGGGGTCAAGGTGCAGACGGAAATGGGATGGGAATTTGCCGAGGAATTCAACCTCCCCGTGGTCATCTTTATCAACAAGCTGGACCGGGAACGATCCGATTTTACCAGGACATTTCAGGATGCCGTGAATTGTTTCACGCCGAAGCCGATTCTGCTCCAACTGCCTATCGGTTCCGAAGCCGATTTCCAAGGAGTGGTGGACCTCGTGGAAATGAAAGCCTACCGGTACGACGAGAAGGGCAAAGCCTCTGTCGTGGACATACCCGAGGACATGAAGGATCAGGTGGAATCCGAACGCGAGGCCCTGATCGAAAACGTCGCCGAGGCCGATGACGCCCTCCTTGAAAGATATCTCGAAGGCGATATCCCGTCCGATGAGGAAATCAAGGCAGCCCTCAAAGCCGGCACGCTTTCCCGCGCCTTTGCACCGGTGGTATGCGGCTCTGCTACGAAGAATGTGGGCATCGACCTGGTAGCCGATATCATGGTCAATTGTCTGCCCTCCCCCCTGGATCGCGGCGGCATCAGTGCCATGGGGGATACCGAAGACAAGGAGATTGTATGTGAGCCGGATCCGGACGCTCCGTTTGCCGGTTTTGTGTTCAAGACGATTTCGGATCCCTATGCCGGCCGGCTTTCCATCTTCCGGGTTGTGTCCGGGACCCTGGGGGGGGATGGGATTCTTTACAATACCAGAAAGCAGGCAAAGGAGCGTTACAGCCAGCTACTGCGTCTGGCAGGCAAGGAACAGAAGCCTTGCGATAGTGCAGGGCCGGGTGCCATCGTTGCCGTGGCCAAGCTCAAGGACACCGGCACTGGTGATACCCTGTGCGCGGAAAGTCGCAAGGTTGCCTTCAACTGCAGCGAGCCCCTGCCCTGTCTGATCTCCTACGCGGTAGCGGCACGGAACAAGGGAGACGAGGACAAGGTGTTCTCGTCCCTTAACAGACTCTTGGAAGAGGATCCCGCGCTCAAGCTGACTCGGAACTCGGAAACAAAGGAGATCCTGCTTTCCGGACGCGGTGAAATCCACATTGAAACGGCTGTGGAAAAGGTCAAACGAAAATTCAATGTGGAGGTCGACCTCAAGCCACCCAAAGTCCCCTATCGGGAAACCATCAAGAAAAAGGTCCGGGTCCAGGGACGGCACAAGAAGCAGACCGGGGGACATGGCCAATTCGGAGACTGCTGGATCCGGATGGAACCCCTGTCCCGGGGGACCGGCTTCGAGTTCGTGGATGCCATTGTGGGAGGCGTCATCCCGAAAACCTATATTCCGGCCGTGGAAAAGGGCATTGTCGAATCTTCGGCCAAGGGCATCCTCGCGGGCTACCCGGTGGTGGACTTCAAGGTCAGTCTGGACGATGGATCCTTCCACGCGGTGGACTCATCCGAAATGGCCTTCAAGATCGCCGGATCCCTGGCATTCAAAAAGGCCCTGCAGGAGGCCAACCCCGTGCTGCTGGAACCCATCATGACCGTTTCCATCACCACACCTGACGAATTCATGGGCGATATCATGGGGGATCTCAACAGCCGGCGGGGGCGCGTCCTGGGCATGGACAGCAAGGGAAAGAATCAGGTTATCAACGCGCAGGTACCCATGTCCGAGTTTTTGACCTATGCCATGGATCTTCGTTCCATGACCGGCGGCCGAGGGGTGTTCTCAATGGACTTCTCCCACTATGACGAAGTGCCGGCCCAGTTGGCCCAGAAGATCATCGAGGAGGTAAATCGGGAAAAGGGGTAGATCCGGTCCGCCAGGACTGAACGGGGGGGGTCAGGGCCGCACCCCGCAGTGACGTGTCGCGGCCTCGTCGAGCATCTGGGCGAGCCCCCCCCTTTCTTCTGGGATAAAGCCGAGGGCTTTCCGCCAGACCTCGTCGTCCTCCATGCAAAGATACACCGTCAGCCCCGGAGCCAATTCCCGGAACCAGGACACCATCTTCCGGTAGAGTGCGATCCGTAACGGCTTGAAGTACCGCATTTTACCGTCCAGGCCGGTTATGAACTCGCCATAAACGATTTTCGAGCTGGGGAAACGCCGTTGGACGATGGGCTTTAGGGCAGCCATGAACCGAAAGGTGCCAAGGCTTACCCAGACGATGCGCTCCGGCGGAACCCGGGAAACGATCGCCTCCACCACCTCACGGTAGCCTGCCTCGCATCCCTCGTAGAGAACCATGGGGTCGAAGTGAAACGCCACGGGATAGCCCCACCGCGCACATTTAGCCGCGGCGTCCAGCCGTGCATCGAGACTGGCCGTGCCCCGTTCCTCCTTGCGGATCACCTCCCGGGTGTTGAGGGACCACGCCATGATGGTCTTGCCCCCATGGGAGAGGGACCTGACCCCATCGATGTAAACCGTCTTCGACTTGAGTTCCAGAACAGCCCGGGGCTGGGCCGCGAATTTCGGAATCAGAAACCGCGAAAGATCGGCTGCCGGCTCCCATATCAGGCTATCGGTGAACTCACCCGTGCCGACACGGTGGATCCCGGCCGTTGAAAACAGCGTCTCCAATTCCATGGAAAGATCGTCGTGGTTCACGAAGAATTGCAGAAGCGGCGGGTGAAAATAGGACTGGAGGATACAGTAGCTGCAGTCCATGCCGCAGTAAGTGCCTATATGGAGGATTTTGTAACCGCAGCAGGTATAGTGCTGGGTGCCCGGGCACGCCTTGATGAAGGCCCCCCGGTTTCGGGTGAGAAATAGTCGCCTTTTCCCCTCCAACTCAGGATCCGGGCCCGCCTCCGCCAACTCCCTGAAGACGGTATCCGCACCTTGAACGATCCGGCAGGAGACCCCGGGAAAGCGGGCTTTGATGCGCACTGCAACGGGATCCTCCGCCACGCATCGATCGATGTAAAGCGCCGAGAGCTTCACCCTTCCAACACGCATCAGACCAGCTGGCAGACCATGTCCAGGGCCGTTTCCAGATCCATTTTCCCCATGTTCAGTACCAGATGGTACAGCTGGGGCCGGTCATAGTCTTCTATTCCAAATTTCCGGTATAGATTCGCCCGGCGTCTCTCCTCTGCCTCGACCGTATTCGATGCCTGCTTGTTGGACAGATGATACTTCTTCTCGATAAACGCCACTCGGTGATCCCTGCCGGCGATCAAAAGGATGTGCACCGCATCCTTTCGATCCTTCAAGACATATTGACTTCCCCTGCCAATGATAACGGCATTGCCCTCGTCCGCGATCTTGGTGATGATCGTACGAAGGGCATCTACATAGATCTCCTCGTCGATATATCCGCGTTCGTTGGATATGACTCGGTCCACCAGGGATTTGGATAGAAGACTCGCCACGATCTTCTGAAAGGGTTTTCCCGCATCCTTTTCCATGGACGTCACCCAGTCCGTGGAAACATTCGCCTTTTCGGCAACCATCTGCAAAATTTCATTATCAAAGAGCGCATATCCGAGTTTTTTTGAAATCATTTCCCCCAGCGTCAATCCACCGGCACCAAATTGGCGTGAAATGGTCACAACAGCCATGTATACCTCCTTCTCTGTCCCAAAAGACGCTCCCTCGAAATCAGCCATCGCCAGGAAAGCCGAACGCATAATTATTTTTTTAACATGTTCGCGTGGGTATATCAAAGCAAATCGGTTGCAGTCATTGAGAATACACCGTCATCAGAGCGACGGAGCGGCAGCTCCGTCAGGCGTGGGGCGAGGAGAGGGTGAAGCCGACGGGGAAGAATTTTTGATGCCTCTGGAGAAAATCTCAAAGGCGCTGTCGAGAGTGAGCATCTTTGGCCCCTCCTCCGTTGCGACGCGCTGACTTTCATCATAGAGCACGGCCCCTGAGAAGACGGCCCACAGGACCGCCGCCAAAGTATCCGGTGGGCAGTCGATAAAGGTTCCTGCGTGCATCCCTTTTCGCAGGATGTCGGCCATGGCATCGACAATTCGGCAGGTATGGGACTGGATTTCGGAAACCAGCTCCTCGGTGAGGTGTTTGAGGGTATCGCTGGCCTGAAGCCGGAAGGTATGAATCAAAATCCAGGAATCGAAAGCGCAGGCATCGTACAGAACATCCTTCAATTTGGAGAGCCGCTGCTCCGGGCTGAGGCCTGTCTCCTCGCACAGGGCTTCGAGGCGGGAAATGAGATATTTCAGTATCTTTATGGACAGGGCAGCGAACAGTTCATCCTTGTTCTTGAAGTAGAGATAGAGCGTTCCCGGGCTCAGCTCCGCCTCCCGGGCGATATCCTCGACGGTAGCGCCGTTGAACCCCTTGGAGGCAAAGAGCTTTTTGGCAGCCACCAGAATTTGCCGCCGGCGGTGTTCTTTCTCCCGTTTTCTTCTTTCTTGTAAGCCCATATATATAATGAATTATATTTATTTGCTGCAATTCTATATAGGAAATAGAAACAGGTTTGTCAAGAAAATGGTTTACAACATCGCATCGATATCACATTATCCCGGATTGTTATCTTGACTGAAACAGGTCCGGACAGGACAGGATCCGTTCGATGGTGTCCCTGTGGCGTTCAAGCCCGCCCGGGTCGGAAAAGGTGAGGGTGAGCGAGTAAGTGTTCCCCTCGAAATCCGGAGGGGGCGCAAGCCGAGCATTGGGACCCAGCCGGAGAGATTTGAGGATCGATTCGAAGGCCTCGGTCGCTGCCGAAAGGGTGGGGAACCGCCTTTGCTTCAAGTAACGACGAAAGGCAGCCGTCTTCCGGACCCGGTCCAGATTCGGATCTTCCAGCAGGGTTCGCACGGATGCTTCCGTCAACACCGCTGTGAGCGGCAAATCGTCCCTGAGGGCGATTTCCCTGGCCAGGGTAATCACCTCTCGCTGTTTGTTCAGTCCCATCCGCAACCTCAGAAAGGTATCGGCAAACCAGTTGGCTGTGTCCTCGCCCAAATCGGCCAGCATCATGGCCGTCTGCAAGGGGATGATCCCGGAGAGGATACCGTCCTGGACCGCCTGAGGCAAACGGCAAAGGGGCATTAGCTTTCCGATCAAGCGGGGGGAGGAATCCGGGAGCCCGAGGCTTCCCGCCACCTGCGCCAGCCGGTCGGGATCGTGGCAGCCGGATGCGGCCAAAAGGCACAGGGCGCGGGAGCTCTCTATGGGATTCAATCCCCTCTGGGAGGTGTTCTCCGTGATAGCTACCTGGGAGCAATCGAGGCGGCTCGTACTGGAAGACACAATCCGGGCAGGCACCGCGACCCATTTGAGATGGTCGGCCGCCGCCACCCGCCGAAACCCGCTGACGATTTCATAGGTGTCGTGTTCCGCCGCAGACAACAGGATGGGGGGATTGATCAGGCCCACCCGGTCGAGGGAGGCGGCAAGCCCGGGGATGTCCTCTAGGGTCGTAATGCGGTAGGTCTGTCCCTCCCGGTCAATCTGTGAGAGGCGGACCCGTTGGGGCTCATAGCGCATCGTCCCTGCCAGTGAGGGCTTTCAATGCCTCGATATACCGGGCGCGGGTGTTTTCAATCACCTCTTGGGGCAGGGTTGGGCCGGGAGGGGTATGGTCCCAATCGAGGGACAGGAGATAATCACGAAGGTACTGTTTGTCATAGCTCTTCTGGGAACCGCCGGGCTGGTAGGTGGATTTCGGCCAGAAGCGTGAAGAGTCGGGGGTCAGGACCTCGTCAATGAGGATCAGTTCATCGCCCGCCATGCCAAATTCAAATTTTGTGTCTGCGATGATGATCCCCTTGGTTTCGGCCAGCTCCGCCCCCCTTTGGTATATCGCCAGGCTCAGATCCCGGGCTTTTTCCGCCACCGGCTTACCGACGATACGGGCGGCTTCCTCGAAATCGATATTGAGGTCATGCTCCCCTAGCTCCGCCTTGGTGGAGGGGGTGAACAGAGGTTCAGGCAATTTTTCAGATTCCTTCAGGCCCTGGGGCAGCGGGATACCGCAGACTGTTCCCGACTCCCGGTAGGACTTCCACCCAGAGCCCGAGATATAGCCCCTGACGACACATTCGATGGCCAGGGGGACGGCTTTTTTCACCAGCATGCTCCTGGAGGCCAACCTGTCGGCATGGGCGCTGCAGGAGTCTGGATAATCGGCCACGTTCCCACTTATCACGTGATTGTCCACCAGGGATTTCATGATATCGAACCAGAAAAGCGAAATCTGGGTCAATATTTTGCCCTTGTCTGGGATGGGATCCGGCATGATGACATCGAAGGCCGATATCCGATCCGAAGCCACCATCAGGAGGCTGTCCCCCATGTCGTAAATGTCCCTGACTTTTCCTCTTCTAAGGAGTTTCAATCCCGGAATATCCGTTTCCATCACCGCCTGTGTGCGCATTCGCCTTCCCCTTCTCCTCGTGCCCCTATGGAATTTCCATATCCGTATCGAAACGGGTCTTAAAAAACTGCCGCAAGGCATCAAGCACCGTCTCCGGCATCTCGAAAAAGGTCAGCCCTGTGCCGTAGCGGCCATTTTCGAACTGCCGCTGATGGCTCACTTTGGACTTGATGTCAATGGTTTCATTATCCAGCCCGATGGTCAGGACCACGATGTAACCGGGGTCAATGGGAAAACTCGTTTCCAAAAGGATCCCCTTCTCAGAAATATTCAATGTGCGTCCCATCCCCTGGTGAATGGATCGCCCCTTCTCGTCCAGCAGGACATAGGACAAATTCAGCGAATCGATACGATCGGCTTCCCTTTTTTCAGACATCTCTCTACCGTCGCGCTAGGCGCGCCTCCTTCCTTCCTTCGCCTTCACAAAAGCATCCTCAATCAATTGCGTGGTAATTGAAATGCACGCAGATGTATGTTCGATAAGATTTCGCATGGTGGTAGACTGGCGATCATATTCGGTACTCAAAAGCTTTTCGTCCACCTCCCCCACTTCAATGTCCGGCGATGCGAAAACGCTTGCGCCGTGGGGCTCATGGCCGAATTCGAGGAAGGGGAAAACACCGAAAAAATCCCCCTTGGAAAGCTCGGCAAGACGAATTTGACCGTAATCCGTGTGGCGCACAATGGCAACCTGTCCATTTTTAATGGTAAACAGCCCCTCCTTCCCCTCAGCATCCGGAATGAAGGGCTCCAGTCCCTGGGATGGCTGCAGGTTCTGCAACTGTTTAGCTCTTACGCTCAGCAGTCCATCGGTCAGGTCCTTGAGGCGTTTATCGACACTGATCAGGAGCCGTCTGAAAACCGGCGTCAGGGAGGCAAATTCACCGGCAAGCCGGGGCGCATCGATGACGCCCAGTTGGGTATTGTCTCCCCGGGCCACAGCGGCAGCGCTTCGCACATGATCCCCTGGCAGAAACGAGGCGAAACTGCCCACGAAGGATCCCTCGGCAAGCCTCAGAATCACTTCAGGCCCCCGCTCGGTGGTCTTTACGATATCCACCAGGCCGTCGAGCACCACCCAAATCCAGCTGCCGTGCTTGCCCTCCTGGGTCACCACCTCCCCATCCACAAAGGATTCCTCATCCACTACATAGATGTAGTCGACCATCGGCCCCTTGAGCTGTGTCATTTTACGCGCCCTGGCGGCAGCGGCTCCGGTACTGCTTAGGGCTGGAGCCGGTCCTACCATTTTGACTTTTCCGTCATCAACCATTCGCAACCCGTCGAGAATGATTTCCATTCGGTTTTTGTGAATGGCCTTGCTCTTTCGAGCAGGCCCCACGCTGTAAGAAAAATCGCCGGTCTGCCAGCCGAAAAGTGAGTAGAGGGCGGTCAGCCCGCTGTCAGGCCCGTTTTCTGCATCCACGGGGTTACCATTCAGAAAATAGATAAACGCGGGAATCGGCTCGTAGCTGCTCTGGAGTTGCAGTACGCCAGTGGATCCATTGTTTCCAATCAGCTGAATGAGCTCAGCTAGATTCAAGAACTCCAGTTTTCCCGAAAAAACGATATCATTCATGAAAACAATTTATTGAGCCCATTTGAGCTCACGCTGGAGGTGCTTCAAGGTCAGTTTCAACCCCTCCAGCAGTGTTTTGCCCACCCCCTCACCGGTGACGGCGCTGGCCGCAAAGGAAGGCACCTTAAGCTGATGATTCAGTTCGCGCTCCATCTGGTCCAGGGGCATAAGGGGGATTCCCTGCTCACCGAGATCCCGCTTGTTGTACTGAAGCACCAGAGGCACCCTGAAAATACTCAGCCCGTATTCCTTCAGGTTCTGGTGTAAATCCTTTAGGGACTTCATGTTGCTCTCCCGCCTGACATTCAGGGAGTCAGCCACGAAAATGATCCCATCCACCCCCTTCAGCACCAGCTTACGGGTCGATTTGTATTTGACCTGGCCCGGAACCGTGTACAGTTGCACCCGCACCTCGCATCCACGGATCTTGCCAAGGCCCATGGGCAGGAAATCGAAAAACAGGGTCCGGTCCCCCTCGGTATTGATGGACACCATCTCACCGGAGACCTGTTTCCTGTATGATTTGAAAATCTGCTCAAGGTTCGTGGTTTTCCCACATCTGCCAGGTCCGTAATAGACGATCTTGCATTCGATTTCTCTGTTCTTTAAATTAAATATAGCCATAACGCCGGGCGCCCCTCATTTTCTTTCGGCTCAATTCACTGCTTGCTCTTGCGAAAGGCGGCGAAGCACAGGTAAACCCCTTTTCGTACCTCGACGCGACGTCCTCCATCCCTTCGATATCAACCCTTGAGTCATCGATCAATAGGTTCATGACTACTCGAACAAACTTGACGTGGGTCTCAACCATCCTCTATTTTGATGTCCAGGTGATAGTTGCCCTCCTTGGGGCCCGAATCGATCAGCGCCTTGGCGGAAATCACCCCCTCTCCACGGAAGATGGCCACTGATGAATTGAACTGTAGATTCCTCAGGCGAAACCCCACATTCAGATTGTCCAAAAGCGTTTTTTCCTCGCTTTCGATGATGAGGCTGACCATGTTGCCTGCCTGGAACTTCACATCCAGTTCAACGGCCTTTCCCTTGAGAGGTCCCTTGTCCAGGGTAATCACAACGGAACCGACATCCAGATCCACGGGTTGCTTTTGGATAGCGGCCACCACGATGCGATGCTTGCCAGAATCGCATGCGGCCTCAGGCAGGTCCAACTGCACCCCATCCCTCTCCAGGCGCTCCTCCAGGAAATTCCGGACGCGATCAAGTTCACCCGGAGCAAAATTTGTATTGGTCAACCACCCCTGATAGGTATCCACAGCCTTCTCGGGCGTCTCCAGAAGCAAATAACACTGGAGAATGTTCTTGGCGGCTGAAACCCTGACTGCATCCTTTTCCAGAAGACCGTTGAGTTCAAAAATGGCCCGCTCGATCTGTCCGAAATTGGCCAGGGTCACGGCGCCTTCCAATTCCTTGAGATCCGGATCGTCCTCCGCGGAATGGCTGAACAGGTTCTTGATCAAGGTTTGAACCTGAGGGGCTATCTCAGTGGTGGCTGGGGCAGCCTCTACCTTGTTGACAGTCACTTCCAGTTCGTCGATTTTCTGCGCCATGCTGGCCAGGAGATCCTCGCGGTTCTCCATGCCAGGCTGTTCCAGGACCATTCGCAAAGCCTCATCGTAGGCCGATCTGGCTTCTTCATATAGCCCCTGGGACTGATAAAGTTCCGCCACCTTAAGTTGTTGTTCAATCCCCTGTTTGATATCCATTGGTGCCTATCCCCCGCAGCTGCCCTGGGCTGAGACCGCTTTGCGAACGTTATCCACTGCCGTTTTCGAGACGAAGCTTGTGAAGCGTATTATCGGACGTCGTAGTGTTATCCTACAGCTCCTTGGCTTCAGCCTTATTAAAAATATCCTCCCGACTATATTTCTGCCTGCAGGCCGAAAGTCAAGAAGATACGACGCTTATAGCACCGAATCGTGCTCCCGTAAAGGCTACTGCCCCATTTCTCAGGAAATATCAACCAATGCCCTTTTCAGTGCCTCGGCTGCCGGCCGCGTCATGCCGCTGACGGACAAGAGCTCCGCCATGGATGCAGCTCGAATCCCTTCCAAACCGCCGAACCGCTTCAATAGAGCCCGCTTCCGTCTCTCTCCAATGCCTGGGATCGAATCCAGCACCGACCCGATAGCGGCGGCGCGCCGCTGTCGGCGGTGAAAGCCAATGGCAAACCGGTGGGCTTCATCCCTGATGCGTTGGAGAAAGAGCAACAGGTCCTCCGCGTCACCGAAATTCACCGGATTGGCCCGATCCCGCAGAAAAATCTTGTCCCGGGTTTCCCCCCGGCGCTCATCCTTCTTTGCAATGGCGACAAGCGCGAATTGCCCTTCCAGGCCAAGGGAGGCGAGCACCTTACGGGCGATCTGCAACTGCCCTCTGCCCCCATCCACCATGACCAAGTCCGGTATGGGCATCTCCCGGTTTCCGGGTTTAAAACGCCGTCCCATGACCTCCGCCATGAGGGCATAATCATCGGGCCCCGAGTCCAGACGCATCTTGTAGGTCCGGTAATCAGATTTCTTGGGTTTCCCCTCCTCGAAGACCACCATTCCGGAAACCGGGTTTGCACCTTGAATGTGGGAGTTATCAAAGCATTCAATTCGCATCGGAAGGCTGTCCAGTTTCAGGCGCCGCTGGAGCCGCTCCAGCAGGCGCCGCTCGGCATTCCCTGCAGCCACCAGTTCCTTTAAATGATTTTCCGCATTCTGCTCTGCCAGTGCGACCAGCCGGGTCTTCTCCCCCCTTCTGGGAAACAGGATCCGGAGGCGCCCGCCCTTCGACTCCTTCAACCACTGCGCCAGGAGCGGCGCATCTGCCACGGCTGTCGGCAGGAGCAGCTCCTCGGGCAGAGACGGCTCCTTCTCGTAATACTGCCGGATAAATGCCGTTGCCATCTCATCGTCCGGTGCAATGCAGTTCTTGAAGTCAAAATGCCGTTGGCCCATCAGATAGCCGCCCCGGATGATGAGCAGCGTCAGTGTGCAGCGCTCCCCGCTCCGGGCAATGCCGAGGACGTCCCGGTCTTTGAGATCGGGAGATACCACCACCTGTTTTTCGGCAATATGCCGCAGGGAGCGAACCTTGTCCCTCAGGACCGCAGCCCTCTCGAATTCCTGTTCGGCAGCCGCCGCCACCATATCAGCCTCGATTTTCCGGATAAGATCCGTCGTCCGTCCGCTGAGAAACAGAACCACCTCCCGGACCATCTCCTCATAGACCTCCGGGGAGACCTGTACACAGCAAGGGCCTAGGCACTGGCCCATCTGACAGTGAAGGCATGGCCTGGAGCGATGTTGAAATTTACCTTTTCGGCACTTTCGAAGCTGAAAGGTCTTGTTGATCAGCTGCAATGTCTGGCGCACGGCCTTTGCCGATGGGTAGGGTCCGAAGTAAAGGGCACCGTCCCGGACGATCCGTCGCACGATGGTCAGATTCGGATAGGGACTCGTGGTGTCCAGCCGCAGCACCGGGTAACGCTTGTCATCCCGGAGGATAACGTTGTACCGGGGTTGATGCTGTTTAATGAGGGTCGACTCGAGAATCAGCGCCTCCTGCTCCGTGGCCGTAACGATGGTTTCGAAGTCCCGGATGTGTTCGAGGAGAACCGCAGTCTTGAGATCCTCATGGTGCCGTTTGATGAAATAGGAGGACAAACGGCTTCTCAGATTCAGGGCTTTTCCCACATAGAGAATCCGGTCCGCGGCATCCTTCATCAGATAGACACCGGGCCCCCGCGACACCCGGGAAAGCTTTTCCTTCAGCGGTTCGAGCATGGATTGCCAGTCCTCAGAGTTCGAAAACCATCTGCTTTCTCAGCTCATTGATGCGGTCCCGGAGCGCGGCGGCAAGCTCGAAATCTAGCTCCCCCGCCGCCGCATGCATCTTCTTTTCCAGGGTCTCGATATCCGCCTCGATGCTGTCTTTTGACGCGTATCCCGCTGGGGTCTCCGAAATACCGGTGTGCTTCGGCGCCTGGTTCCCATAGAAGACATCCAGGGCCGTGTTGAGAGATTTGGCGATGGTGGCAGGTGTGATCCCATGGGCCAGGTTGTAATCGGCCTGGATCTGACGTCTGCGGTCAGTTTCCGATAGGGCCTGTGCCATGGCGCCTGTGGTGTGATCCGCGTACAGGATCACGCGTCCCTCGGCGTTCCTTGCGGCCCGACCGAAGGTCTGCACCAGGGACCTGGCTGACCTGAGAAACCCCTCCTTGTCCGCATCCAGAATGGCCACCAGAGATACCTCGGGAATATCCAGCCCCTCCCGAAGCAGGTTGATCCCCACCAGCACATCGAATACGCCTTTGCGCAAATCCCGGATGATCTCCATGCGCTCCAGGGTACCTATATCCGCATGCAGGTAGCGCACCCGCACCCCAAGGTCCGTATAGTAATCCGTAAGATCCTCGGCCAGGCGTTTGGTCAGGGTCGTCACCAGCACCCGCGTTCCCCTCTGGATGCATCCGAGGATCTCGCCATAGAGGTCGTCCACCTGGCTCGTAGCCTTGCGGATCATGACAACCGGATCCAGCAGGCCCGTGGGACGAACGATCTGCTCCACCGGTTTTGATCGGCTCTGGCGCAGTTCGAACTCGCCGGGGGTGGCCGACACATAGATGCACCGGGCTACCCGCTCCTGGAATTCCTCGAACATCAGGGGGCGGTTGTCCAGTGCCGAGGGCAGCCTGAAACCATACTCCACAAGTGTGCTCTTGCGGGACCGATCCCCCCGGTACATGGCCCCCAGCTGGGGGACTGTAATGTGGCTCTCGTCGATGAAAACGATGAAATCGTCAGGGAAATAATCCAGCAGCGTGGGAGGAGGCTCACCCGGGGCCCGGCCCGTGAGGTGACGGGAGTAATTTTCAATGCCGTTGCAGTATCCGAGCTCCAGCATCATTTCCAGATCGAAATGGGTACGCTCCTCGATTCGCTGGGCCTCGACCCACTTGCCCAGATCCCTGAAGTGGTCCACCCGATATTTCAACTCCTCCTTGATGGTTTCGATGGCCCGAAGCAGGGTGGACTTGGCCGTGACATAGTGGCTTGCAGGAAATATAACGGCCTGGGCCATCCGGCCGAGGACGGTCCCCCGGAGCGGATCGATCTCGGCGATGCCGTCAATCTGATCCCCGAAAAAATCGATCCTGAGGGCCCGGTCCGTCTCGTAGGCCGGGTAGATCTCCACCCGATCTCCCCGGACCCGGAAGGTCCCCCGGTGAAAATCCACATCGTTCCGCTCGTACTGCATGTCCACCAGACCCCTCAGGAGGCGCTGACGGGACAATTCTCTATCGGTTTCAAGGCTGATGCGCATGCCCAGGTAATCCTCCGGGGCACCCAGGCCATAGATGCACGAGACGCTTGCCACCACGATGACATCCCGCCGGGACAGAACGGACCGGGTGGCGCTGTGCCGGAGTTTGTCGATCAGTTCATTGATGGAGGAATCCTTCTGAATATAGGTGTCGGAGGCGGGGATATAGGCTTCGGGCTGGTAGTAGTCGTAGTAGCTGACGAAGTATTCCACCGCGTTGTCCGGAAACAGCTCTCTGAATTCGTTGTAGAGCTGTGCCGCCAGGGTCTTGTTGGGGGCGATCACCAGGGCGGGCTTTTCCACCCTGGCGATGGTGTGTGCCATGGTAAAGGTCTTTCCCGAACCGGTCACCCCCAGCAGTACCTGGCGCCCCCTCCCTGCGCCCAGGCCGTCGCTGAGCGCATCGATGGCCTGGGGCTGATCCCCCGTCGGTGTAAAAGGAGCGGAGAGACTAAAAAGGGGCATACGCCTATTCGACACTCCATGTGGTGCCGTCGGGCCCATCCTTGATGGTGATGTTCATGGCGGATAGACGATCCCGGATCCGGTCCGCAGTTGCCCAGTCCTTGGCCTGCCTGGCCGCCTGGCGATCCTGTAGCAGCCTTTCGATTTGCTCCGGGTCGACGCCTGCCTTGGAAAGCGCTGCCGTCTGCTTATTTCGGAAATAGTCCACTGGGGATTGCCCCAGAAGGCCCAGGATTTCCCCCATGCGCCCGATCCCGGCCACGGTGATGAGAATCTCCCGTGCTGTCAAATCCCTGTCCCCCTCTGCTTCATCAAGGCTGCGATTGATGGCGCGCACCGCCTCGAACAGGATGCCGATGCCGAGGGCGGAGTTGAAGTCGTCATCCATGGCATCGCAGAAACGCTTCCAGTATGGATCCCCATCAGGGGTCACGCCTTCATCCCCACCGGGCAAGGCCGTCTGCACCCGTTCCAGCAGGGCGTAGATTTTATCCAGCGCGCTTGCCGCCTCCTCCATGGCCTTGTGACTGAAGTCAACGGGGCTTCGGTAGTGGTTGGACAGGAGAAAGAGGCGAATCGCCTCGGGATGAAAGGATTTGAGAACGTCCCGGATTAAAAGGAAGTTGCCCAAGGATTTGGACATTTTTTCCTGATTGATATTTACAAACCCGTTGTGGATCCAATAGGCGGCAAAGGATTTGCCGGTGGCCGCCTCGGACTGGGCAATCTCGTTTTCGTGATGGGGAAAAATCAGATCCTTTCCGCCGCCATGAATGTCAAAGCTCGGGCCGAGGTAAGAGAAACTCATGGCGGAGCACTCGATGTGCCAGCCGGGACGCCCCCTTCCCCAGGGACTCTCCCAGGTGGGTTCGCCGGGTTTTGCCGCCTTCCAAAGGGCGAAGTCGAAGGGGTTTCGTTTGCGCCCGTCCACATCGATCCGTGCGCCGGCCTCCATGTCCTCTAGTTTGCGGCCGGAAAGCTTCCCGTAACCGTCAAAGGCTTCAACGGAAAAAAAAACATCCCCATCTATTTCGTAGGCAATGTCCTTGGCCATCAGGGATTCAATCATACTGACGATAGCGCCGATGTGTTCGGTGGCCTTGGGTTCAAGGGTGGCTGGCCGCACCCCCAGGGAGGCCATGTCCTCATGGAATTCGGCGATGTACTTCTCGGCAACGGCTTTCCAGTCGGCTCCCAACTGCTGGGCTCTTTGAATGATCTTGTCATCCACGTCGGTGAAGTTGCGAACATAAGTCACCTCATACCCGCTGGCCTCGAAATACCGGGCGATGACGTCGAACACCACTGCGGATCTGGCGTGGCCGATATGGCAACTGTCATACACCGTCGGGCCGCAGACATACAACGATACCTTTCCGGCCCGAACCGGCTCAAACGATTCCTTCTTCCTGCTCAGTGTATTGTAAATGCGAATACCCATGCTTGCTTCCTCACCATCTTTACCATCTTTGTAGAATATAGGCTCTTCGGTATCACAATCAAGGGCGAGGACTCCGTGGTGCCAGCCCTCACGGTTTGACCTTAGGGTTACCAGAGGCGATAAGGACGGTGCACAGGGCGGCAATGCCCTCGCCCCTGCCCATGGGACCAAGCCCTTCGGTGGTGGTCGCCTTGATGTTGACCTGATCCACCGCTATCCCTATACATGCGGCGATCCGCCCTCGCATCCTGGCCCGGTAAGGGGTGAGTCTGGGTGCCTGAGCCAAAATGGTGGCATCAATATTCTGAATTGCATAACCCAAGGCCGAAAGCTTATCCTTCGTGCGTCCCAGCAGCACCATGCTGTCGATGCCGGCGTATGCCGGATCCGTATCCGGAAAATGGACACCGATGTCGTCCAGTCCGGCTGCACCCAGCAGGGCGTCACACAGGGCATGGAGCAGCACATCCGCGTCGGAATGCCCCATCAGTCCCATCTCGAAGGGGATTTCAACCCCTCCCAGAACCAGTTTTCGTCCCGGCACCAACCGGTGAACATCATAGCCCGTTCCGATACGCATGCATTTCCCCCGATTCATGCCAACTTCCCGTCAATCCGAAGTTCCGCCCCGTCGAGGCAGGCCACATGCATTACCATAATTGCCGAACAAGGTAAAGGAATACAGCCGTACCACAGCACTTCGCTGTGAACGGCCTTTGATTCCTGCCACGGCGCAGCTCACCGGAGTTTTTACCGAGAATTGCTGAGCCGGCCAGGTTGCACTTTCGAGCCGTATTTGCCATACATGACGGTGGGTGGTAACCGCCCCGACAGCTAAGGAGGTAAGATGCAGCCGAGATTCACCCCCATATCCGATCCATCGAGTCTGGACAGGCAGGGCCCCTACCGTGAGGTCCTGGCGGCCTGCAGCCAGATCCCATCCGATTACAGCTTCATCAACCTCTGGGGATGGGCGTTGAACTATGGCCTTGAATGGGCATGGGAGCATGGGCTGGTATGGATCCGCCAGACGCTCCCCGAGACGGTGTACTGGGCTCCTGTGGGGCCATGGCAAAGCGTTGACTGGGGGGTAGCCATCGCCAGTCTGTCTTCCGAGCCCATCCGGTTCATCCGCGTTCCGGACCATCTCCTGGGCCTTTGGAAGAGACTCCCCGGGCTTCGATGCCGCTACATGGAAACACGTGGGCACTGGGACTACGTCTATTCGGTTCCGGAACTGGTAGCCTTAAAGGGAAACCGGTTTCACAAGAAAAAAAATCTGCTCAGCCAGTTCCTGAAGCGGTATGATTACCAGTACCAACCCTTTGAACCGGACCTGGTGAAGCAGGTCTTGGCCATGCAGGCCGACTGGTGCCTCTGGCGGGATTGCGAATCCTCGGAAACCCTGACGGCGGAAAACATCGCCGTCGAAAGGGTGCTCACCCGCTGGGACGCCCTCCATGGCATTCTCGGCGGCATCATCAGGGTGGACGATCAGCTCGTGGCCTATACCGTTGCCGATGCCCTCACTGACGGCACCCTCGTTATCCATTTCGAGAAGGGATGCACCCGCATCACTGGCATCTACCAGGCCATCAACCAGATGTTCCTTGAGAGCCTGGGAGATCGTTTCGCCAGGGTGAACCGGGAGCAGGATCTCGATGACCCGGGACTTCGAAAGGCGAAACTGTCCTATCAGCCCATTGACCTTCTTGAAAAATACGAAGTGACCCTCTATCGTTCCCCTCCGCACTGAAGGTGCTATATTTTTCACCGGGAATCGTTGGCTCCCTTGACAATTGGTTGGAGATACGCTTATAGATGGCAGGACTATGGAAAAAGAGCGATTGGCATTCCATTCGACCCTGGCGTCGCCAATCGCCATCATTTGTTTAACGCAATTTGGGCCTGGGAGAACGCCATTATGCCCCTCTATGAATTTCAATGCCCCAAAGATGGAATCATCGTCGAAAAGTTTGTCAAGATGGGCACCGAATCCATCGAATGCCCGGAATGCCATGAAAAAGCGACCCGAATCATATCCGCCTGCACCTTCGCCCTCAAGGGGGGCGGATGGTACGCCGACGGTTACGCCGCCAAGAAACGTTGACGAGCCTATGACAGATCAGTGGGAAAAAAATCTGGCTTGCGCAAGCCAGTGCGGCCGTTGCCACCAGCCTTTACCGTCCTTCGGACAGCGTATCTTGTCGGTCTTTGACCATGAACCCATCTGCCTCGACTGCAAGCGCAAGGAGGAGACGCGAGCGGATTACCAGGAGGCCTCGAGGGAGATGATCGGTCGGTGCATGGCGGATACCGAGGCGCAATACTCAGACCCGGGCGGATACTGCTATTTTCATTTCTATCCTTTTTCCTGCAATAACGAGTGATCCATGATCATTCCTCGGTGAGGATCCGGCCCTCACCGGGATAAATCGTGTAATCTTGAGCCGTGGCCGTGCCAGAGGCGCGGGGCCAGTGGCCCGGCTGGGGGTCCGCACCCTCCTGCGTCACGGCCGAGGGATTCCGGTCCTTCATCCGGGGGATTTCCCGCACATCGACGTCGGGCACGTTATAGCTGAATTCAATGGGGATATGGTTCGGATCAAAGGCGTAGATGGAATAGATAAAGCCATGATCAATGATTTCCGAGACCCAGTGACCGGCTGCGTCCAAGCTGTTTCTTAGCTCCACCAGATCGTCAATCGATTCGACCCCGATGGACACATGATCGAAGGCCACCGGGCCCTTGACCGGCACGCCGTGGTCTTTGTCCGGTATTTTCTCCACATCGGGCCATTCGAAAAAGGCGATCATGTCTGTTTTTGAAATTTCGAAAAAATAGTGGCGATACCCTTTCCGACCGAGACCCACCACGAGCCGCATGCCCAGCAAATCACGCCAGAACCGGATGGTCATGTCCATATCACCGGTTACCATAGCCAAATGGTTGACGCCGTTGTAGGATGGCATCCCCGCTGTCCTCCAAATCCATTGCGCTTCGTCCCCACCGCCCGGGTGTTAGAGGCGGTGGGGAATACATCTTTGTCCAGAATATAATAAATGAAGCGTTTTTTTATTAAATAACTGTATATTAAAACTATAAATCTAAACTTTTAGGTGAAGGTTTGTGACGCGCTGGCCTATGGGGTGGTGTAGTAGGCCATGCCCTGACAGGCACTGCACAGATCGCCGCATTTCAGGTAATAGGATTCGCCGCAGTTTCTGCAGATGCCGGTCTTTTTTGAGGTGGCGGCCATTTCTGGCGGACGGATGCGCACCTCCCGAATGCCGATCAACTCGGGGCGGGCCTTGAAAAAGACCTCCGCCAGGTCGGCGAAGTCCGGGGGGCCGGAGGAGCGTCCGGCCGGATTGAACCATGCATTGATCAGGGGCCATTTGGCCACGGTTTCCGGGATGACCCAGGTGCGCAGCCCCTCCATGGAGGCACGATTGTAAGCACTCAGGGCAAATTTCCCCCAGTCATACACCTTGAGCCGCCCATTGCCGATGGTGCAGGAAGTCAGCACCTGGGCGGCATCTGGCAGGCAGTTGTAGGTTTCCACCACGATGGCCAGATCCGGTGATTCGCCGACCGTTGCCAGAGCCGTGTCCAGCATCAGCGCCCCCACGGCGATTCCCGGGGCCCGCGCCCCGTGAAACGCCTCCATCTCAAGTACGAACTGATTAAAATCCATGCCGCAAACGTTTTCATCGATCATGATCGCCTCCTGTCCAGTTGCCCCCACCATATCACATCTTATCAGGCAGATGCCAATCCCCATCGTGCTTCCCCAGGAATTCGATGATGGGTTCCAGGCATAGCCTGCGAGCGCCTGGCTCGGTAAACGGGAGATGGTTGCTTCCCTCCAGAAGAACCCATTGCTTATCAACATTCGGCGAAGTTCTCGCGTAGGCGGTGAAGGCCCTTTTCACCGACGTCCAGGGAACGGCGCTGTCCAGGCTGCAGGCCATCATCAGAAGGGGCGTGGTAAGCCGTCCAAGGGCGGGCGTGAGATCCGACTGATACAGTGCGGGCCAGAGGGCCGCAGCGATTTTCGCTTGGACCCCCAAGCTTCGCTCGGCCGCCAATGGATAGCCCGTGTAGGCCGCCAGGGACGCCGGGGCAAGGTATTGGTAGGGATCGCCGAAGGTTTCCGCCCCCAGACCCTGCAGACGGATGAAATCATCGATATCACGATAGGGAGGCAGCCCGATGGACGCCAGCTCCATACGAGAGGACGCGTGGCCATCGCTGGAGACCTTCCGCGATACCATTTCATACAGATCCCGCTGAACGTCAGGAAAACTGACCACCGGGCAGATGGTCGCCAGCGCTGCGACCGTGGCCTCGTATCGCATCAGGTAGGCCAGACCCGTGAAGCCCCCCCAGGAGTGTCCCAACAGATATACCCGCCGTTTTCGGAACCTTCGACGCAGAAATGCCGCTACGTCCCGAATATCCTGAACGTGGTGTGCCAGACTCTGGGGAGGCGTCTCTCCGACGCCTTCGGACAGCAGCACTCCCCGTTGATGCAGGTAGGCCACCGGGAAAAGCTTCTCCAGGGAGGGGCCGGCTAAGGTTTCAAAGGCGGCCAGGTTCAGGGCGCCCCCGGGCCCGCCGTGAAGGTAGAGGATCGGCGGTCGGCCTCTGTCCTTCCCCCTGATGCGGAGATGGAGCCGGATGCCGTCTTTCGCCGTCAGCACATGGGTTTCAAAACCGCTCATGGGATGGGAATCGTCCCGCGCCAGTCCGATCGTCCGATACCGCAGCCCGCTGAAATTCCCTTGAGGTCAATAGGCACAGGTCATCAGCAGGATCCGGGATCGGACCATCACCCTGGAAATTTGGTCCCCTTGGCCATGTAACGGCCAGGGATGTCTGTAATACAGATACGATGGAAGCCCGACTGCTGCAACAGCGCCAGCATTCGGGCCTCGTCCGGCAAAACGTCGCTCGCCACCGCGTCTTGGGCGGCATGATGTCTCGCCAGCTCATGACGACTGAGAAGGTGGGCGATCAGGAGACTTCCCCCGGGGCTCAGCACGCGTGCCATTTCTCCGAGGGCCGTCAGCGGGTGTTCAAAATGGGGAAATGCCGCAAAACAGATGACAGCGTCGAATACACCGGTCCCGAAGGGGATGTGATGCACATCGGCCTGAAGCACCAGGCCGCCGGGAGCGAGGGGCTTTTTTGCGGCTTGGCGAATCATCTGAAACGACAGATCAAAGGCACAAATTCGGCCTCTGTCGCCAACTATCGCTTTGAGGTAGGGCAAAAGAATCCCCGGCCCGGTGCCGATATCCAGGACGGCCGCGCCGGCGCTGAGACCGAATTCGGTAACCAACTGCTCCAAGCGGTACCGAATCGGCTGCGGATAACATTCTTTTTCCCAGTTTGAAGCCTTTTGGTCAAAAAAAGTGCCATGAGACGCCATGTTCCGACCTCCATATAGCTTGTCGGCCATGTCAGACCAGGGCTTGAGCCCTCCGATGGGTTGATCTCGCGCCGCCCCTTAAAGTACCCTGAAGCCTGACCTCCCCGCGAAAGCGGACTTGCTTGTTTTTCCAAAACCGTTTATATTTTTTTTTATCGTATTCTTCAAGCTCGGCGGCTCTTTTTATTCCGTCCTCCGGCATCCACGATCACATCCCCCCCTGACCCGGGTGGGCGGTGCTGGAGGAATTCATTTGTTTGAGACCATCCAGAGCATGAATCTATCATGATGGAGGACAGTACGATGAGTAAGAAGGTCACCATACAACCTGAGGATGCGCTACTGATTGTTGATGTCCAGAACGATTTTTGCCCCGGTGGCGCCCTTCCTCTCGACGAGGGGGATGAGGTCGTTCCGGTCATAAACCAGTGGATTAAAAGGGCGCGGAAATGTGGCATTTCGGTTGTGGCATCCAGGGATTGGCATCCCGGTGAACACATCAGTTTCAAGGACCAGGGGGGCCTCTGGCCGGCCCATTGCGTTCAGGACACCGAAGGCGCCAGATTCCACTCGAAACTGCAACTTCCCGAAGATGCGATCATCGTGACCAAGGGGGTCCGGTTCGATCAGGACCAGTACTCGGCTTTCGACCAGACCGGCCTCGGTGGCTTCCTGAAGAAAATGGGAATCAAGCGTCTGCTGGTAACCGGCCTGGCCCTGGATATCTGTGTCCGGGCTTCCGTCCTGGATGCACGTCGCGCCGATTTTGAAGTCGTGCTGATTACGGACGCCACCCGCGCGGAGGATGCGGGAAAAATCCCCGAAACCATCGAGGAGATGCAGCTTGCAGGCGCGGAGGTTATCAATGTGGAAAAACTGCTATATGATGATACCCACCGGGGAGCCGCCGAATCGGCGGAATCGGCGGAAAACGATGCGGCAGTGTGCCTGAAAGCGCCTGAATTTGCCGAACACTACCGGTTGTTGGATCATGATCATCCCTGCGCCGACGGCCGAAACGGCGATCCCTATTAACCTCGCCCCATGCCTGTCCAGTTCCCAATGGGGGGCTGCTGCAAGAAATCATTCGAGCGACACCGACTACGAAAGGAGGAGCACAGATGAAAGTACGATCTGTAATGCTGTCGAGTCTGTTCCTGCTGTGCATCGGCGCCTGTTCCACCGCTTTTGCCCATTGCCAGATGCCATGCGGGATTTATAACGACCAACTGCGGGTGAAGATGATCGAGGAGGATGCCACCACCATCGAAAAGGCCATGAAGAACATCACGAATCTGAGCCATCAGAGCCCCGTCAATTATAACCAACTGGTCCGCTGGGTCACCACCAAGGAGGCGCATGCCGCCAAGATTCAAGAGGTGGTGAGCCAATACTTCATGGCCCAGCGCATTGCGCTCAATGCCGACCACTATAACGAGAAGCTGGCAAAATTGCACCAGATCCTGGTGTACGCCATGAAATGCAAGCAAACTACCGACCTTGCAAATGTCTATAAACTCAGAGAGGCCCTCCACGACTTCTCAACGCTTTATTTCGCGCACCCCTCCTCCCATTGATTCTTCTGTGGAACGGCCCCCGGAACCGCCGCCCCGCCGGCGTACACCGGGGGCCTCCCGGGCCGGCTGCCCCGGTCATCAATCGTCCGCCATTGCGGTGCCGACCTCTGGGAGAGCGTGCATCCATTCTCTGAAAACCCGAAAATCGGCTGAGAAAGCGCCGTAGGGCGATCCGTTCGAAGCGGTCGGGATCCCATGGACGCTCCGTCAACCGGGACGCACCAGCACTCCGGAATTGATAGACATGAGCCCCGACACGGTCCTGGGGCCCGGGGACTTCCACCGTGCAGGGGACCCGGATGTATTCATCCCCCTCGAACCTGTCCAGCCGTTCCACGTCGGATGGGCGGACCCTGCGCCAGAGGATGCCCTCTATGGCGCCCCGCCCCGGAATCGCCGCCGGATAATCCCGATCCCGGATCGAAAGGCGGCGCCAGCCTTTCAGCCTGGCGGGAACCCGCCTGTATCGGCCTGAGACCACCTGCCGCCAGACCGCGCCAAACATGAGGCTGCCATAGGTGAAAATATCCACCATCCCCCCCCTCTCGTCGGCCACGGCGGCACCCGGTACGCACTGGTATTAGCAAAGTTAAAATTCAGTCAAGACGCTGACTTAGCCCCCCCATTACCGGCCACGCAACGACGGGCCTCCACCGTAATGTGAACGATCCCGAGCCTCCCGGGCAGCAACGCGTAATAGGCTTCCGTTTCCAGGGGCTCCGAGGACACCAGGGAAATTTCCGCCGCATAGATCCCCTCGCCCACGGCCCATACATGCAAATCGGATATCCGATTGTCTCCCTCAGACTCTATGGCTCCCATAATTTTCTCCCGAAGCGTCTCCGGAGCCTGCATGTCCAGCAATACATGGGACGAGGCGCACAGCAGTTTCCAGGACCATCGGATCACCAGGACCGCCCCTACCATGCCCATGGCGGGATCCAGCCAGATCAGCCCGAAAAATTTCCCCCCCAGAAGGGCGAAAATGGCCAGTAGGGAGGTAAGAGCGTCGGCCAGGACATGCAGGTAGGCGGACCAGAGGTTGTGATCGGTGTGCCCCGGGCCATGATCATGGGAATGGCCATGATCATGTCCGCCAAGGCCTGATTCATTCCCCCCCAGGATATACAAACAAAATCCGTTCACCACCAGTCCCAGAACCGCCACCAGGATCGCATGGTTGAATCCGATGGCCACCGGTTCGAAGAAACGCTGGAGGCTCTTGGTGGCCATTACAAAGGCGAACAGCACCAGCATGACCGCGCTGGCAAAGGCCGCCAGGGAGTTAACCTTGCCCGTTCCGAAATTGAAGCGGGGGCTTTTAGCGTGACGCCGGGTGTAGTAATAAGCAAAGGCCGAAACGGTCAGGGCGGCAGCATGGCTGGCCATGTGGAGGCCGTCGGCAAGAAGTGCCATGGAGCCGAAGGCCATCCCCGCCGCTATTTCGACCAGCATGGTGAGTGCGGTGACGGCGATGACCACCAGGGTGCGCCGCTCCCCGGATTTTTTAGCGTCCTGGCCGAAGGTATGCTCATGCATCCATTGCTCTATGGATTCGGTGTGCATGCGGGATTCCCTCCTCTTTGGCCTGAGCGCCAAGCGGTCCAGTGACCGAAATGAGGGTCAAGGCCATTTGCGTATCGCGATAAGCCCTCTTGAAGTCAGAAGACTTACTCTTCTTTATGGCTTAACGCACTGCCGACGTCAAGCACTCGAAGCGCGCCGAAATCTGTGCTTGAACTCATCAGGCCTTGTTGTTAAAGACGACAGTGGTTTCTCGCTAACGAGATGAGAGTTCGAGGTCGAAAGGATAATGACAGATACAGCACATGTGAATTTAATGATCGACGGCCGGTGGACCCGCGCGGTCACGGGACAATCCATCGATATTGTAAACCCCGCCACCGAAGAGGTGGTGGCCACAGCCTGCCAGGCGGGTCGGGAGGATACGGCCTCCGCTATCACCGCCGCTGGCAAAGGCCTGGATACATGGTCCCGTGTTGCTCCCTGGGACCGTTCGCGGCTACTGCGAAAGGCCGCCAGCCTGCTGGAAGACAGGTCTCAAGCCATAGCCGAACGGATTGTTCGCCACTGCGGCAAGCCCATGGCCCAGGCCCTGGCAGAGACACGGGCCGCAACCGAAGTCATGGACTGGTTTGCGGACGAGGCACGACGGATCTTTGGATCCCTTCTCCCTGGCAGAACCGCCTCGGGCAGACTGCATACGCTCTATGAACCCGTTGGTATCGCGGCGGCCTTTTCAGCCTGGAACTTCCCCCTTATCCTGCCGGCCCGGAAAATCGCAGCGGCCCTTGCCGCCGGATGCGCGGTGCTGTGCCGGCCAGCCGAGGAGGGATCGGCCTGTGCGGCGGAGCTGATCCAATGTCTGATGGATGCGGGGATTCCACCAGGGACCGTCAATCTGCTGACGGGCAGGCCCGAGGAGATATCCGACACCATCATGGAAAGCCCCGAGGTCCGGAAAATCAGCTTCACCGGCTCGATTCCCGTGGGTCAAGAGCTGATGCGTCGGGCGGCCGACACGGTCAAACGACTCACACTCGAGCTAGGAGGCCATTCGCCGGTGATCATTCACCATGATGCGGATCCAGAGGAGACCGGCGCTGGCGCGGCGGCCGCCAAATTCAGAAACAACGGCCAAGTCTGTATTTCGCCCACCCGATTTTTTGTTCATTCATCCATCTGTGAACGCTTTACCGCCGCTTTCGCCGAAGCTACCCGAAAGCTGAAACTCGGCAACGGCATGGATCCCTCCGTGGACATCGGTCCGCTCATCAACCGTAATCGCCTGGAGGCCATCGAACAGATGGTGGCCCGAACCCTTGCCGAGGGAGCTACCCTTGTTCTGGGCGGAAGGCGGCCGGCGGCCCTTGAAAGGGGCTTTTTCTTTGAACCGACCGTATTTACCGATGTCAGCGACGAGATGACGGTCATGGAGCAGGAACCCTTCGGGCCGATCGCCCTGGTGACGCCCTTCGAGACCTTCGAGGAGGCGATCCGGCGCGCCAATGCCGTTCATTACGGGCTTGCTGCCTATGTATTCACCAAATCGCTGGAATTGGCGCAGCAGTCCATTTCATCCCTCAAGGTGGGAATCGTGACCGTTAATGGCTGGACGGGCAGTATGGCAGAAATGCCCTTCGGCGGAGTCAAGTACTCAGGCTACGGCCGGGAAGGCGGGGAACAGGGGATTTTTGATTACCTGGATGTGAAATTTGCCAACATCAACTGGGGGTACCCCTCTGCGTAAGGCCAGGCAGGCAATTCTCGGAAAATGATCCGGAAAGCGGCCAGGGGACATCCCCTGCCCCGCCCCGAGCAGCTCGCTGGATGCTGTTCACCAGGAATGGCCGCATCAGAGGGCCAACCCGGCCCGCGGCCTGCCGTGGGCCGGCTGAAATATCCGCAGGGTTTCGATATAAATCTCCCTGGCGCTGGCCTCATCGCCTTCGTAACGCAGCTGGGAGCCGTTGACATGGAAGCTAACACCGCAGTCGTATTTCCTGGCGACGCTGTTGAGAAGTTTGCGTAATATCCTTATGTTCAAATCTTTTTTGTTTATGGCGATCATGAGTCTCATGCTCCTATGTTTCAGAGGGGTAAGGTGCTTCGGACGAGGCTTTCGCCATCGTCAACATTCCTATAACAGCAAACATGCGATATACGTGCCAGCATCTAACTAATCTCCTATCAACCTTATATTTATTAAATTTTGGTTATTTCCCCGGAAGTTCCAAATCAACTATTTTGTCATTTCTATAACATTATTGTCATAGTCGGATCCCGACACCCGGCAAAATCCCAATTGCCATATCCCGCCCCATTTGATATGGCAAATTGGGGCATCCAGTTGAAAGATCTAATCAAATGCGGCCGTGGAGCATCTTCTATGGCAAAACCAGGCAGAAAAAAGCGCAAAACAAAACGAAAAAGCCAATGGGAGCAACTTGCGCGTCTGCCGTTTTCCCAAATCGCCCGGCAGGGAAAGGCCCATTTGCAGGCGGGGGAATTCAAGGAGGCGATCCCCTTTCTGAACGCGGCGCTGAGTAAGAATCAAGACACCGATGGGCTTCGCCCTTTTCTATTCCGGGCCTATTTGAAGAGATCCGCCCAGCTTCGGGAGAAGGCCATGGTGAAGGAAGCCGGGCTCATGCTCGCCAATGCCGAGAAATGGCTTCCTGCTTCCACCAACATGGCCGAGGAGGATCTGGTCGAATATCTATCCTTCGGACCGGTCGAGAAGAGCGCGGCGCTTTGCCATGCGTATTTAAAGACGCACGACGGGGTCAGCCCCCGGCTGGAGAGGGCCCTTGCGGGGCTGCTGGTGCAGAGTGAGAGGTGGGACTTGCTCGATCCCCTGCCGACGGATTCCCCCCTTCTAGCGCATGCCCCGGTTGTGCGGAAGGCGCTTGTGCGCATGAACCGGGGAGACTGGGAAGGCGCACTGGAAGCACTCAAGGGCATTCCCAGGGCCTCTGCCTTTTTTCCGCTTCGCGCATTTTCCATGGCCATGACCCGTTTCTTTAAGGAGGACGAGGCGGGCCTGCATCGGGCACTATCCATGATCCCAAGGGAATTCCCCCTCTTCCCCCTCGCCCAAGCCCTGCGCATTGCACCCGAAAGCCTCACCTGCCTCTGGGAATACCCGCCCTTTTCGACCAGGGACTTGGAGGCTCTCTTGACCCACGTCAGGTGCCAGGAGATCGAGCCGGCGGCATTCCTCGTAAAGAGAATGGCCCTGGCCGTCCTGCCGGAGAATCCCCGGGCCGCGATGATGGAAATCATTCAGTACCTGCGCGCAGTCGCCGGAGAGCATCGCCGCGGGGACGCCCTCATTATCGGGCTGATCCATCGGCTGCTGCCCGGCGCCGAGGGGACGCTTCTTCAGGCCAAGATAAATTTTTACCGGTTCGAAAACGGCATTGTCGATGCTGCCCGGTATCTTCAAGTGCTTGACACGGAGTTCCCGGTCCAACGCGAGTGGAACCAGGCCGCATCCCAGGTCCTCATCTTCACCGTCCTGAGGATCATCAGCGAGGGGACAGAGATTCCAGCCCTGGACCGAATGTCCGCCCCTCTTCTGCGGCTGCTGGGAATCCAGTCGAGCAATCAGGAGCTCCTGTTGATCGAGATGCTGTCACAGGCTGTGACGCTGGATCCCCGCAACGAATCAGCCTACCGGCTGATTTCTCAACTGCCGAGACCCTCCCGGGAGGCCAAACGCCTGGTGGAAGACGCCCTGGAGCAGATGGCGGTCGAATTCCCCGAAGATCCTTATCCGTGTCTGGCCCTGTCCCAGCTCCAGCATGAGAAGAACGCCTTTCGGAAGGCGGAAGCCATTCTTGAGGAGGCCAAACGCCGCGCGCCCCATGATGCCAGAATCATCGATGCCTATGTGATTTGTTTACTGATATCGGCGCAAAAGCGCGTCTGCGGGAACAAGCCGCACCTGGCCCTTGAGGATTTTGAAAAGGCGCAATCACTCTGCCAAAGCAGGATGCTGCCGCTTGTCACGGCCAAACGCCTTCTGTTCAACTACGACGTTCCCGGCCAAGCGTCGCTTTTCGGCCCTCACGTTATCCGCAGCCCCCAGCAGTGGCGGGAGGCCGTAGCGGCCGCCGTTGAAAGGCTGACGCCATTTCAGCGCCTGAATACCCTTGGAATGATAGCCCTGGACATGGAAGGGGCAAAGCTCCCCGGAACCCGCGGTTTTTCAAAGAAGTTGAAATTGTTGTTAATGAATGCCAGTGTCGATATCCCCATGCTTACCTCCAGGGAGATTCGAACCCTGCTGACCCCCCTCGACGAAACACTGTATCGGCTGATGCCCTGCCTTGAACGGGCCGGCGTATACCTGAAGCATTTTCCTGGCATGCTCCAGGGCGTCAATCACGCGGATATCGTCGCTGTTCTCGATGCCATGATCGCCGAAAATCTTCTCAAAGCGGCCAGGAATGAAATTCAGAGGCGTCTGAGGACGGCCGCTGACCGTTCCACTGTGCTCCTGGAGTTTTATTTGCTCGCGGTTAAGCACTTGGATGGACGCACCGGCAGCGGCCGAACAGAGTTCCAGGCCCTCCTCGACCGGGCGGATCAGGGGGAGCGGGAACAGATACGGGCAGCCGCGAGGAGAATTTCCCAGCATGCATCCGACCCTTTAAAGACCGCGCTTACCACCCTCGATTTCCAATATCTTGATCCGCAGTCCGCGGCTTTCCCCGAATTTGATGTCCTGACCATGGACGAGGATGAGAATTGGGGTGAGGACAAGGATTTCTGGATTGACGAGGAGATGCCACTGGCTGGTTTGCCGGATATGCTGGATCAGATCCCCTTCGATATGGACCTGCTTGAGGGTGACTTCCCCGGAATGCTGAACGACCAGTTGGCCGATATGGTGGAAAACGCCGTTGACGAACTCGACCTGCGCGGTGCCCCCATCGGATTCATTCGTGAAATGCGGGAGGAGATGAAGCGGCAAACTACTGGCCCCTGGGTGTTCGACCTGATCGCCAAACTGCTCGATGCGCAAAACGCCCAAGAGCTCTCCCGGGAGTCCTGGGAGTTTCTGTACGGAAAGGACTGAATAGGATGCTGCAATATTACCTGGCCCTAGAAATCTCGCCGCACGCCTCGGACGAGGAGATCCGAAAGCAGTATCTGGCGCTGATCAGGCAACATCCGCCTGAACGGGATCCGATTCGTTTCCAAGAAATTTCAACCGCCTATGAAAAACTGAAGGATGAGATGACCCGGATTCGGACCCGGGTATTGGACCCCTATGAGGCCAACGACCCGGAAAAAGCAATGGCGGAGCTGATTCGGGCTTCCGGACCCGCCAAGGTGCGCGTGGGGTTAAAAACCCTGATGGCTTTGCTGGCCGCCAGGAAGGGATAGATAGCCGCCCCCCCCTTTCCCGGCCTTTGGGCCCGGGAGCGGTGCCGTTTATAGCAGAAAGGATGGAATTTGAATCTGGATCGATTGAGCGAGAGGATGAATTCCGCTGCCCAGTGGATGAAATCCGGCCTTCGATGGCTCAACCAGCACCTCTACAGGCCTTTTCTGACTTTTCTTGCCCTTTATCTGTGCAAAAAGGCGAACCTGAGGTTGGCCATGGACGATTCCCATGACATCTCGACAGAAGAGCCCCCCGCTGAAACGCCGTTGGAAACGCAGATCCAGCCCCAGGAGGTGGACTGGAAGCAAAAGGCTTTTCGCGATTTCAGCCGATGGCTGCAGGAGATTCCGGACCAGATGCCCGGCCCCGATGAACCCGCCATGGAGTCCTGCGATCTATACACCCTGTTAACCGAGTTTGTCGCCCTGCGCCAGGAAATCAAATTCCAGAACAGGGAACAGCACAGCGCCGTTCGCATCCAGCAGGGGCTCATCGATAGCCACAAGGAAATCATGGGACTTTTCAAGGACAGGACCCGGCAGCTGGAGAAGCTTGAGGAAAACATCCGACGGGCTAGCGAGCGGAAAATCATCACCCCCTTTCTGGATATCCGCGACGCACTGAACCGCGGCCTCCGGTTCGCTCGCCAAATCGCCTTGAAACGGGGACTTTTCAGACGCCCCCAAAGAACCGTCCACAGCGTGGTGGAGGGCTATGAGATGGCGCTCAGGCGCTTTGACCGCGCCCTGTTACATGCCGGTATCCGTCCCGTGGATGCCATTGGAAAGCCATTCGACCCCCTCACCATGGAGGCGGTCGAGGAACGCTTTGAACGGGGCACACCGGCCGGTCAGGTTTTGGACATGTACCTTTGCGGGTTTGTATGCGACAATGAGGTCATTCGAACCGCCCAGGTGGCTGTCAGCACAGCAAAGACATCCTGATCCGGCTGCACCGGAATTGTTGTTCAGTACCAAGGGATGTAAACCTTATTACCAACGTTCAGGCCGAAGCATGTCTATTTCAGATAGAGGGCCTAATGGAGCAGAGGGAGGCAAACGAATGGACCCCATCGTCGGCATCGACCTGGGAACCACCAACAGTGAGGTCACTTTTATCTGGGATGGCCAGGTAAAGGTGATCTGTGAAAATGACAACGGAATCGTCCCCTCTTGCGTGGGCATGACCGAGGAGGGCGGCATCGTCACGGGCCGAGCGGCCCGGAATCAGGCCCTCACCGCTCCAGATCGAACTGTTCTGTCCATCAAACGCCAGATGGGTGAGAATGAGAAAATCCTTATGGGAGGGGACACCTTCCTGCCCCAGGAGATTTCCGCTCTTATCCTCAAGGACCTGAAGCAGCGGGCCGAGCGGGAAATCGGTCTCCCGGTCAATCGGGCCGTCATTACCGTACCGGCCTATTTTACCGATACCCAGCGACAGGCTACCCGGGAAGCAGGGCAGATCGCCGGACTGGAGGTGGTTCGCATCATCAATGAACCCACAGCCGCCGCCCTGGCCTATGAACCCGCCTCTTCAGATCGGCATCACATACTGGTCTACGATCTTGGGGGCGGCACCTTCGATGTCTCCATCGTTCGGATCGAAGAGGGGGTTGTGGAGGTTCTTGCCAGCACGGGGGACAACCAACTGGGAGGCGATGATTTCGACCGAAGGATCGTTTCCCGTCTACTGGCGCACATGGAAAACGAGCTTCACCTTAAGCTGGAGGATACCCCTCGGTTGAAGGTTCGCCTGAAGCATGCCGCCGAGAGGGCCAAGATGGAACTCTCCGCGAATCCCTTTGCCATCATCGAGGAGGACCATATTGCCAAGAGGGGATTTCAGGACGTCCACCTCTCACTGGAACTTTCCAGGGACGAGTTCGAGGAGATGATAGAGGCGGACCTGACCCATACCATGGACCTGGTGAACCGGGCCCTCAAGGATGCTCAAATGCTGCCCATGGCCATCGACAAGATCATTTTGGCGGGCGGCTCCACCCGCATACCGATGGTCTCCGAGATGTTGGAGGCGAAATTCAAGAAAAAACCCTTAGGACACATCGATCCAGACCTCTGCGTCGCCATGGGAGCCGGCATTCAGGCGGCCAGGGAAATGGGGGTGGAAACAACAGGCGTGCTGGTGGACATCACCCCTTACACCTTCGGGACATCGGCCCTGGGCTATATCAACGGCACTCCCAGTGAAACCATGTTCGTGCCGGTGATCAACCGCAATACCCGGTTACCGGCAAAGCGCAGCGATGTGTTTTATACGGTGGCCGACAACCAGGAGGCAGTGGATGTACGGGTGTATCAGGGCGAGGCCCCGGATGCAGAGGACAATCTGCTCCTCGGACACTACATCTTCAAGCTCACCCCGGCCCCTGCGGGTAGCGACATCATCATGCAATTCGATCTTGACCTGAATGGGATCTTGAAGGTCAGGGCGGTGGAAAAAAATACCGGCAAATCCATTGACGCCACCATCGAAAACGCCATCTCCCGCTTTTCCGAGGCCACGCTCCAGGAAACCCGGGAACGGATCGGCCACCTGTGGGGAGGCGAATCCGGCGTCCAAGGCGATAGTGACGCGGCAGGGGGGAATTCCGGCCTGGCCATGCCCGACGATCTGGCCGATATCCTCCATCGGGGTCAGGAACGCCTGGAAGAGGCCAACCCGGAGGACCAGGAGGAGATGATCAACCTCATGGAGGAAATCCGCGATGCGGTCAAGGAGGGACGTCTGAGGGACGCCCAAAACTTCAAGGACGAGCTTGACGACATCCTGTTTTACCTGGAAGTATAAGCGACCTATGGAAACCTGCCCTATCTGTGCCGTCCGTATCCAGGGGCTGTCCGTGTGCCGGCGCTGCGGCGCTGACTGGACGCGGGTCGTGGCGGTCCTTGCAGATGCCCGGGAGCATCTCCGATCGGCCCGTGAGGCCTATATGGACAACGAGGCCGACGCGATGCTGCTTCATGCTAAGCGCGCCTACTCAAAGCGGCGCTCCCGTGCCGCACGGCGCCTGCTGGCCAGTGCCGCGGCGCTTAACCGAGACTTTGAACTGGCCCTGAGGATATGGCGCCTGGACCGGCAGGACCCGACAGGGAACACACAACAGTCCGAACCTGAAGACAGGTCGAACCATCAGGCTTCGAAAGGATAAGGGCTCCACCATTTACATTCAATGCGGAACAAGGAGGTCGGTATGAAACGCTCTTTACAACTTGCTCCATGGTGCTATATCCTGCTATGTCTGGTCTTCGTGCTCGGTTGCGGGCATTCTTTTTCCAAGGATGAACTCAAGACCGTGGAAGGAACCATGATCGAAGGCGGCGCCATGGGATTCCGCCTGCGGGCTGACGACGGCAGGCTGCTGCTCTTTGCCGCCAATCGCAGCGCCGAGTATCGGCCGCGGAATCTCTGTGCGCTCCATGGCGACCGGCTTGCCGTCACATATGGAATGGTGCCCACGTCGGACGGGGTCAAGTTCATTGCCACGGAGGTTCGCCTGCTCAAGCACAGCAAAGACTGGGGGAATCTAAAGAGCCCGGTGACCGGCATCATCATGGAGAAGGGATTCGGTACCCGGCTTCGGGTCAGGCTGGACGATCTGCGTCTGGATCTGGTCGTTCGCCGATCCCCGACGGCCACCCGGTACGCCGAGAACGGTGGAAAGCCATACGCTGTAGGCGATCGGGTGAGGCTGTTTTTGAAGGAAGAGCCATTCCACTTCATGCGGAAAACCTTTTACACAAAGATCCAAATGGTGGAAAAGGGGCCGTTGCCGCTGACCAATTCCCATGAAACGGGAACCGTTTCCGAGGTGTCAGCCGGCAGTTTTGTCCTTGCATTGGACGATGGTACCATCCGCCGGTTTTACCGGGGTACCGTCACCCGTTATTTTAATGAGCGGTACCAACGGGCCATGGCCAAGGGGGACAAGGTGCGCATTCAGTACTTCAATCTGCTGATGGGGGATCGTTCCGTGCACCCGGTCGCATCCTTTATTGAAAAAATAGGATAGGATATCTGAAATCTTCGGATCGAAATCGGGATGGCTATCCAAATCGATGGCATCATTCGATCCCGATTCCGATATTGAATCGCAAGAGACAACCTCTGGGTTAGAATCGACAAGATAGGGGAGGTAACGAAATGAAGCCAATCAAA
>Ga0307440_1000120_pt1 | contig 33939 bp, 27 predicted proteins | sample SalMarWE160410MG_FD_202150 | JGI IMG/M metagenome (GOLD analysis project Ga0307440, IMG submission 202150) | Salt marsh sediment microbial communities from the Plum Island Ecosystem LTER, Massachusetts, United States - WE1604-10 | ecosystem: Environmental > Aquatic > Marine > Intertidal zone >...
AGACAAGCCGCCTGTAGGGTGTCAGTTTTTGTAGAACTGGGCCTGGAAGTATTTCACCGTCGCCGTGTCGGCCTCGAGCCAGGAGTGGTAACGCAGGAAGCCGTGGATCTCGTTGGGGATCACGATCTGCTGAAACGGCACGTGGTGCTTGCGCAGGCGCTGCACCAGGTCCACCATCTGGTGGAAGTGCACGTTGCGGTCGTCGTCGCCTTGGATCAGCAGCACCGGCGACTTCCAGGTGGCAACGGCCGAGTCGGGTGAAGACTCCCACGCGACTTTCATCGCCTGCTTGCGGTCGCCCTGCTCGTAGCGTTGCCGTTGTTTGCCGAACCAGTCGGCGATGAAGCTCGACCAGTCGTGCACGCCGTGCATGTCCACGCCCGCCTTGAAGATATTGGAGTTGCGGGCGAGTGCGAGCGCCGTGAGGTAGCCGCCGTAGGAGCCGCCCCAGATGCCGATCCGCTTCGGATCCACGCCCTTGATGGTCTGCAGGTACTTCGCGCCGGCGAGTACATCCTGGTATTCGGAGGCACCGGTCGGGCCCCAGTGCTTCGGGTGGTGGAAGGCGTGGCCGTAGCCGATGCCGAGGCGGTAGTTCACGGTCATGACGACGAAGCCGTGATTCGCGAGCCACTGGTTCACGGCGTAGGAGTTGCTGTAGTAGTCCATGTAGTGCCAGCCGAGCAGCATCTGCCGCGGCGGGCCGCCGTGCACGAAGATGATGCCGGGCTCGGGTGCCTTGCTGCCCTTGCGTCGGAAGAGCTGGCCGTGGATGGTCCAGCCGTCGGGGGCCTTGAAGGTGACCGGCTGCGGGATGACGAGCTGGGCGGTCGGGAAGTCCTTCGGCACCTGGTTGGCGTCGAGGAAACGGGCGTCTTCCCCGTTGGCGGACGCGACGGCGATCAGCGGCGGGCGTTTCGGCCCGGCGCTGACGTAGGCGAGGTCTTTTCCGTTGCTGGTCAATACCGGCTGCCATTCCAGTGTAGTGCCGCCGGTCAGTTCTTTCGGCGTGCTGGAGGCGTCCACCGGCACGCGGAACAGGTGCCGTCGGCCGCCGTTGTGTGCCGTATTGCCGGTGTTGGCGTTATAAACGAGGTATTTGCGGTCCGGGCTCTCGGTCACATACTCGACCATGAATTCGCCCGGAGTGAGCAGGATCGGCTTGCCGCCTTTTGCGGAGATCGAGTACAGGTGCGGCCAGCCGTCGACGTCGGCCAGGAACACGAGGCGGCCGCCGGACGCCCAGTGGAGGTTGGCTTGACCGGCGGTTTCGGGAAAAGAGCCGTCGGGCGTATCCGGACTTTTCCAGGCCGTGTGAGCCAGACCGATTGCAACACTGGCCACCTGGATGGACCAGGGCCTCGGCGTCAGCTTGAGGATGGGGCGCGGCGAGCCGCCCACGCCGTGCAGGCGCACGAAGGCAATGCGTTTGCCGTCCGGGGACCAGCGCGGCGAGAAATCGCGGTGGGTGGAGGGAGCCAGGTATTCGATCGGTTGCTTGAGCGAGGTGAAGATGCCGATCAAGGCATGGTCGCCGCGGTCGGAAACGAAGGCGAGTTGCTTGCCGTCGGGCGACCAGTGCAGTCCGCCGTCTTTGCCGTGATCGAAGAACAGGCGGTGCGGCTTGCCCTTGCCGTCGAGGTTGGCCGTCCAGACCTGATGGTTCTTGATGTAGGCGAACCGGTTATTTCTGGAGATGGCGGGATGATCGCCTTCAACGACTTTGGTGATGGCGTTGTTTTTTAACGTGATGGCCCAGATCGTGACGTGCGGCTGGATCGGGCTTGAGTCCGGGTCGGGCTGCAGGCCGCCGGGCGGTGGCCAGTTGGCGTCGTGGTCGCCGCCGCGAACATAGACCAGTGTCTTGCCGTTCGGAGAAAACGTCAGCTGCGTCAGTTCCTGCCCCGAATCCGTTGTGTAGTGCGTGACCTGGCGGGGTTTGAAGGCCGGTGCCGTGGCGACCCAGATATTGCGCACGCCACGCTCATCGAGCACCCAGGCGATGTGATTGTCCTGTTGCGAGGAAACCAGTGTCACCGGGTAAGGGTAGCCGAGCACTTGTTGCATGGTGAACCCGCCCCGGGAAGATGCGGCAAACGCGGATGCGGCACCTAGAAGCATGGCGGCGAGCAAGAGTGAACGGTTCGAACGCGGCATGACGTCACCTCCTGTCGAATGCAGGCCAGCTTACTACGTGTAAGTGATCGATGCTTCGGCTGCGCCTCGAAAGATTTGGCAAAAAGGTGCGCTGCGGCAATTCCCGAAAATGGGAAGCGATCTTGGCGTGCGTGCCGAAGCACTTAACGCATAAGCAAAAAACGCATGTCCCATAGATGGGACGAGTATTTAAGGAGATCGTAAACAGGGCGCCGCAGCTGCGCATGCATATCTGTTAAGAGGGTATAGCACCCTATACAAACGAATTTGGCAGGCCTATACTCGGGCCTGCTTGCTGTTCCGCGAGTTTCCCTGCACCGGGGACAGGTGTTCCCGAATAGGCAAAAGCTACGACGGGCTTTCGGCACTTCCAGACCTTTCCGGTCCGGCTCGACCTCGCTATGGGCGATGACGCCGCAGGATGCCCGTTGACTGGATGCAGGACAGCAACCCCGTGCCGGTTGAGAGGGTAACCGACACCAAGGCACTGCCGCATGCTTTCGGGGCAATGCGGTTCAAGTCGTGTAGCAAGGAGATTTGTTGATGAAACGTATTGTCATGACTGCTGCAGCGCTCGTCCTGGCGTTACCTGCATTGGCCGCCAACCATAAGAAGCCGGATACGGATGCGGCCAACCTGGTCCAGCCTATGAAAGCGACCACGCGTGGAACGGTGACCATAGAAGGCCATCGTATCGGCTACGATGCGGTTGCCGGCACCATCATCCTCAGGAACAAGAAAGACAAGCCGACCGAGAGCATGTTCTATGTCGCTTACATGAAGCGCGGCGTGCGTGACATGGCCGACCGCCCGGTCACCTTCTTTTATAACGGCGGTCCCGGGTCTTCTTCGGTGTGGCTGCACATGGGCGCCTTCGGGCCCGATCGCGTGGTGACCGCCGACCACACCCACACGGATCCGGCGCCTTATCACCTGGTCAACAACGATTACAGCCTGCTCGATGCCACCGACATGGTCTTCATCGATGCGCCGAGCACCGGTTTCAGCCGCCATATTCCCAAGAAGGACGGCGGCGCCGGCAAGCCCAGCATGTATTGGGGCGTGGATGCAGATGGGCATGCCTTCGCGCAGTTCATCACCCGTTTCCTGACGACATTCAATCGCTGGAATTCGCCCAAGTATCTGTTCGGCGAGAGTTACGGGACGATGCGTTCGGCGGTGCTCGCGCGCTATTTGGAGACGGAAGATAACGTAGACTTGAACGGCGTCGTGCTCTTGTCGCAGACGCTGAACTACGACATCTCCAATGCCGATAATCCGCAGATGAATCCCGGCATGGACTTGTCCTATGAGCTGGCCCTGCCGACGTATGCGGCCACCGCGTGGTATCACCACAAGCTTCCGAACCAGCCCAAGGACCTGCAAGGCTTTCTGAAAAAGGTCGAGTATTTCGCGCTGCACGGATATGCCGATGCGCTGAATGCGGGCACGGACCTCTCCACCCAGCAGGAACAGCAGGTGGCTGAGCAGTTGCGCCAGTACACGGGCTTGCCTGCGGCTTATTGGGTGAAGGCCAACCTGCGTGTGAACGGCGGCGAGTTCGAAAAGAACCTGCTCGCCGATTCCGATGAATCGACTGGCCGGCTGGATACGCGTTTCGCGGGCCCGACCATGGATCCGCTGAGCCAGGAGGCTCAGTATGATCCGCAGGCCGCAGCGATAAGCTCTGCCTACGTGGCGGGATTTAATGCCTACGTCCGCAACACGCTGCACTTCAAGCCGGGCTATATGCAGTACAAGCCTGAGATCGCCCTGTGGGGCGACAAGTGGGACTGGCAGCACCAGCCGCCGGGTGCCTATGGTCCGTTGCCGATGGCGCCGAATGTGATGCCTGACCTGGCGACGGCGATGAAGTACAACCCGAAGCTGAAGGTTCAGTTGGAGGCGGGGTACTTTGACTTGGCCACGCCTTTTTATGCGGCGGTGTATGCCATGAAGCATCTACAGATCCCGCGCCGGCTCACGAGTAACATTTCCTATCATTTCTACAAGTCGGGTCACATGGTGTACGTGCATCTACCCGCCTTGAAGCAGATTCACGATAATGTGGCAAGCTTTATTCATTCGACGGACAAGGCGCATTGATGCAGGCCTTGCAGGGATAACAAACGGTAACCGGCGGGGCTTTGCGGCCCCGCCGCTGCCGGAGAAATCCGCAGGGAGCGGTGCCAATACCCACGCACGCGGTTTATTAGGGTATGAAAGCGAGATCGGCTGGTCGGTGAGGCCTTGCCGATGCAGATAAAGCCCCGACCGGCCGTTACGGGCCGGCGTTTCCATTCAGGGCGCTGCGGTGCCTTTGGAGATAAACAGGAGTATGCAAGTGAACAGATCGATCCTGCGCTCGGCAACGTTTGCCTTGGCGCTGGTAGCAATACCCGCGCTGGCGGTTGCCGGCGAACATGAACATAGCGATTCCCAGTCGGCGGCCAACGTCGCGCCGCCGCAGTCCCAGTCTTCGGTTACGCACGGTGTAGTCACCGTGGAAGGCCAGCGCATTCGCTACAAGGCTGTTGCCGGCATCATGGTGCTCGACAACAGCAAGGGCAAGCCTTACACCAGCATGTCGTATTTTGCCTATATTCGCAGCGATGTGACCAACGAGTCCGATCGGCCGATTACCTTTTTCTACAACGGCGGCCCCGGTTCCTCGACCATCTGGTTGCACATGCTGGCTTACGGCCCTCAGTTGGTAAAGGTCGGCAGCGGCACGCTGACCCCTCCTGCACCCTACAGAGTGGTCAACAACGATTACAGTTTGCTCGACGCTACGGACATGGTGTTCGTGGATGCCCCCGGCACCGGTTTCGGCCGCGTGATCGGCAAGGACCAAGGTGGTGTCGGCAAACCGTCCGATGTCTATGGCCTGGAGCCGGACGCCAAGGCGTTTACCCGCTTCATTACCAACTATCTCAGCGAGCACGGCCGCTGGAATTCGCCCAGGTTCCTGTATGGCGAGAGCTACGGCACGACCCGTTCCGCGGTGCTGGCCAGTGATCTCGAGGGCAAGAGCGTGGACCTCAACGGCATCATCCTGCAGTCATCGATCCTGAACTTCGATCTCAGCGTGGACGACCCGCGCTCGAACCCGGGCGTCAACATTTCCTATGCCACCGGCTTCCCGAGCTATGCCGCGACCGCGTGGTATCACCACAAGGTGCCGAACCAGCCCAAGGAGCTGGGTCCGTTCCTGAAGAAGGTCGAGGCCTTTTCGATGGGCGAGTACCTGACCGCGCTGAACCAGGGCAACCTGATCAGCTCGCAGATGAAGCAGAAGGTGGCCGAGCAGATGCACGAGTTCACCGGGCTCCCGGTAGCCTACATCCTCAAGGCCAACCTCAAGGTGACCGGAGGCGAGTTCGCCCACGAACTGCTGGACGACAGCGACGATGTGACCGGGCGCCTGGATTCGCGCTACAGCGGCCCCGCCATGGACCCGATGTCGGAGCGGGCCTATTACGATCCGCTGGATTCGGCAATCGATTCGCCGACGGTCTCGGTGTTCAACGACTACGTGCGCAACACGCTCGATTTCGGCAAGGGCCTGCACTATCACCCGGAGATCTACGGGTCCATGCACTGGAGCTGGAAGCACAATGGCCAAACGGGGACGCCGAACGTGATGAACGACCTGGCCCAGGCCATGAAGATGAACCCGAATATGAAGATCCTGCTTACCGGCGGTTACTACGACCTCGGCACCCCGTTCTATGCGGCCGAGTTCGAGATGCACCAGTTGCCGATTCCGCAGAAGCTGCAGAAAAACATCAGCTACGACTTCTACAAGTCGGGCCACATGGTGTACCTGAATCCGGTTTCGCACAAGCGCATCCACGATGACGCGGCCCGTTTCATAGAGGCCAACTCCAAGTAGGTGCCGGTCAGGGACTTGCCTTGACAAAAGGGGCCCTGCGGGGCCCCTTTTTATGTCAACGGCAAATCAGCTGACCGAGGTTGACAGGCTTCAGGTGTTTTATTACAGTAAAACACGCGATCTTCGCAAGAAGGCGTCAATAATCGGTGGCCACTCGGGCGCCGCCCCCATCCCGGCAACCCAAAGTCTGCCGGGGACAGTTCGGATGGCATGGCCGGTGACGGCTGTGCTGTTACCTGGAGACACAAGATGAAGAAACTAACCCCCTATCTGGCGGCTCTGGCACTGGTGACTGCCACAATGCCGGCTTTCGCGGCCGGCAAGCACGAGATGAGCAAGGGTGCTTCCGGATCGGCCGCGACCCAGCCCCAGAAGTCGGTCACGACCGGTTCGGTCACCGTGGAAGGCCAGCGCATCAGCTATACGGCCACGGCCGGGACCCTGATCATCAAGAACAAGGAGGGCAAGCCGGTCACGAGCATGTCCTACGTCGCCTATGTCAAGCGAGGTGTACGCAATTCCGCCGACCGTCCAGTTACCTTTTTTTATAACGGCGGTCCGGGTTCATCAACCATCTGGTTGCACATGCTGGCCTGGGGGCCGAAGCTGGTGAAAGTGGGCAGCGGTACGCTGACTCCGCCGGCGCCCTACAAGATGGTGAACAACAATTACAGCCTGCTTAATGCCACCGACATGGTCTTCATCGACGCCCCCGGCACCGGTTTCGGCCGTGTGCTCGGCAAGAATGTCGGCGGTGCGGGCACGCCCAAGGATGTCTATGGCATTGACGAGGATGCCCACGCTTTCGCCAAATTCATCACCCAGTACCTGACGAAGAACAACCGCTGGAATTCGCCCAAGTTCCTGTTTGGCGAGAGTTACGGCACGACCCGTTCCGCAGTCTTGTCGAACATCCTGGAACGTGACGACAGCGTCGGCCTCAACGGGGTCGTGCTGCTCTCGGCGATCCTGAACTTCAACATCAACGTCGATTTCCCCGAGATCGACCCGGGCATCAATCTGCCCTACGCGCTGGGTCTGCCGACCTACGCGGCCACGGCCTGGTATCACCACAAGGTGCCGAACCAGCCCAAGGAGCTGATGCCGTTCTTGAAGAAGGTCGAAGCGTTTGCGACTGGCCCGTACCTGGACGCCCTGCGTGCCGGCGCCAACTTGAGCGCCTCGGCCAAGCAGAACATTGCCGAGCAGGTACATATGTACACCGGGTTGCCTGTGGCGTATATCCTCAAGGCCGACCTGAAGATCACGGGCGGACAGTTCGCGCACGAGTTGTTGTCGGACAGTGACGACCTGACCGGCCGCCTGGATTCCCGATACAGCGGGCCGGCTATGGATCCGATGGGCGAGAGCGCGAGCTACGATCCGATGGATTCCTCGATTGATGCGCCGACCGTGTCGATGTTCAACCAGTACGTGCGCAAAACGCTCGATTTCGGCCAGGACATGACTTACAAGCCGCAGATCAATGTCTTCCAGTTCTGGAATTGGAAGCATGCTCAGCCGGGCGCGCCGTTCCAGTTGCCGTTCACCCCGAACGTGATGCCGGACCTGGCCTCTGCCATGAAGTTCAACCCCAACCTGAAGATCCTCCTTGCAGGCGGGTACTTCGACCTGGGCACGACGTTCTACTCCTCGCAGTACGTAATGCATCAGTTGCCGATCCCGCACAAGCTGCAAAAGAACATCAGCTATGCCTTCTTCCCGTCGGGGCACATGGTTTACCTGAATCCCGAGTCGCACAAGGGCCTGCATGATGTCGTCAGCAAGTTCATCGAGAGCAACTCGAAGTAATTGGAATAACTGAAACGAGTTGGCGAGGGGCCCGCCGGGCCCCTCGCTTTTCCCGGCCGAGTGATCCACAGCGGGTGCCGAACTGGGTATCATGAGCGCTTCTCGAGGGACTAGAAAGGACACGGAATGACATCGATCTCCGGACACTACAGTTGGATAGCCATCGTGGCCGTGGTCGCGCTGGTGGCGCTGATTCTCTACCGGCGCGGACGGCGCCTGATCGGACATCAGCGTTTCCATGAGCGCCGCATCACCTTCCGTGCCGTTGTTCTGGCCGTGGTGTCGGTGCTCCTGCTTGTGAGCTACGCTCGCCGCGCCGACCCCATGCTCGAGTATGCGAGCACGGCGGGTGGGGCTTTTGTCGGGTTTGTCATCGGACTGGTCGCGTTGCGCTTTACGCAAATGGGGCGCGACGAGGACGGTGTGTGGTACGTGCCCAACCTATATCTCGGCATTGGTCTGATCGCGTTGCTGATAGCCCGCTTTGTCTACGAATATGTCGTTATCTTCCCGCAGGTCAAGAAGCAGATGGCGCAGGCGGCAACGGCTCATGGAGTGGCGCCAGCGTTGCCCGCGCAGCCGGTATTGCACGGAATACTGTTTCTCGTGATTGGCTACTATGTACTGTATTACCTGGGCCTGCTCGTGCGCGCACGCCGCGAGGGACACCTCGATCCTGTCCGGCAAGAATCAACCGACAGCGGCCGGTAAGCGGCTCGATGTCTTTCTGTTTGTGGAGCGGTAACCATGGTTAGTATCGGTACGCCATTGACGGAGGGCGCCACGCGCTTGCTTCTGCTCGGTTCCGGAGAGCTGGGCAAGGAAGTGGCGCTGGAAGCCCAACGCCTCGGGGTGGAAGTGATCGCCGTGGACCGCTATGCCAATGCGCCCGCTATGCAGGTGGCGCACCGCAGCCATGTCATCGACATGCTTGACGGCGATGCCATTCGGCAATTGATCGAGCAGGAGAGACCGCACTACGTGGTTCCGGAAATCGAGGCCATTGCCACCGCCGAGCTCGAGCGGCTGGAGGCCGAGGGCCAGACGGTAATTCCAACCGCACGTGCCGCGCGCCTGACTATGGATCGCGAGGGTATAAGACGGTTGGCTGCCGAGACCCTGGAGCTCAAGGTCTCGCCGTTCCGCTTTGCCGATAACGAGGAGGAATATCAAGCCGTCATCGGCGAGCTTGGGCTGCCCTGCGTGGTCAAGCCGGTGATGAGTTCCTCGGGCAAGGGGCAGAGCATCATCCGCACGGAAGACGAGGTCGTGCCCGCCTGGCGCTATGCCCAGCAGGGCGGACGTGCCGGACAAGGCCGCGTGATCGTGGAAGGATTTGTCGATTTCGAGTATGAAATCACCTTGCTGACCGTGCGCCATGCCGGTGGAACGGCGTTTTGCGAGCCGATCGGCCACCGTCAGGAACAGGGCGATTACCGCGAATCCTGGCAGCCGCATGCGATGAGCGATAAGGCGCTTGCCCGGGCCCGCGAGATGGCCCGCCGCTTGACCGACAACCTGGGCGGCCGTGGCGTGTTCGGCGTGGAATTCTTCGTACGGGGCGACGACGTCTGGTTCAGCGAGGTCTCGCCCCGGCCGCACGATACGGGGCTGGTGACGCTGGTTTCGCAGGATCTTTCGGAGTTTGCCCTGCACGTGCGCGCCATACTCGGGTTGCCCGTGCCGACGATACGGCAACTGGGGCCGGCCGCTTCCTGCGCGCTGCTGGTGGAAGGCGAATCTCGGCAAGTTGTTTTTGGAAATCTGGACGCGGCTCTCGCGCGTCCCGACACGGCGTTGCGGCTGTTCGGCAAGCCGGAGGTGCGCGGACGCCGGCGTATGGGCGTGGGTCTTGCCCGCGCGGACAACGTCACTAAAGCACGTGCCCATGCGCGTGAAGTCGCGGAGGCTGTAAAGATCACCTTGTAATCCATGCGCACGCCGGTTTCCGGCGTGTGCGTGATTCATGGCCTCTGTAAGGGTTGCCGGTAACCGGCGGCCAGTCTGCGGTCTGTCCCTCGAAGGGGCCACCGTTAATTCATTCCCCAAGAAGGAGAAAAGCGTGAAGAGAATAGCCATTGCAGTACTGGCCTTGGCACTGACCGTGCCATATGCGACGGCGGCTTATGCAGGCGGCCATGAAAAGCCAAGCCCCAAGGCCGAGAATCCGGCGCCGCCGAACTCGGTGACGCACGGCAGTGTGCGCATCAACGGCCATACCATCCGTTACACCGCCACTGCGGGCACCATCGAGCTCAAGAATGACAAAGGCCAGCCGACCGCGCGCATGTTCTATATTGCCTACACCGAAGACGGCGAGAAATCGCGCACGCGACCCGTGACGTTCGGTTGGAACGGTGGTCCGGGCGGTTCCTCGGTGCTGGTGAACTTGGGCGGCTTCGGCCCGATGCGTGTCGAGACATCGAACGCCAAGCCCACGCCACCGGCACCTTATACGCTACAAAAGAATCCCTATAGCCTGCTCGACAAGACCGACCTGGTGTTCGTCGATGCGGTAGGTACGGGATACAGCCGGCTCATGGGCAAGTCCAAGCCCAAGGATTTCTATGGGGCCGATCAGGACGTGAGAGCGTTCGGCAATTTCATCGAGAATTACCTGCAGGACAACAACCGCTGGAATTCGCCCAAGTTCGTCCTCGGCGAAAGCTATGGCACCCCGCGCTGCGCGATGCTGGCGAACTGGTTGCAGAACAACGGCATTGCGCTGAACGGTGTGATCCTGCTTTCAAGCGCGTTGAACTTCAACGACATGACCTGGTTTCAACCGCCGGGCTCCAACGACCTGACCTACGAGCTGTACCTGCCGAGCTATGCCGCGATCGCCTGGTATCACGACAAGCTGCCGAACAAACCGAAGAGTCTGCCGGCCTTCGTGGAGACCGTGCGTGAATTCGCCTTGGGGCAGTATGCCCAGGCGCTCATGGCGGGCGACAGCATTTCGGCGGCGCAGGAAAATGCCGTGGTGGCGAAGCTCCATGAGTACACAGGCTTGAGCAAGACGTATCTGAAGGATACGAAATTACGCATTCGCCCGGGGCGCTTCATGAAACAGCTGCTCCGAGGCGAAGCTCGTACGGTGGGCCGTTACGATGCCCGCTACGAGGGCATCGACTACGATTCCGCGGGCGAGTACCCGGGCTACGATCCGTCCGGCACCGCCATGTTTCCCGCAGTCGTATCGGCGTTCCACAATTACCTGCTCAACGACCTCAAGTACAAGGATAGTGCCAAGTACATCTTCCTCAGCTACAAGGTCAACCAGGCGTGGGATTGGCACCATCGTGTCGATGGACGTAAATATCCGGTGCCGGACACGCTGCCGGACCTGCGCGAGGCGATGAGCGAAAACCCGCATTTGAAAGTTTTCTCGGGCAACGGCTATTTCGACTTGGCCACGCCGTTCTTCAAGACGCAGTACGAGCTGAACCACATGGGGCTCGCACCGTCGCTGCAGAAGAACATCAGCATCCACTTCTACCACGACGGGCATATGCTCTACATCCGCACGTCCGCGCTCAAGAAGTTGCAGACGGACCTGGATGCGTTCTATAACAGCGCGCTGAAGCACTGAGTCCGAAACCACGCCAATAAAAAAGAGGGCCCGCAAGGGCCCTCTTCGTTTTCAGGCAAATCGCGGGCTCAGGCGAGCGATTTGTAGTCCGGCTTGTAGACATGCTTGCGGATGAACGCTTCCATGTCGTCCGGACGCTCGACGTCTGCCAGGTTGGAATCGAAGACCAGTTTGGCGACGCGGGCGGCGGTCTTGATCTCGATGTCCAGGATGTTGGACTGCAGTGGGTAGAGCAGACCTTGCTTGCGTTGTTCGTCGGTCACCTGGTCGGCGACGGCACGGGCGGCCTCGATGAACATCTCGTCGGTCACGCGCTTGGCCTTGGTGGCGACGATCGCCATGCCCACCGCCGGGAAGATATAGAAATTGTTGGCCTGTCCCGGCAGGAAGGTGTGCTTCTGGAAATGCACCGGCGGGAATTGCACGCCGGCGGCGTAGATTGCCTTACCGTTCGACCATTGGTAGGCCTGCTCGGCCGTGCACTCGGCATGCTCGGTCGGGTTGGACAGGGCGAGGATCACCGGGCGCTCGTTGACGCGGCTCATTGCCTCGACCACCTTCTGGTTGAAGGCGCCGCCGATGGTGCTCACGCCGATGATCGTGGTGGGCTTGATGCTCTCGATCGCGTCCACGAAGCTGCGGGTCGGCGCGTGCTTGTGGGCATAGGGCACCTGGAAGTCCACCAGGTCGGTGCGGGTCGATTCCAGCAGGCCGTTGACGTCGAACATATGGACGCGGGACTGAGCGTCTTCGAGCGTCATGCCTTCCTGCACCAGGGCGGAGCAGAGCAGATTGGCCAGGCCGATGCCCGCCGAGCCGGCCCCGAGGAAAAGGTATTTCTCGTCCTTGAGGTTGGTGCCCTTGATGCGGGCCGCGTTGATCATGCCGGCGAGCGTGATGCCCGCGGTGCCTTGCACGTCGTCGTTGTATACGCAGTACTTGTCGCGGTAACGCTCGAGCAGATGCACGGCGTCTACGCCGGTCCAGTCCTCGAAATGCACGCAACAACCGGGGAAGACCTCCTGCACGGCATCCATGAACTCGTCCACAAAGGCGTAGAGATCCTCGGTGGCAGGGCGCGGCTGGCGGATGCCGAGATAGAGCGGATCGTTCAGCAATTGTTCGTTGTTGGTGCCGGCATCCAGGTACATCGGCAGCAGGTACTGTGGGGGTACGCCGGCGGCAGCCGTATAGAGCTGCAGCTTGCCGATCGGGATGCCCATGCCGTTGGCGCCCAGGTCGCCGAGCCCCAGGATGCGACCGCCGTCGGTGACGCAGATGACGCGCACGTCCTTGACCGGCCAGTTCTTCAGAATATCGCGCACCTGGCCCTTGCGGCGGATCGACAGGTACATGCCGCGCGGCTGGCGCAGCACGTGGCCATACTTGAGGCAGGCCTCGCCGATGGTCGGGTCGTAGACGATCGGCAGGAAGCGCGCCGGGTCGGACATGATCGTGCGGTAGAACAGGGTTTCGTCGTGGTCGAGCAATCCGGCCAGGTAGATGTACTGGTCGATGGGCGAATGCTTGTGACTGAGCTGCATCATCACGCGCTGCAACTGGAGGTCTTCGGTCTCGGTGACCTCGGGTATGAGGCCGACCAGCCCGAGCTTCTCGCGTTCGGCCTCGGTAAAGGCCGTGGACTTGTTGAGCGCGGGATCTTGAAGCAGTTCCAATCCGTGTTTATTTGTACTCATGGCCGGCTTTTCTCCTGGTAGCTGGACTTCCGCCCAGGGTTAGCTTGGATGCACCATCTTGGCGGGATCGACGATGCGGTCGAATTCTTCCTCGCTGACATAGCCGAGCTTGAGTGCGGCCGCCTTGAGCGTGGTGTCATGGTCCACGGCGTAGTGGGCGATTTCGGAGGCCTTGTCGTACCCGATTTCGGGGGACAGTGCGGTCACCAACATCAGCGAACGCTCGACGTATTCTTCGATCTTCTTGTGGTTGGGTTCGGTGCCCTCGATCAGGTATTTGCGGAAGTTGGTGCAGCCGTCGCCGAGAATGGACATCGACTCGGTAATGTTGGCGATCATCAGCGGCTTGTAGACGTTCATTTCCAGCAGGCCACCGGCACCGCCGAAGGTGACGGCTACGTCGTTGGCCATGACCTGCACGGCGAGCATTGCCAGCGCCTCGGTCTGGGTCGGGTTGACCTTGCCGGGCATGATCGAGGAGCCCGGCTCGTTCTCCGGGATCAGCAGCTCGTGGAAACCGGCGCGCGGGCCGCAGGAAAGCAGCCGGATGTCGTTCGCGATCTTGTACAGCGAAACCGCGAGCGTTTTGAGCGATCCGGAAAACTGCACCAGTGCATCGTGTGCGCCCTGTACGGCGAACTTGTTCGGGGCGCTGACGAAGGGCAGCTTGGTGAGTTTTGCGATCTGCGCCGAGGCGGCGCCGGCGAAGTCGGCGGGAGCATTGATGCCGGTGCCCACGGCGGTACCCCCAAGGGCCAGCTTGTAGACATCGCCCAGCGCGGCTTCGATGCGGGTGATGTCTTCCTTGAGCATCTCTGCATAGCCGGAAAATTCCTGCCCCAGCGTGAGCGGGGTGGCGTCCTGCATGTGGGTGCGCCCGATCTTGACGATGTCCTTCCAGGCTTCGGCCTTCTTGCCGATCGCCTTGGCCAGTTCGCGGACCGGGGGCAGCAGGGTCTCATGGGCGCCCACGGCCGTGGCGATGTACATCGCGGAGGGGAAGGTGTCATTGGAGGATTGCGACATATTCACGTGGTCGTTCGGGTGCACCGGCTTCTTGGAGCCGAGCGGATTGCCCTCGATTTGGCAGCAACGGTTGGAGATGACCTCGTTTACGTTCATATTGAACTGGGTGCCGCTGCCGGTCATCCACACGTGCAGGGGGAACATGTCGGCATGTTGCCCTTCCAAGATTTCATCGCAGACCCGGGTGATCAATTCGAAACGCTGGTCGTCGAGACGCTTGCCCGCGTGGTTGGCGTGGGCGGCGGCCTTTTTGAGAATGGCGTAGGCGTGGATCATTTCCCGCGGGATCAGATCGCGACCGATGCTAAAGTGCTCGAGCGAACGCTGCGTCTGAGCGCCCCAGAGTTTGTCTGCGGGCACTTTTACCGGCCCGAGGCTGTCGGTCTCTTCACGGAACTCGGTCATCGATCAATTCCTCCGGTTGTCCCTGGAAAAAAGGGGCGTTAGAGCTTGGATTTAAGAGGGTGAAAGGGCATACTTTGATAGCATAAATAGTATCAGACACAGGTTGGAGGAATGGGAGGCTTCGTACATATCCTAGAAAGCTATCTGAACCAGTACGGTTATCCCATCCTCTTTCTGGTTATTTTCGTAGAAAGCTTTGGCATTCCGGCGCCGGGACAGACGTTGCTGATCACCGCGGCCCTGTTTGCCGCGACCGGAAACCTTAAGCTCTGGCTGGTCATGCTGGTTGCTTTTGCAGCGGCCGTGATCGGCGACAATATCGGTTATTTCATCGGCCACCGGGGCGGACACCGCCTGTTGTTCCGTTATGCCAAGCGCTTCGGCGTGTCCCACGAGCGGATGGAGAAAATCTTCGAGCGCTTCAATCGCCATGGCGGCTGGTTCGTGTTCCTGGCCCGTTTCTTCGATGTGGCCCGCCAGATCAACGGGTTGATCGCGGGCTCGGCCAAGATGAGTTTCCGGCGTTTCCTGTTCTTCAATTCGATCGGTGCCGCCGGGTGGGTGCTGCTGTGGGGCTTCGGCAGTTTCTATCTGGGTCAGGGACTCAAGAAGTGGCTGAGCCAGTACGAGCACATTACGGCCTGGCTGGTGGCAGGCGTCATCGTCCTGTGCATCATTGTGATCGCGTTCTGGTTCTGGAACCGGGCTCGGCAACGGCGCGCAAAAAACGAAGAGTCGTAAGCCGTGAACATCGCCTACGTTGCGACGCCGCTTAGCGCGGCAGGGTGAGGATGGCTTCGAGTCCGCCCTCGGAGCGATTGACCAAATGCAGGGTGCCGCCGTGACTGAGTGCGACGTCGCGGGCGATCGATAGCCCCAGGCCGGTGCCTCCGGTCGCCCGGTTGCGCGAATATTCCGTGCGGTAGAAAGGCTCGAAAACCTGTTCCAGTTCCGGCGTGGGGATACCCGGTCCCCGGTCCATCACGCGAATATCCAGAGAGCGCGGCCGTTCTTTTACCAGGATTTCGGCACTGCCGCCGTAGCGCAGGGCATTCTGCACGAGGTTGTCGAGCGCCCGGCGCAGGGCCCGCGGACGTGCCGGGTAGGGTGCCGAGGCGTGGCCGCTCAAGGTGACGTCTTGCCCCAAGGCATGGGCGTCGGACACCATGCTTTCCAGCAGGGCGTTGATGTCAACCGATTGCAGTTTTTCCTGTTTCGCCTCGCCGCGCATGTAAGCCAGCGTTGCTCCGAGCATGGCGTCCATTTCGTCCAGATCGCGGTTGAAGTCTTCGCGAAGCTGGGGGTCGTCGAGCATTTCGGAGCGCAGACGCAAGCGCGTAACCGGCGTTTTGAGGTCATGGGAGATGGCGGTTAGCGTGCGCAGCCGGCTGTTCATGAAGTCCAGAAGCCGCTTCTGCATGAGATTGAAGGCGGCGGCTGCGCGCCGGACTTCGGTCGGGCCTGTTTCGGCCAGCGGTGGGCGCCGGATATCGCGTCCCAGGGCGCGCGCGGCATCGGCCAGCATCGCCAACGGGCGGGTCACCCAGGTTACCGCCAGTAGCGAGAGCAGCAGTGCCACCAGGAGCACCACGCCTAGCTGGACGAGCAATGTATTGGGGCGGAGGTTTAACGGACGAGGGGGGCGCCGGTCGGTAATGGTCAGCCAGTTACCGTCGTGCAGGCAGATAGCAACCTGGAATATGCCCCGCGTTCTGTGCGCGGGCTTGCGGGCGGCGACCTCCACTCGGTATTCGGGTTCCAGTTGCTGCGATAAAGCCGCCGATAAGCGCATCAGATGCCGCGGGAGCGGGGTATTGGACGGCAGCAGTTCGGGGTTTGCCGAGATCGCCAGACTTGTGCGCGGGGTGCTCATCACGCGAATCAATTCTTGCCGGTCGGGAGGGGACAAGCGGTCTATCAGGCTGACCGTGGTCGCGATACGCTGGGCAAACCGTTCCGCCCCCGCATGCTCAAGGAGGTGATGGCGTTCACGCAGGTTGATGGCCGCCGAGCCGACCAGGGCCAGGACCAGGCCGATCGTGAGGATCAGTACGAGTCTTCCGAACAGCGAGCGGGGAAGAATACGGACGCGCATGTGGGTTAAAGAGTCTCGACTTCGGATGCGAGTATGTATCCTTCGCTGCGCAAGGTACAGATGATTCGGGGCTGGCGCGCATCGTCGCGCAGCTTCTGGCGCAGACGGCTGATCTGGACATCGATGCTGCGATCGAAGGGCGAGGCTTCCCGTCCGCGGGTGAGATCCAACAACTGGTCGCGCGTCAGTACGGCGCCGGCATGTTCGACGAGTGTGAGCAGGAGGCGGTATTCCGCACCACTGAGAGCGACCAGAACGCCATCCGGCGCCGTGAGTTGATGGCTGGCCGTGTCCAAGGTCCAGCCGGCAAACCGGTAGCGCACGGCGCCTTGGGTTTGGCGCAAATTCGGCGGCAGTGCGCGTGTGCGGCGCAGGACGCTTTTGACCCGGGCGAGCAGCTCACGGGGGTTGAAGGGTTTGGCAAGATAATCGTCCGCACCCATTTCCAGCCCGATCACACGGTCCATTTCCTCGTCGCGCGCGGTCAGCATGATGACCGGAATTGCACTTTGCGATCGCAGTTCGCGGCACAGTTCCAAACCATCCGTGCCGGGCAGCATGACATCGAGCACGACCAAGTCCGGCTTCGAATGCCCAAGAAGGTGGCGCATTTCGTTGCCGTCGGCCGCGGTCGAAACCCGGTAACCGTTGCGTGCCAGGTAGTCCCCCAGCAGGCGGCGGATTTCCCGGTCATCGTCTACTACCAAGATGTGATCGGTGCTGCTCATGTTCGTTTTATACGCGAAAACCTGTCAGGAAAGCGAACAAATTTGTAACACATTGTTACGGAGCCTGCGACGCAACCATCGCGCCACAAAAAAGCTAATTCCGGACACATCCGGCTTACATGGGCCTGGTGCAATGAAGCTCGACGGGGACACCGTCTTTTAGTCATTCTTGTTGTAGAGGTATCAAATCATGTTCAAGCCCTTTGTTACTGGTTTTGCTGCCTTGGCGCTGCTGGCGGGCACTGCGGCCTTTGCGCAGTCGCCGTCGCCTGCCGGTGTCATGAAGGATCGTGCCGGATGGCGTGCGCAGAAGCAGGCGGACCGGCTCGCGCAACTCAAGGCGCAACTGAAAATCACATCGGCCCAGGAACCGGCCTGGAACGGTTTCGTTTCGGCTCTCCAATCCATGCATTCGAGATGGCCGAAAAAAGCCATGAGAAGCAAGGCGGGTGGACTGACGCCGGCGCCCCAGGTGTTCGACACGATGGCCGAATATGCGCAGAAGCGTGCGGAAGGCGCACGGGCGTTGGCAGGTGCCGTGAAGAAGCTCTACGGGCAGCTAACGTCGGTGCAGCGTGCGGTTTTCGATACGCATCTGGCCGAAAGGCACAGCCTCATGAGGCATCGTTACTACAAACCCATGAATCGCCAAGCTCCTCGCAATGCTCCGTGGCCTCCGGCGTCAGGACCCGCCAACAACGGCCGGTAAACACGGCAGCAGGCTCCGGGCGGGCGATCGGCCGCCCGGAGCGATCCACGTATGAATAGATCAGGTCCCCCTAAGTCAGTGCGCGCACGGCAAACGTGGGGAGCCAATGGCTGGCCCCGTAATCCGCGCGCAGTGCTGCGGCAAGGCCCGCCTGCGCATGGATCCGGGCCGCTTCGGTGAGTGCCGGCCGCCGCGGGTCTGTCGCGGGCAACTGGTTCGCGATATTCGCTAGCATCCAGCTGCGGCTGAGGTTGACCCCGGGGAGGTGAGCCAGCTTGTAGTCCGTCGATTCGGGCATGGCCGCCGGCGTGAGCCAGATGCCCCCGTTCGTCGCGATGCCGGGCAGGAATACCCCCAGCCAGTCGGCAAATTTGCCGGACTCGAGAACACGCGACATCAGGTCTGCTTCGGCCAGCACCGGCGAGATGAAATCGTGGCCCGAGGGTTCCCAGGCGAAAGTCGCACCACGGTCTTCGGCAAAGAAACGCAGGGACGCTGTGACGATACTTTGTTCCAGCGCCTGTCGTCCCGATTCCCGCGCCCAGTCAAGCATCAGTGCGAGCCCGAAGGCCGTGTTCGAATGTTCACCGGCACGCACCGGGTAGGGCAACGCGGCGAGCCAGGGGCCGATCCACTCCGCGATTAGGCCCACGAGAGGTCCCAAGGCCTTGCGTTGCTTGGGCCGGGAGGCCAGTTCGCTGTCAAGTGCCAGCAGCCAGGCCCATCCATAGGGTCGCTCGAAGCCTTCCCGCCCCGGGGTGGCCAGATATTCGCATTCGCCAGCGATATTGCGGGCGGTAAGCTGTTCTGTCAGCAAGGTTTGCGCCGCACGCGCAAAGTCGGCCTCTGGGAAGCAGTTGAGCAGGCGCGCGAGCAACCAGTGATTGTGCACGGCAGAATGCCAGTCGAGACAGCCGAAGAACGCCGGGTGCAATTCGCGTGGCGTACTTGCATCGGCATCGTCGTTCAACCAGTGCGAAATATGGTTTGGGTATTCGCGCTGGATCGAGTCCAGTGCCATGCCGGCCAGTCGTGTTGCCAGTTCGGTGTCCACGTCGGCCTTCATGCGCTTTGGGTGAATAGTGGCAAATGTCCCAAGGCAATAACGTCGGGCCAATCCTCGGGCATGCCCTCGGTGCAGATGGCGGCTTCCGCGACGATTTTCGCATTGGCGTGCTGCATGAGTTCCTGCATGGCGCGGAGTGTCGAGCCCGTGCTGATGACGTCGTCGATCAGGGCGACGGATGCATCGTTGATCAGTTCACGGTCTTTTTCGTCGAGGTACAGGCTCTGTTGCGTGCCGGTCGTAATCGAGTGTGTGCTGACCGATAGCGCGTCGCCCATATAGGATTTGTAACTCTTGCGCAGCACTACATAAGGGAGTGCTAGACGAGCCGCTAGTGCATAAACTAGGGGGATGGACTTGGCTTCGGGCGTGATCAGTGCTGCAGGCCGGAGTGTTTCCAGGCGCGGTGCCAGGGCTTCTGCCGCTGTTTCCACGAGCTCCACGTCGCCAAGAATGTTCAGGACGGCGATCGATAGCCCCGGTTTGACTTCGAACAGCGGCAGTTCGCGGCGTACTGCGCCGATTTCCAGCACATGGACCTGACGGTTCATGACACAACTCCTTGTTGTTGACTAACTGATTCTGATCAGTGTGCGCCCCAGCGGGCCGCGTCCGGCGATCAAGGCTTCTGCGGCACCCATTACGTCTTCGAGCTGAATCTCCCTGGAGGCGATTCGATTCAGCTTGGCGGGACGCAGGTCCGTGGCCAGGCGCTGCCAGATCTTGTCGCGCAACGGTCGCGGCGTGGCCATAGAGTTTATGCCGAGCAGGCTGATGCCGCGCAGGATGAATGGGTAGACCGTCGTGGTAAAGCTGGCGCCACTCGCGTTGCCGATTGAGGCCACATTGCCCCACCAATCGATGACCGTGAGCAATCGCGCGAGCAGATCGCCTCCAACTGTATCGATTGCGCCGGCAAAACGCGCGCTTTCCAGGGCATGCTTGCCGAACTTTTCGCTGCTGGTGTCGAGGATTTCCGCGGCTCCCAGTTCGCGCAGCCAGTCGTGGGCCTTGCGCTTGTTGGTGAAGGCGACCACGTGATAACCGGTCTGGGCAAGCATCGCTACGGCCAGGGCTCCGACGCCACCGCTTGCCCCGGTCACGGCTATGGGACCGGTGCCGGGGCGTTGGCCGTTCTGTTCAAGCCGCTCCAGAGCGAGTCCGACGGTGAATCCGGCGGTGCCAAGCTGCATGGCGGTACGTGGGGTCAGTCCGTCCGGAATCGGGATGACGTGTTCGGCGGCGACACGAACGTATTCCGACAACCCGCCGTCGGTGTTTTCGCCGATGCCGCAGCCCGTGACCAGGACCTGGTCGCCGCCTGAAAACCGCGGATCGTCGGTATCGCATACATGCCCGGCAACGTCGATACCCGCCACCAGCGGGAAGTCGTGCATGATCTTGCCCTTGCCGGTCAGGGCCAGCGCGTCCTTGTAGTTCAGGCTCGAATACTCGGCCTCGATGGTGACCGTGCCCGCGCCGAGATCATCAAGCTCCAGCGTTTCGTAACGAGCTTCTACGTGCCCGTCCTTCTTGTGTACGCGCCACGCTTTGAACGGAGAACTCATCTCAGTCCCTCCCGTGAGCCGCGACGCAGGGGGGTAACTCGGAGGGACGGGGAGGATTGTGTCCGTGGCTTTGTCGCTTCTCGCTTATTTGGAATAACCAAACAGCATTCGTCGCTTTGCGACGCAAACACAATCCACCGCCATCGCGGGAGAGGCAGAGATGGGCTCTGGTCATGACTTGCGTTCCTTGCGTTCGTGCCACGCCACGAGCCCGGCCGCGTCGAGATTGAGGTCCATCGCGAGCCACGTCTCACGGTCGCGGGCGGAGACATCGACACCGTGTTTGTCGAGGCTTTGGGCCAGGTAGTCGTGCAGGGCATGACGGATGTGGTCCTCTGCGTCGGGCTCATCTGCGTGGGCTTCGGCAATCGCAACGAACTTGTCGACGTCGCGGTGCAAGGTTTCCGCGAGGCGGCTCACGTTGCCGACCCGGCTGTAATGCGTGAGGTAGACAGCCTCCGGCCCCAGGGCAGCAATACGATCGATCGAGGCATGCATCTGGTTCGGATCGAACTGAGTGGGTGTGGTGGTGGGGAAGATGAATGGTTCGCCGGCCGGGTTGTCGAAAATGCGATAGGAAATGCCGAATATGTCTCCGGTGAAGACCACGTTGGCATCCTCATCATAGTAGGCGATGTGGTGGAGCGCATGCCCCGGGGTGTGCAGGCAGTGCAGCCGGCTATTGCCCAGGTGGATGATTTCATTATCCTCGGCGGCGTGGACCCGCTCGGCAGGAATGGGGACCAGCACGCCGTAAAGCTTGTCGTACACGGCATCACCATAGGTTGCACGCGTGCCGGCTTCGAGTTTCCCGGGATTGCTGAGATGGGAGGCGCCGCGTGGATGCACGACAACGGTTGCATTCGGCAGTTCCCGCATTAGGGTGCCGGCGCCCCCGGCGTGATCCAGGTGAATGTGGGTCAGCAGCAGGTAATCCACGGCGGTGGGCGCAATACTGTGTTCATCCAGGGCCGTCATCAAGCGGGGTACGGAACTGTTGGCGCCGCAATCGACAAACGCTGCGCGACCGTCGCGCACGATCAGGTGACTGGCATCGAGTCGTTCCCGCACGTAGCCGGTATCGATTGCGTGGATGCCGTGACGGTTGTTGGTGGCGTCTGCTGACATTTGATCCCGGGCATGAATTTATCCTCGATTCTACACCGCCCTTTGCTGTTTGGGCCGAAGTGGGGCTATAGTGACAATCCGATCCAGTCGCTTTACAAAGGGAATAAAAGGGGGAGTGCATGAAGCGTCGCTTGATGAGAACGATTTTTGTCGCCGTAGTCCTGGTCGTGGCAGCCGCACTCGTAACGCCCTATTTCGTGGGACGCACTGCGGAAACCCATTTCAAGGCGCTGATTACCGATTTCAATTCGCAGCACTCGGGATTTGTGGTCAAGGTCGACAGTTACCATCGCGGGTTCTACAGTTCCGAGGCCACAGTGTCGGTCAAACCCCTGGCGGGAATGAGCGAACGAGGCTTGCAGGTCTGGAGCCTGTTGCTCGGCAGGCAGGGTACGCCAAAATTCAAGCTGCGTATCAATCATGGCCCGATTGCGTTCGCGGCTTTCGGTCAGGGGTACATCAGTTTCGTGCCGGTGTTGTATACCGTCGGGTTCAGCGGCGACAAACTTCCGCCGATGTCCATCCTCGGCATTTTCAAGCCCGAGATGTATTCCAGAACCTATTTCGACGGCTCCCGGTACACGACGGTTACCGTGCCGCCGGGCCGCTATTCCATGGGCGTGTTCGGTGTGACCTGGGAGGGCATGCACCTGCAGATGCAAGGGGACGGCGCCTATACGCACATGAAGTACCGGCTCAAGATGGGTCCGGTGCACTACCAGGCCCAGAACGTCAGTAACGGCGATACCTATAGCGGTGAGATCAAGGGCTTGACGTTCTCGGGCAAGCGCAAGCTCGCGGCTCACGATTTCTGGGTCGGGCATGGGCTATCGACATTCGAGGGTGGCGAATTCAAGACCAACGGAAAGCGTACGGTGCTGCTCAAGCAGGGGCAGGGCAATAGCAAGCTGACGGAGACCTCGAATGGTCGATGGCTCAGCAGCTCTGGCGAATTTGCTCAGGAAGGCGGTACCGTCAAGGGCTGGCCTTTCTCGCGCCTGGATGTCGGTGCGTCGGTGGTACATGTCGATGCAGGCGCAATGCGTAATTTGCTCAAGCAAATGCGTTCCGAGGCGGACAGTGTGAAAGATCAGGGCGGGCGGCTGGATAAGGCGGCACCCCTGGCTGGACAGGCCTTCAATTCCGCACAGGGGAACATGAGTGTGGAACTGGATGCACCCGACGGCCGGTTGAATGCCGGCGCCAAGGTGGTTCTGGATCAGCCGGCGCCTTCATCCGCAACAGCCATGCAGGCGTCTCAGGCCTTGCTGAAGCGAGTCAATGTCTCGGCCAACTTGGACTTTGATCGCAAACTGGTGGACTCGTTCAGCAAATATGTGCTCGGCGGCGAGCAAGCGCAGCAGCAGGTTGACATGGTGCTTGACGAGTGGATCAAGGAGGGGTTGCTGAAACCCGGGAAGCCGGGCCGTTACCAGAGCGACATCACCTATCGTGAAGGCGTGTTGACGATCAACGGACATGTGATGAACGGCTCCACAGATAAGGGCGGCGGGGTGCACTGAGCTCGAAGCCAGCCAATGCATCTGGTCATGCCCTGACTGTTTTTCTGTAGAGGACATCGCATGAATACTACCTCCTCGCTGTTGGCCCGACTTGATCGTATTCCCATCTGGCCTTATCGCTATGTCTTGTTGTGGGTGGTGGGCGCCGGCTACTTCTTTGCTTTTTTCGATATCGTCAATATCGGTGCCGCCTTACCGGTGATTGCGCATCAGTTCGGCATCTCGGTCAATCTGGCAAGCTGGGCGATTACCGCAAGTCTGATTGCCTACATTGTCGGCGCCTTTGCCGATGGCACCCTGGCCGATCTGCTGGGGCGGCGTCTCGGTTTGATCCTGTCGGTAGGGAGCTTCACCCTGGGTTCGATTGGTGCGGCCTTATCGCCCTCACTGGGTTGGCTGATAGCTTTCCGCTGCATCGCAGGCTTCGGGCTGGGCGCCGAGATTGCCTCGGTCACGACCTACCTTGGGGAGATTTCTCCGGCACGTGTACGCGGGCGTTATACGAGCTGGGCCACAGCTTGTGCCTATGCCGGCTTTGTCGCCGTGCCGTTCGTGGCCCGGGTGCTTGTGCCGAATTTCGCCTGGGGCTGGCGTTGGCTTTTTCTGATCGGCGCCGCCGGCGGTGTAACCATTCTCTTCATGCGCTGGCATTTACCCGAGAGCCCACGCTGGTTGGTTGCGCACGGCCAGCTTGCACGGGCCGAGGCTGAAGTTGCGGAGGCGGAGCATCGGGCCAAGATACGTCTGGGGCATGAATTACCGCCCCCGGAAGCGGCTTATGATCTGCTTGCGCGCGAGACCTTTCCCGTCATGGCTTTGCTGCGCCGCGGGCAGCGGGGTTCGTTGTTTTTGCTGATCGCGCTTTGGTTTGTCTATTACATCGGCAACTACGGCTGGCTGGAAATGATGCCGACGCTGCTGGAGAAAGCCGGCCACAGCATTGCCAGCAGCCTCGGCTACCTGATCGTGAGCGGCATTGGATTCCTCGTCGGTGCGGTGGTGTCGATCTGGCTCAACGATCGCATCGAGCGCAAGGTCACCATTTTTCTGACGGGCATTGTCTGGGTGGGGGCATTGCTCGTAGTGGGTCTCGTGCCGCGGCCCGCGGTGATCATGCCGGTCGGCTTCGTCGCCTCCACCACCATCGGACTGATGGTGCCGATCATGTATACGCTGACGGCAGAGCATTTCGCCACCGTGGCTCGCACCACCGGGGTTGCACTGACCGATGGCCTAGGTCATATCGGCGGCGCGATCGCCCCCATGCTGGTGTTGCTCGGCGCCGATACGCTGGGCTTTTTCGGCGGCATGCTGGTGATGGCCCTGTCCGGGGCGGCCATGTTGCTGCTGCTGCCGTTTACGGTGCGAGCGACCGGTAAGGCGCTGGAGAGCGGCTGATCACGCCAAGTTAAGGCGCCGTGTAGTGCTACGAGCGCCAATGAAGCGTGAGACCGGCTGTGAAATTTGCCCACTTGGCATGAATTTCGCGATGCGAGCTGAGGTGGCTGGCAGGGGCGCTATTTTTGTTCTTTTTGCGTCTGATTGCAGATCGTGCGAGAATGCTGGCAAAATAAGTAAGTTATAACGCTTAGCTCAAATTCAACTGAGTATTGTCAAAACGCGGGGGCAATATTCGATTGGGGGACATGATGGATCAGGAGGGCCGGAGAGCCACAGATAAGAGTCAGTGGCGGCTAGTGGCCGGCGATAGTTCGGCAGAGCCCAGTAGTAGTGCTACCCGGCTGCGCTACCTGTCGCTTGAGTCCGGCTCCTCGCGGAGCGAGCGACGGGCTGTTCAACTGGTTCGTGCAATTCGCCGAATCTTGCCGACATTTCTCATCATGTTCGGGGATTATATCGCCCTGAATGTGAGTGGAGAGATTGCGATCGTATTGCGTCACGTAGCCGATCCAATCCATTTCGATGTCCATTTCACCTCGGCGTTGCTCATCTACAGCACCCTCATGCTGCTCAGCTATGCTGCGGTTGGCTTGTACGCACCCATCGTGTCGAGCGGTGGGCCTGAGGAGCTGCGTCGGCTCTCGCTGGCAACAACAACACTCGCGTTGGTCATGGCGATCGTTACTTACGTATCCCGCGAACATTTCGATGCCGGCGTTTCCATGTATATTGTCGCGTGGGGTCTCGCATTGTTCGCAGCACCCCTCATGCGGGCTCTGGTACGCAAGATTTTTTCCCGATACCGTTGGTGGAGCCGAAAAGCAATCATCCTTGGTAAGGATGCCGGATCTGCGGGCCGTATCGCGAGGGCCATTCAGTGCGACCCGCGTCTCGGCTTACGTCCGGTCGCGATCCTGTCAGCCGATCCCGATTCGAGGGGATCTGCAGAGTTTGGGTTGCCTCAACTCAATGGATTGGGGCAGACTCTCGAAGACCAGCGCGAGCGAGGGGTCGATTGTGCCATCGTGACGTTGTCCCTGCTCGCCGACGACGAGGCTCCTGCCCTCATTCGCCGCTACGAGACCTACTTCAAGCACTGGCTGCTTGTTCCGGATTTCCCGCATGGCTATAGCCTCTGGGTCAAGACCTGCGATCTCAATGGCACCTTGGCCCTGGAGCTGACACACAGGCTCCTACGCAGGAGCGATCAAGTCGCGAAGCGAATCATGGATCTCGCCCTGACACTCATTGGCGGAATCGTTGCATTGCCTTTGTCGCTGCTCATCGCATTGGCGATCAAGCTGGATTCCCCGGGGCCTGTTCTATACAGTCAGCAGCGAATCGGTAAAGGAGGCAAGGAATTCCCGGCCTTCAAGTTCCGGTCGATGGTGAAGAATGCCGATGAGATCCTCGAGCATTATCTGGAGAACCATCCCGAGTTTCGGAAAGAGTGGGACGAGACCCAGAAATTGAAGGCAGATCCCAGGATTACTCGGGTGGGAAAGTTTCTGCGCAAGACCAGTCTCGACGAACTGCCGCAATTGCTGAATGTAATCCGGGGCGAAATGAGCTTGGTAGGTCCTCGCCCAATCGTTGCCGATGAGGTTCCACGCTATGAGGGAGTATGGGATCTTTATAAACGTGTACATCCTGGAGTAACGGGTCAATGGCAAATTTCAGGTCGCAACAACACCAGCTATAAAGAGCGAACTGCGATGGATGCGTACTATGTGCGCAATTGGTCCGTTTGGTTGGACATCTACATACTAGCCCGCACCGTAAAGGTCGTTCTTTTCCGAGACGGGGCTTATTAGGGAAGCTCTGATTAATGACCTTTTGATTGTCACTCCGGCTCTTCGGCAGGCTCAGGGCAGGCTTTGTGGGAATGACGAAATGAATCAGAGATCTTTTGACCAACTAACAGTTGTTTAAGAACCAGTCATAGGTTTCCGCTATGCCCTTCCGAAGGCCAGTTTTTGCCTGCCAACCAAGATCATTGAGAAGATTTACGTCCAGTAGTTTACGCGGGGTGCCGTCCGGCATAGATGCGTCATAAACAATAGAACCTTCAAAGCCAACCACTTCCGAAACAATGGACGCGAGCGCTACGATGCTGATATCTTCGCCAACTCCGACATTAATGATATTTTCATCGTCATAGTGCTTCATAAGAAACACCAACGCTTCTGCAAGGTCATCAACGTATAAAAATTCTCGCTTTGGCTTTCCCGAACCCCAGACCACAACTTCCTGTTTTTTCATTATTTTTGCTTCATGGAATTTCCGAATCAGCGCCGGCAGAACATGAGAAGTTTTGAGGTCAAAGTTGTCTCCAGGGCCATACAAGTTGGTCGGCATGGCACAAATGGCATCAAACCCATATTGTCTTCGATAAGCTTGGCACAATTTGATACCAGCTATCTTGGCCACCGCATACCATTGATTCGTAGGCTCAAGTGGGCCGGTAAGCAGTGCCGATTCCTTCATCGGCTGTTCAGCGTGCTTCGGATAGATGCAGGACGATCCCAGGAACAAGAGTTTTTTTGTCCCGTGTCTGTAAGCTGCATCAATTACATTCGTCTGAATCATAAGATTATCCCGGATGAAGTCAGCCGGGAATGTGTCATTTGCCAGAATTCCGCCGACTTTTGCGGCCGCTAAAAAAACGTATTCGGGTCGCTTCTTATCGAAAAATTCTTTTACGGCTTGCTGATCCACAAGGTCGAGTTCTTCGCGTGACGCGAGAATCAGCTCGGAATATCCGGCCTTGTGCAAGTAACGAACAATCGAGCTTCCGACAAGCCCCCGATGGCCCGAGACAAAAATACGGGCGTCTGGTGGAATCCTCTCATTCATGGTAGTCAAACGTCTTGAAACCGGATTCGCGTACCAGTCGATCACGACGCGCAGTTTGTAGATCCTCGTGAGCCATTTCCGCGACTAGTTCCGCGAAAGAGATGGTGGGGTGCCATCCCAGTTTTTCTCGAGCTTTGCTGGGATCTCCCAGCAATGTTTCCACTTCGGTCGGCCGGAAGTAACGGGGATCGATTCTTATGACGACATCGCCCGATTTTGATACGCACTCGTTAGGAGCCTCTACAAGTCGGGCTACTTCATCGACGCCGGTGCCGCTCCATTCCAGGCGCATGCCGAGTTCGGAAGCGGCTAGTTCGATAAACTCCCGCACGGTATGTTGCTGCCCGGTGGCGATAACAAAATCATCCGGTACGTCCTGTTGAAGCATAAGCCATTGCATTTCCACATAGTCTTTTGCATGACCCCAGTCTCTCAAGGCGTTGACATTGCCGAGGTACAGGCAATCCTGCAGTCCCTCGTGAATTCTGGCAAGGCCGCGCGTGATTTTCCGTGTTACGAATGTTTCTCCGCGCGCAGGTGATTCGTGATTGAATAGGATGCCATTGCATGCATAGATTCCATAGGCCTCACGGTAATTTATAGTCGTCCAGTACGCATAGAGTTTCGCGACAGCATAAGGCGACCTAGGATAAAAAGGTGTTTTTTCCGTTTGCGGAATGCTTTGCACCTTTCCATACAACTCCGATGTCGATGCCTGGTAAAAGCGTGTTTTGCTTTCGAGGCCCAAAATTCGAATTGCTTCCAATAACCTGAGGGCTCCAAGCGCGTCGCTGTTGGCGGTGTACTCCGGGCTTTCGAACGATACAGCAACGTGACTTTGGGCGCCAAGGTTATAGACTTCATCGGGCTGCACTTGCTGGAGGATGCGGATTAAATTCGTCGAATCCGTCAGGTCGCCATAGTAAAGGTGAAACCGCCGATTTTTTACATGGGGATCCTGGTATAAGTGATCAATACGGTCAGTGTTAAACAGCGATGATCGACGCTTTATGCCATGTACCTCATAGCCCTTGTTCAATAGAAATTCGGCCAAATAAGCTCCGTCCTGGCCGGTGATGCCGGTAATCAATGCCCGCCTAGTCATGGGTGCCCTTTCCTATTAATGTGAATAAGTCACTTTCGAATTCGCTTAGGATACTATCCTTGTCAAGGCGGCGTTCAGCATAGGCCCGCGCTGATGTGCCGCAGCGATTTCGGAGTGCAGCGTCTCCGGCCAGAACCCCAATAGCCTCCGACAGTGCAGCTGAATCCTCGGGCGGTGTCACAAGTCCAGTGCCGTTTCCCTGAACCACTTCAAACAATGCGGTTCCAGGCTCCGCAGTCGCTACGCAAGGTCTCCCGGAAGACAGAATATTGGTTAATTTTGAAGGCATCACCAAGTCGGCTGCGCTGCGTTTCTGTACCACCAGGTGGATATCCCCCGCAGCAAGCATTTCGGACAGCCGCTCGAGGGGTTGTACTGGCAGGAAGCGCACATTGTCTAAGCCCAGTGTTTGTGCGCGTTGTTCCAAACGTCCCCGCGCTGCGCCGCTCCCAACCATCAAGAAGAGAATGTCGTTTCGGGGACGCAGCAACCTGGCCGCCTCAAGCACGATATCCAGTCCCTGCTTCTCCCCCATATTGCCGGCATAAAGCGCAATGAACTTCTCCGGCCCGATGTCGAGCTCCCTGCGAAATTCGTTTTCTCGTGCTCCAGGGCGAATGCTGTTGATATCCGCCCAGTTGGGGAACAGGTGGGTTCGATTTGCTCGCGCACCCTTAACGATTATGCGTTGACGCATGGCTTCTGTAATTGTTGAAACACGTGTTGCGTGGCGCAGCAGAAAGGTTTCAACGCGGTAGAGTAAATTGCCAAATGCACCTCTTGGGAGCATGTTCAGCCGCAGTGCTGCATCCACCTGCAGATCCTGCACATGCAGCACCCATGGCACGCGACGTACCCAGCCATAGAGCAGCGGCCAAACTCCGATCTGCAGCGGCGGCATGACGGCAATCACGGCATCCGGTTTCGTTCGGGCAAAAAACTTCGGTAGCCAGTAACGCGCCGCACTTAACGTAAAACCGCTTTCCAGCCGAATGCGCGCCCGTGCACCCAGCGCATCCGCCATGGGTACGAAATGCGCAGCCCGCAGCACCTGCACGTCATTCAATCGTTCCATCCGCGAACGTCCGTCCTCATACGCTGCATCGAGCTTCCACTGCGGGTAATGCGGCAAGCCGCAGATCACCTCGATATCGTGTCCGCGCGCCGCCAGCCAAGCCGCCATCTCGCCGCTGTATTTGCCGGTGCCGGTCGGCTCGGGTGCGTAGTTGAGGCTATAGATCAGCAGTTTCAAGAGATCGCAGTCTGTCAGTGGACTTCAGTGTAAACTGGAAATTGGCCCGGATCGCACGCCCGGGGACATAAATTATCGCTTAGCTGCCTCCGGCTCAATGGTCGACTTGTGCAAACGCACCCGAGCGTCGCCTTGAAATACATGAAGGAAATTCGCCGCAGGACCCGGCAACACTCTGGAAAGAGTGGATCTCCGCGCTGGGATAGCAGTGCCGAGCCGCAAGGGTAAGATGGCTCCGGTTGGCACTAATGTCTACTAGCGATCGAGTTTTCATAAGTCCAGGCACACGCAGATGCTCAAAACCGGGCGCAATTCCCATGCGCAATGCATGCCACCAGACCCGGTCGAAGCCAGATAGCGTCCGGAATACCTTGCGGACTTTACTGATAAAGCTCATCTGTCATTCCTTGTCAGCCACGCGTTTGTCTTTAACGTACGGCCGCGCATGATCTATATCGTGAAGGAGAATCTCTTCCAGTACACGCAAAGCAGCAAGCCCACAGGATCGAACCGACTGGAATCGTTGCTTGGCAGACTGACCAATCTCACCAAGCGACGCGGGCACCTCCAGCCATCGGCGCAAGCATTGCAAGGCTTCCATGGTGAAATTCTCGTCCACCGCCACCAAATGTCCGCATGTATTATCAATGATTTCCGGAATGGATCCGCGTCCAAACGCAATCACCGGCAATCCATTCTGCATTGCTTCAAGCACCACTAGCGGCTCCGCCTCGTTTCGATAGCGCGTTGGAAACAGCAACACGTCGATGCTTCGATAAAAGTTTTGCTTGTCTTCACCATAGACAGGGCCGAGATACTCGACCTGTGGCAACGTCTGAAGGCGTTCACGGACCCGGCACTCTGTATCCATATCCTGAAACGGGCCGGCCAGTCGAGCCTTTAGTACTAGACCCTGCTCAGCAGCAGCCTGGACGACATCGAGAAACTCGAATACTCCTTTCTCGGCGGAAATATTGCTCAGAAACCCGACTACACACAAACCATCACGCGTAGTCATCGGCTGCCGCTCTGCTTCGCCGTCGAGAAGTAAAGCCGCGTTGCTCATCGCCAATATTTCGCAACTCACACCATAACAATCGACTAGGCGTTCCCCCATACCTCTGGACAAGACCACCTGCGTCGATTCCTCGCCGGCCAAGCGCATTAATCCGGCTGTCAAGCGATTCGGGCGGTCAAGATAAGCAAAGCTATGATGATGCATTACTAGTCGCATTCCTTTGACTCGAGCAAGTGCCAAAAAAACCAGCTCGTAAATCTGGCCAAAGCCACCAGAAACGCTCATGTACAAAACGGCGTCTTCACGCGTTCGCGCCACCAACACGCGCCACAAACCACTCAAAATTCGCGGCAAGCGTCCCAGGCGGTGCAATACCCCGCGGTTAAGACCCGGGGCAGCCACATCGATTACCTGCAGCTCGGCGCCCGAAGCAAGTAACCGATCGCGTACTGCCGCGTTGACAGCCGCCATGCCGTGCGTAGGTGGAGGGAACGCTCCAACCATGTTGATGCGAGATAAACTCATCAGAGTCTCAAGCCTCGTGCTATGAAGTCTGGTCTAATATCAGCGGGGGCCAACAAGGCGAAACACGATTTTTTCAAAATTCTTCGCCCATTTTTCCGGTGTGTTGTTCTTTATTTTTTCGAAGGATTGTTTGCCCATCGCCTCGCGCAATTCGGTGTTATTGGCAAGTATCAACATCCTGTCTGCCATGGTCTCGCTGTCCTCAGGCGGTACGATGTAGCCATTCACATCAGCCTCTACACGTTCTCGAATTTCTCCAGCCGCACTGGTGCTGATAACAGGCAATGAGCAGGCCATAGCTTCATCAACCACCAACCCGTACGGGTCGCCCAACGTAGGAAAGACGAACACATCCGCCATCGCGTAATAGCGCGGCAACTCGGACTTTTGCCTGAAACCCGCAAAAACCACGTTGCGGATACCTTTTTCGTCGACCTGCCGACGGAGCATGCTTTCATCCGCGCCGTCGCCAACGAGCAATAGGCTCATTTCTCCATTAAATCCGCTCTGAGCGCGAACGAATGCGTCCATCAGGTATTCCAACCCCTTCCCCAACCAAAGCCGCCCTACGTATATAAATGTAACGCCTTTAAGACCATGCCTTTCGCGCAAAGCGATACGACAAGGAATCGCATTATCTGTGCCTTTTTGGAAATGCAGCACGTCAATGACGTGTGGGGCGAAAATGATGCGATCGGATCGCGCGCCATATTTTTCAGCAAAACCCTTGCCATCGTTCCCAGTGGTGACAATAGCGCCGGCCCTGTGGAATAACCATTTTTTAAGTGTCTCTCTCAACGAGGTACGCTGAATCCAACTATCAAATGTAAGCACTACCCAAAATGCTGTTTTCGTGCCTCGAAGTTTGGCTATGAACCATCCAACCAAAAAAACCGGATCGGCATACAGACTAACCAGCACATCAGGCCTCCGTCCAAAAATTGGCAACGGCCAATGGATTCTACGGCCGATGATTTTGTTCACAGGCAAATAACGGTAACGAAAACGCCAACTTGACTCCTCCACATTCCAACTTCGATCACTCTCGATTCTATCGTTGAACCAGGCTTCGAAATCGACATTCCCACTATCCGCGAGTGCGTTAAAACGCTCGACCATATAAGGCGAAGGTATGTTATTCCAATAAACAACGAAAGGACGCATAGGTTATTTCTCAACCCAAATCAAAATATTCCCGGACAGGAATTCACGTATGGGCCACGCTAATGCATAGCGATTCATGATCTTTCTAAGATAACCGCCACCATCGATGTCTATGAGCGCGGAACTGTGAACTTGGCTAAACCCAATATGGGAGAATAGCTCCCGCAAATCCCGGTGAGTAAAGTAATGTATATGCCCATCGTCCCAGTTGCCATCCCGAGTGTTCCCCCCGGCAGTGCGCGGACCATAGCCTGAAAATATAATGTGTGCAACGTTTTTGACGTAGCGGATATTGGGTGTCGTGATAACGCACCGACCTCCAGGTTTTAAAATTCTGTATATTTCCGAACAAAATTTGAGCGGATCTAAAATGTGCTCTATAACCTGGTTTGCCATCACCGCATCCGCGCAGCTGTCTTCGAGTGGAAAGTCTTCGTTAAGATCGGCTTCTCGGAACTCCCAACCCTCAGATCGGCCTCCAGACATCTCCTCCAATCGACGGTTTGACAGGTCCAAACCTATACGCTGATCAAAGTTATCGCTCGAGTCAACTAGCATTCGACCGGACCCACATCCAATATCAACAATACAGGTGCCGACACCTAGTAGTTTTTTTATTCTTTTATCCATATTTCATTACCTCTATACAACTCGTTCTAGTAGCCATAAAGTTTACTCATTATCTACATAAATCATAGTTTCATACCGGGTTTTAGTCGTTGAATTTATAAAGACATATATAACAGCTAGAATTAATAATGAAATTGCCATATCAGAATATGCCATTCTAAAGAACATAAACCCACACGCGGCCATAGCCGCTCTGTTGCGAAGTGTTCGATAAGGGAAAACCAGTCGAGAAAGAAACTCGGCAAAAAGGATTATAAGTATTAGCATAAGAGGCCCGATCCAAGAAAAATTGTAGTCAGCTTCGCCAATAACAGTGGTCACAAGCGATAAATGACCATAGCCAAAGGCATTGCCAGCTATTATAGTTATGGACTCTGGCTTATTGGGCCACAATGGCCGTGGAATAATCCAAACAAGAAATTTTGCATAGCTAGAGCCCCATAACGGTTCAATCCCGTGTCCCATCTTCTCGAAAATCGTGAATATCACAGTGAGGTCAACAGATTCCGTTACGCTGAGAACAACTTTTTCTAGTTGCCGTACTAAATTGGATCCGGTTGCGTTATTGATAGCCTGCATTATCGCAT
>Ga0307440_1000121_pt1 | contig 33887 bp, 39 predicted proteins | sample SalMarWE160410MG_FD_202150 | JGI IMG/M metagenome (GOLD analysis project Ga0307440, IMG submission 202150) | Salt marsh sediment microbial communities from the Plum Island Ecosystem LTER, Massachusetts, United States - WE1604-10 | ecosystem: Environmental > Aquatic > Marine > Intertidal zone >...
CCAGTCATAAAACAAATACTCCACCCTTATGTGGTTCAATCGTAATGGGCATACCCCATGGCAATGAAACCCGAATCCCAGTTCCACTGGTGAGGGTAGAGGCCTCGCGACGGCTTCGTATAGGTCCCGGCCCAGTTGGCTTCCAGGATCCTTTTGGCCTGCTTCATGTATTTCCTGAACACTCTTGCAGAGAAAGGTGAAAACAAGATTCATACCCCTTAGATCAGTCTGATCCGGTCTTTTTTACCGCGTGCCCCCCGAATTCCCTCCTGAGTGCCGCAAGGACCCGGTCCGTTAAGGTGTTTCCCTTCCGGGATCTGAACCTTTCAAAGAGGGAAAGGGTGATGACCGGGGAAGCGACCGCTGCCTCGATGGCATGTTGCACGGTCCACCGACCCTCTCCGGAATCGTCAACATATCCCTGGATTTTAGAAAGATCGGGATCGGCCTGAAACGCCCTTTCAGCCAGCTCCAGCAGCCACGATCGAATAACGCTTCCCCTGTTCCACACATGGCTCAGGGCGTCATAAGCCAGGTCTTTCCCGTAGGGGGACGCCTCGATCAGCTCGAACCCTTCAGCATAGGCCTGCATCATCGCATACTCAATGCCGTTGTGGATCATCTTTACAAAGTGACCGGCTCCGCTGGCACCACAATAGATATATCCTTCTTCCGGAGCCAGGTCTTTGAACAGGGGTTCCAAGTGGTTGAATGCATCCCTGGGTCCACCGACCATCAGGCAGTATCCTTCCTTCAGGCCCCAGATCCCCCCGCTCACACCCGCATCCACATAGGACAGCCCGGCTTCCTCCACCGTCACGGCCCGCCGCAGGTCGTCCTTGTAGAAACTGTTTCCTCCGTCGATGATCATATCTCCCGTATCAAGGAGGTTCAACAACCTGACCAGGTGATCATCCACGGTGGGCCCGGCCGGAAGCATCATCCACACGGCCCTGGGTTTTTCCAGCAAACCCGGGATTTCTTCCAGTGAGTAGGCGGCAGTGACCCCTTCCCCGGCGAGTTCTTCCGTCTTCTTGGCCGTTCGGTTGTAGGCGATCACCTGGTGGCCCTTGCCCATAAAACGTCTCGCCATATTCATCCCCATCCGCCCCAATCCGATCATCGCTACCTGCATTGTAGTCTCCTTTCAATCGACTTAAATGACCAATTCCAAAACCTACCCCTCTCCCTCACACGCCCTTCCCTTCAACTGGAAGAAGAGCTTCAGACCCTTCTTAACCTTGCTGGAGAATATCTTGGGCGAAAAATAGCTTCCCACGACCTTTTTGTTGATCTCTCCAAGTGTGGGATAGGGATGGACGGCCGAAGCCAGAGTCGACAGCTTTACTTTGCCATTTAGGGCGGCGACCCATTCGTTCAACAACTCTCCGGCGTGCGGCCCCAGAATCTGGACACCGATGGGCTTCTCCTTCTCGCCCAGAAGCATCTTGATTTTACCCACGCGTTCCCCCTCGGCCAGGCTCCGGTCATTCCCCTTGAAGGCCTCTTCAAAGACTGAATAGTTAATGCCTGCCTCTTTGGCCATTTTTTCATTCATGCCGATGCTCGCCAGCTCAGGATCTGAATAAGTGCACCAGGGTAGCCAGGTATAGTCCACCTTCCTCGGGAGGTGAAAGACGGCGTTGCTCACCACGATACCCCCTTCGTACCCGGCTGCGTGGGTGAATTGAAATGCACCGGTGACGTCACCGGCAGCATAGATGTGCTTCTGCGTCGTCCGCATCCGGTCATCCACCGTGAGGCCTTTTCGATTAAATGCGACATCGATTCCGTCAAGACCCAGGTTCGTCAGGTTGGGAGATCTTCCCACGGCCACCAGTATCTTTTCAGCCTTTAGAGAGACGGGTGTGTTGTCTCCCTGCTTGATCACCACTTCCTGCGAATCCTCACCGTGGCTGGATATGTGCTGGACCGTGCTATTAAGATAGAATCGGACTCCCTCGGATCGCAACGCCTCCAGGACCAAGTCTGCCATGTCCTTGTCTTCCTTGCTCAGAATCTGACCGCTCCGTTGAACCACGTGGACTTCCGTACCCAGCCGCCGGAAGGCCTGGGCCATCTCGGTGGCGATAGGACCGGCCCCCAGGATGATCATGGATTGAGGCAATCGCTCCAGGGAAAAGATCTCCTTATTGGTGAGGTACGGGGTGTGCGCGAGCCCCTCGAAGGGGGGAGCTGCCGGCGAAGACCCGGTGGCGATAACCCATCGTTTCGCAGCATAGGTCTCCCCATCCATTCTGACGGCATGATCATCGGAAAAAACGGGAGATCCGAAGACCACCTTGGCACCCAGCGAACAGAATCGCTCCTCGGAATCGTGTTCCTGGATGGTGCCGATCACCGACTGTATTCTTTTGGCTACATCGGCATAAGCAACCGGCGGGACCTTCACTCCGGGCAACCCGAATTCCGTTGAGGTTTTCATCAGGTGATAAACCTGTGCGGTCCTGATCAGGGTCTTGCTGGGGACGCACCCATAGTGGAGGCAGTCGCCACCCAGTTCCTCTTCCTTTTCAATCAGGAGGGTCTTGGCCCCAAGCTGTGCTGCGCCTGCGGCCACGGTCAGGCCGGCAGCGCCCCCGCCGATAATCCCTATGTCAAAGTCATATGTTGCCATATTTTCCTCTCCTGCTTGTATCATTCAATAATGATAGATTCGTAAAGGGTCTATTTTCTAACCACGAAGAACACGAAGAAAAACAAATCCTGTCTCACACAGAGCGCGCAGAGATCACAAAGTTTTAAGAACAAATAAATTAGAATGTTTTTCTCTGATAGCTCTGTGTCTCTAGCGAACGAAGTGAGCGGGCGTGAGAAAGATGTAAACCCTCCTAATTCCCATTCAGCGACCAGTCATAATTCAAATACTTGATCTTTATGTTTGATCGGTTTGCCTCCAACCGCTTTTTCAAATCCCCTTCCGCATACTTCAGAAAAAATCCCGTGAGATCCCCCCCGAAATCCTTCCGGTACCAGTCAAATATCTTGCTCACGAAGAGCGTATGGCCTTCCAGGCGGTTCCGCGAGGAATCATTGATAAACGCCCTAAACTGTTCATCCAGCTGCCGGTCCAGAATCGCACCCCTGTAAGGCTCGGAGCGATGAGGTCATCAGCATTGGGGGAGGTCCCATCGGGACCTCCGAATATTTTCAGATCCCCATCACGCAATGTGGGTTCATCCGCGGGAAGGTGACCGGTTTCGCGGTAGGCGGCCATCAGTTCCCTGGCCTTGATCTTGGCCGCCTCCACATCGGGCTGATTAAAGGGATTGATGCCCAGCACAGCTTCACCCATTTTTCTACTCCTTAATCTCTTGAGTTTGGTAACAACCCCTTAAGCAAATGGCATTATTGATTTTGTCGGTTATTCCCGAAGATCCTTACACTTTTCATGATGAGATTGCCTGGGGACATCTTTAATATTTTTTTCAGGATTGGTAATTTTCAGAAAATTGAAAACGATTCCTTGAAGAACCGGCCATATGTTGCAGCTTCGAGGCTCAGCTGGTGGGATTTCTGGTCCCGTCCTGTTTCAAAGCGTGTTTCATTCGATTCCTTGCATCGGGGGAGAGGGTCGTGAGACTCTTTTTCAGACCCTTTCTCATAGTGCACTTGGCACCAAACACCGATATGGACAGCTATTTGGGGTTTACGCCTCCCAAACCCCAAGCGCTTCTATGAATTTACGCTAAACGCCAAATCGGCGTCCATTCCCTCCCAAGTGTTTAGAAAGGGTCTGAAAAAGGATGTCAGGTTCGGCTCCACTTCGGTGCTCATAGGCTGCCGCTCGCGGCATCTACCAGCTTTTTACAAAGTCATCAAACTTCGTGCAAGGCCTGTCTAATCTCCAAGAGATTGACAAAAACCGTTCTTTGACAGATTATAGAAAACTCACTCAAGTGAGTCAAAGGGAAAGACAACCAGCAATAGGCAATCACGCTGATTGTTGAACCCCATCACTATCACAAAACATTTTACAGGGAGATTGTCATGAAAGTAAAAATTGATGAGGAACTTTGTATGGGAGACAGGAATTGCAATCACCTTTGCCCCGAGGTTTTTCAGTACGATGAGGATCAACTGGTTTCCAGGATCCTTCTCGACGAAATACCGGAGAAATACCAGGACCTGGTGAGGCAGGCCGCAAGGGAATGCGCGCCCGGGGCCATCATCGTTGAAGAATAATAGGCACTGCGCAGATGGAAAGGGAGATCCAGGCCCTGGCCTATGATGAAAAAACTTTCCACCAGGATTATTGGTAAAACCGATCCTGTTGGGTATGTTCTCAAAATCGAAATAATTCAATAAGAATATCGATAGACGACTTAAATGAAATCACTTTCAAATGCTTCGGTTGGCCAACAGATAGGTGCGTTACGAGAAGAACAGGTTTGGAGCACATTTGCCGATATCAGCCGGATCCACATCACGGCGATCGCGGCACTGGGGGTGTTTACATTTGGTTGGTTGTTCGTCGGCGAGTATCAATGGCTCGTTACAGCGGTCTGCGCGCTTGACTGGTATATCGTCAACCTGATAAACAAGACGGTTGACCTTGATGAAGACAGCGTCAACGAGATCACCGGAACCGTATTTGTCCATCGGAAGCGCAGACTGCTGCTATGGGTCGTTTTTCCGTTTCTGCTGGTTTCCCTGATAGTGGTGCATTTCTTAGACCCGGCCATCACCGGACTCCGGATCACCTGCCATGTGCTCGGTCTTTTTTACAACTTTCCCCTTTTGCCCGGAAAACGGCGCTTGAAGCAAATGTATTTCTGGAAGAACACTGCTTCAGCCGTTGGGTTTCTCATCACTGTATTCGGGTACCCCCTTGCCACGGCATGCTGGGGAAACCGACCCCATTGTTTTCCACCGGGAATTAGCTGGGCGACCGTGATGTTTTCGGCTGTTTTTTTCTATCTGTTTGAAACCAGCTACGAAGTGATTTATGATCTTCGGGATGTAAAAGGCGATGCTGTTGCCGGAATTCGAACCTATCCGGTGGTCCACGGAATACCTAAAGCAATGCACATTATCGACGGGCTCATCTTCACTTCCGTAGCTGTCCTATCGATGGGTTATGTGCTGGCGTTTGTTCCGTGGCGCATCTTTATTATGGGTGCGGCGCCGCTTCTACAGTTCGTTTTCTACAAAAATGCTATGCGCCGAGGAATTACCGCTAAAGACTGTATCCGCATCACATGGATGGGCGTCGCCATGCTTGTCACCTATAACATATGGGTTGTTGCCGGTCTGCCGGGGACAGGGCTGTAATCATGTTTCTCTTCGAAACGATCACAATTTCAATTGCAGTCCTTTATGTTGTGATGTTTACGAAAAACCATCCCGACGGCGGGCATTTTCTTCTGTGGACTGTCCTGGTTGCCACTTCCGCCTGGATTGCCGAAGAGACCTGCATCCGCTTGTATGCCTTTTACAGTTATAGTCAGAGCTGGCACATGTTATTGAGCCACCTTCCTTTGATGATCATCGTCGTATGGCCTGTACTCATCCACAGTGCGTGGGACCTTGCGTCCCAACTGCTCGGATACGGGCACAGGTTTGTGCCGATGGCTGTCGGCGGCATCGTCCTAACCGACGCTGCATTTATCGAAACGGTGTCGGTGCGCAGTGGCCTCTGGGTCTGGCAAGAACCCGGAATTTTCAATGTTCCTCTCATCGGGATTCTTGGATGGGCCTGCTTTGCCTTTTTGTGTGCTTTTCTCTATGAGGAGGGCAGGCGGCGAAACTGTCGCTTGTGGTCCAGCCTTATCGTTATAGTGCTTCCGGCAGTTGGGACTCACCTGTTTCTTCTGGTATCCTGGTGGGGGGTCTTTCGTTGGATTAACATTCCCATAAAAGCAGAGCTTGCCGCGGCGACAGCATGGACCATGTCAATCGGCCTGGTTTTTGTTTTTTTGCGATTTCGGGCCGGGTTATATGTCAAGAAGAAAACGCTGTTGCTGCGCCTGCTGGGCGCACTTTTTTTCTTCACCTTGGCGGTGCGCAATGCAGACGGCTCGGTATTTTATATCTTATTCGTTGTTGCGTTTGCCCCCCCCTACCTGACCTTAATGGCCCAGCAATACATAGTGCCTCATGAAAGGCAGGCAGCGAGAGGTAATGTGTAATCGGAGCAGAATATTTTCAGGCGGCAGGTATATCCTGCAAATATCACATCATTAGGATACTGAGCACTGCTGGGATAATGGAGGAGACGAACATGGAACTGGGAGAAATCTACAAGAAGGGAAAAGAAACGTTATTGGCTAGGGATATCGGGGTTTTTCTGGGGGGTGTGGAAACGGAGTTCGTCATGGGGCACAACCGCTCCGTCCTGGATCAATACACCTTCAGACAAAAGGCCATCGATGCCGCTCCCGAGCCCGAGACCGGGTTGGAGATCCTCGGGGTAAAGCTTGGCACACCCGTGATCATGTCGGCCATGACCATGCCCATCCCCGCCATTACTGAAGATGGGCTCAGGGCGGTAGCAAGGGGTCTGAAAGATGCCGGGAGTCTCATGTGGACCGGGTCACCCATCCCTGCGGACCTGAAGGGCATCAAGGCAACGGGTGTCCCCCTGGCCGCCAATGTCAAACCCTTGAAAGACCGCAGAAAGATGTATGACGCGCTGAATGAAATACAGACAGCGGGCGTAGACTGGGTTGGAGTTGAAATTGACTCCGGACAGGGCACCAAGATCATGGACAAGCAGATGGTCTTTGATTGCTCGCCCCTTTCATACGCCGAGTTGAAGGAGATTCGCAAGACCGTTCGCCTGCCGCTCATTTTCAAGGGGATCCTGAGTGGGGAGGATGCGCTCAAGGCCGTGAATGCGGGGGCGGACGCAATCATCGTTTCCAACCACGGGGCACACACCATTGATTACCTTCCCCATCCCTTTCAAGTGATGGATGAAATCACGGAAAAGGTGGGTGGCAAGATCGTCATCATGGTAGACGGAGGCTTCAGGCGGGGAAGCGACGTCCTGAAGGGGCTCGCTTTCGGCGCCTCCCTGGTGGGCCTGGGCAGGCCCATTCTTTACGGTCTGGCCGCAGATGGACAAGAGGGAGTGCGGGATGTGGTGACGGCGATCACCGGCGAATTAATACGGATACTGAGCATGGCAGGTGCCCCGGATGTCCACCATGTTGCAAGGAATGTAATACTCTGATTCCAACGGGCACCTTTGATGTCACGTATCAGATGCCCCTAATCGATTACGACCTCTGTATGGGAGACAAGAACTGCAACAAGGTATGCCCTGAAGTCTTCGAATATGATGAAGACCAGTTGGTCTTGAGAATCCTGCTGGACGAAATCCCGGTGAAGTATCAGGACCTGGTGAGAAGGGCGGCCGGGGAGAAAAACAAAGGCTTCAGGATCGAGGGGAAGGGTAAAATTGAAGGGGATGGCGAAATCTTTGACGAACTCAAGAAAAAGTTCCCCGAACAGCTTGGAGAGCTGAAATTTGCTACGGTGATGAAAATAGTAAATGTAGAGTCGCTTCTCTGAAATACAGGCATTGGCCAACATTGGCCAATGCCCTCTTCAACTTTTTTGTGGAAATGGCTGAGGTTTTTCGGAGTGCGTATGAGGTTCAAAATTATAATCGCCTGTAAATAGGAAGGAGAATGATTATGGGAGAAAAGGGATTTGTTTTGGGATTAGTTGGCAGCCCAAACCCGGAAGGGCGTACCAACGAACTCGTAACTGCCGCCCTGGCGGGAGCTGACCGGGCTGGTATCCCCACCGAGCTGGTACAAATGTCCGATCATATCGTGGAGGCTTGCAAGGACTGCCTTCCCTGGGTATGCCAGGACAACCAGAAGTGTACATATGAGGATGAGGCACTCGAATACCTGAGCAAGAAAATTCTGAACTGCGGTGCACTAATCCTGGGCACGCCGGTCTACTGGTGGGATACCAGCGGTATGGTAAAATATTTGATTCTAAAGATGTTCCGTATATATGCACTCTCCGCTCCCCTCCAGGGCTTACCGGCTTTTGGCATTAGCATTGCCGGGGGAACGGGAAACGGCCTTATCTCCGGGCTTAGGCAGGTTTATCACTTTTTCCAGATGATGCAAATGCGGGCTTTAGATCCAGTGCCTGCCACCCGGTTCAACTTCAATGCGGCAGTGAAACGGGCGGGAGAACTAGGGACCGAGATTGCCGGAATGGCACAGGACCGAGTTCTCTTTTCCGGTCTGGAGGAACGGTTGCTGTGGTACGATGCTTTGCCCTACCTGGGGCTTAGCCGTTTTGAGGAACGGCGTCTTCTAGCCTCCCTCACTACACTGGCAGTGCCCGGCAGTGCGGATGTTGCCGTGTCCAGTGGGCTGGCCCGTGCCGTCTCCCTGGCGGCAGCCGGTCATGCAACGGAGTCTTTGACTGAAATCACCAGGGTTTACGAGGCCGGGGTTGAGGCTTTCGAAGGAATTAATGGGTAGAAAAAAGGTGCTCTTCGCCATCAAGAAACGGTGTCTCGGGAGCGACGATGAGGGTCTCCGACCGGCGGGCCATATGTTTATCCCCGCCTTGGAGGCGCATCGCCACGGATGAGAGGTTCCCCCGGAAAAACCGGTGGCGTTGATTGGGAAAAACTTCCAACTTGAGAAAGGAAAAAACATGGACACGCACCAAATGCTCTGGAACGAAAAGGTCGCAAAGGATATTATCAAACATCTGGAAAGGCGGCGGATGGAGGGTAGCTACGCCCCCACAGTCGCTCAAGCCAGAAAAGAAATAGGGGCAATGATTCCTGAAGGGGCGACGGTTTTTCGGTGTGGCTCGATGACAACGGTAGATATGGGTCTTTGGGAAGATATAGCCAAACTTGCTGGCGTTGAGCTCATTGACCCGTACGAGCCTGGCATTTTACCGGAGGAAGGCCTGGAGCGCAGGCGTAATGGGATGACCGCCGATGTGATGATCTCCAGTTCTAACGCTATTACCTTGGATGGGAAGTTGGTGAACTTGGATGGCATGGGCAATCGCGTAGCGGCCATGACATTCGGCCCCAAAAAAGTCATCTTGGTAATAGGCATGAATAAAGTGGCCCCTGATCTGGAATCTGCCCTGGCCAGGGTCAAGCACTACGCCGGCCCGGTAAATGCTGTTCGACTTAGTATCAATACGCCCTGCGTGGAGACCGGGCTGTGTTCAGACTGCAGATCACCCCAGCGTATCTGCAACATGTGGAGCATCATTGAAGGGCACATGATCAAAGGACGCATTCATGTAAAATTGGTCGGTCAAAATCTAGGATACTGAGCATGGAAGGTGCCCTGAATGTCCGACAGGTAGGAAGAGAGGCACTAACGGGAGAGGTATTGGTATTGGCGTTCCATCCTTGGTCCGGCATAATCGCTGTAACTCGGAGCCGCAAAGGATCTATCCTCCGAAATTGAGGTTGATCAATCCAACTTAATTGGACATGGGCACGAACCCCCGGCTTCCAACCGGAAAATGCGCACGCTTAGACTCACGCTTGTCTTATATTTTGGGCCAGGACAACGTCAATCCGATCCAGGTAGGCATCGTACAGGTCTTTTTGCACATCTTCCCATTGGCGCAGGGAGGTTACGCTGACATACCCCTCCGCCAATGCCATGTGCCGCAGGCTCTTGATGACGATGTGACCGTTTACGCCCTCACAACAGGCTCTGGTACAGCTCTGACACTGGATGCAAAGCCAGAGAGACGGCTGGGTAAGCACAGACTTTCCCATGCCCATATCGGCAAGCCGGAATATTGAAAGTGGGCTGAACACGGTTTGTTCAAGGCTGACCGGGCAGGCGTTGCTGCATTGATAACAGGTATAGCATCGTTTGATATGCGTGCCCATGCCATAGAAATCATCCGTAGCTTTTCGGAACGCTTTTCGCCCAGTGATCATCTCCAGATCGATGACAGGACTGGAATCGGTCGGAGGCTCTTGCTCCGCAAGGTGATCCCAATTGAAAGCAAAGGCAGTGGTCTTTTCTCCCTTGAGACAGGCCGAAACCGTGTGTAGGCGAACACGTTGGAATGCCGTTTGCAATTGCTGCACGCCCTCCACCGTTTCCGGAGACGCCACTCCCCGTCTGATGGATTCTCCTTGAAGATAGGCTATCAACGCGGCGGGTTTCACGGTCATGGGACATACGTTTGAACACCGATTACAAGCCAGGCAATACCAGATCTCAGGAGATGCCAGCAATTCATCCAAAAATCCCAGGGCCGCCATCCTTACCAACTTGGTGGGGTTCAATCGATTGGTCACATTCACCGGGCACTCGGCACCACAGGTCCAACAGCTGAAACACGCCTGCATCCGAGTATAGTTTAACTCCTTCGAAGCCCTATCGAGGCCCGGTTTCGGGTGAAAGGCTAGCATAGGACATTCCCGATCAACTCTTCTCTGACCTGCTGGTCTCCTGGGATCAGAATAGCATCACCCTTATGTATTTCTCCCCCCTTCAGTACTTTTCCGAAGATGCCTTCCTTTGGCATAATGCAATCCCCGGCCTTGTAATAAATGGCGCATCGGGTGTGGCACTCCTTGCCGATCTGGGTAATTTCCACAACGGCGGAATCTCCCAGGTTCACGCGGGTCCCAATGGGAACCTCAAGCCAGTTGATCCCCCGCGTCGCAATGTTTTCGGCAAAGTCCCCGAAGCCCACATCGAGGCCCCTGTCATGGGCCTTTTCGATGCTCTCTGCCGCCAGGAAACTCACCTGCCGGTGCCAGGGCCCCGCATGGGCGTCACCCCTAAGACCGTGATCAACAATGAGTTCCGCCGCTTCCACACCTGTTTTGGGTGTTCCCTTTTTCTTGCTGATGGCTATGGATTCAATCTTCATTTGCTTTTTACGCTCCTAATTTCTCTCCGCAGTTCATGCAGAACTTGGCCGTGGAGGGATTTTCCGCACCGCATCCACAGCATCCCTCATGGTTTTCCGGTTTTTCCGCCTCTGCGGCTTTCGGGCGTGTTATTCCCGCCTTCTTTGCCTCGTAATCCTTGATGGCCTCCCCCAATGCCTCGGCACCCAGATTGGAGCAATGCATTTTTTCCTTGGGAAGCCCGTCCAGGGCCTCTGCCACGGCCTGTTTGGTCAACTTTTTGGCCTCCTCGATGCTCTTGCCCTTGACCATTTCGCTGACCTGGCTGGACACGGCTATGGCCGCGACACATCCAAATGTCTTGTATTTGACATCTTCCAGTTTGTCGTCGTTCACTTTTATGTAGAAGGTCATCATGTCGCCACAGACAGGATTGCCTACTTCACCAATTCCGTCCGCGTCCTCTATGACGCCCACGTTTTTCGGATTTGAGAAATTCTCCATAACTTTTTCAGTGTACATTTTGGGCCTCCTTTCGAAGCGCTATTTCGCCTGATCTCCCTCTATCAACTCCAGGAGGGTAACCGAATCCAGTTTGTCATACATGACCTTCGATGTCTCTTCCCAGAGTCCTCGAGCGGCGCACCTGCTGGACCGGGTGCACTCGCCCGGGTTTTCAATGCAAACCGTCAGGTCGATGCCGCCTTCCAAGGCACGCACAACCTCTCCCATCGTGATGTCCCGCGGGTGTCGTGTCAGCACATGCCCGCCCTTCGGACCGCGTACGCTCTTGACAAATCCGTTTTTCTTCAGAGGAATAATAAGCTGTTCCAGGTATTTTACCGAGATATCCTCGCGCTTTGCGATCTCACCCATCTGCACAGGGCCCTCTTCATAGTGCGAGGCCAGATCAAGCATCAACCTGGTTCCGTAACGACTCCTGGTGGACAATTTCATTCAAAGGCCTCCTCGTCAAGCGGCACTCTTTTCCCTCCAGATGGGGGACATGGCACGCAGCCGTTCCACAGCTGGAGGAAATTTCTCCAGCACGTATTCTATCTCATCGGCATTGTTGCCTGGCGCCAGGGTAAACACGATGGAGCCCTGGGCCAGATCCGCCGCAACCCCGATGGCTACGAGGACCGGTGACGTTTTGAGGGCCTTGGAGGCACAGGCGGATCCTGTATTCGCATAGATGCCCTCCCGGGTCAGCATGAAGATGAGGGCCTCTCCCTCGATGGCCGCCACGCAAAAGCTGGCGTGGCCCGGCAGCCTTTTTTCCGGATGGCCCGTAAGCTTCACGTGTTCCACCCTTTTCATGACGCCGGAGATGAGCCGGTCTCTCAACTTTTTTGCTTGTTCCATGTTTGCCGGCAGTTCTTCCATGGCCAGTTCCGCCGCCTTACCGAGACCGATAATACCGGGGATGTTTTCCGTTCCCCCTCTCCTGCCGCTTTCCTGGATGCCGCCCTGTATGAGGGGCATGAGTCTCAGACCCCCCCGAAAATAGAGGGCGCCCGTTCCTTTTGGTGCGCCCAGGGAAACTCCTGAAAGGGTCAGCAGATCTACGCCCAGATCGTCCACATTCACCGGTATATTCCCGACTGTGGCCACAGCGTCCGTGTGAAGCAGGACGCCTTTCTCTTTGCAGACGGAGGAAATTTCAGCAATGGGTTCTATGGTGCCGATCTCATTGTTTGCATGCATAACGGAAACCAGGATGGTCTCTTTTCTGACGGCCTCCCGGAGCCGTTGAGGGTCCACCATGCCGAATGCATCCACCGGCAGGAAGGTCACCTCATAATCCATCCTCTCAAAAAATCTCGCCGCATTCAGGACGGAATGGTGCTCAATGGAGGATATGATAATGTGATTTCCCTTCTTTCGATGGGCAAGAACCACACCCTTGATGGCCAGGTTATTGGCCTCGGCGCCGGAGGAGGTGAAAATAATTTCCTTCGCCTTGGCGCCTATCAGCTGGGCCACTTTCTCCCTTTGCTCTTCCATGGCCTGCTTGATCTTCGACCCCATATCATACACGGTGGACGGATTGGCAAATCGCTCGCTGAAATAGGGAAGCATGGCTTCCATAACAGCCTTCCTTACCGGCGTCGCCGATGCATGATCCAGATAGACTTGTTCCATGACGCCCCTCACTTCTGCTTCTTGATATACAGTTTGTAACAATCCTCGTCTTCCACTATCCCGAGAAACTCCTGCCCGCATTTTTTGCACCACGCAGGAATATCTTCAAGTGCCCCGTCATAATCCGTCAGGACCTCCAACACCTGGCCCTTTTTCAGACAGGCCAGCTTTTCGCCCGGCTCCAGAAGGTGCAGAGGGCACATGCGACAGACGAGATCCAGCGTATCGTCGGCTTGCTGATTCTCTACAAATTTCATTTCTGTCTCCTTTTAGATTCTAGAGTTATTTATTCTATACTGATTTACTATATTTTAATATCGCATGGCATTGATGTCAAGGAGAAAAACACGATCTGATGGCTCAGATCGTCATCAGTTTTCCTTGTCCAGAAGGCCGGCCAGTTCTTCCCTGCTGTTGGTGGGCAGCCTGCAGGCATGGCCGATGCAGACGTAGGCGGTGGGTTTACCTTCAATCTGTTTCATGGGTTTCAGGAAAGGGGCCAACTCCACGAGACGCCTGTGGATGTTCGCGTTCCCCGTGACGACAACGATCTTGTCCGGGATGAATCGTGAATGGACCACCTTGAGCATCGCCTGGGTCAAAGGGGCATGCCTCGGACCGGCGATCACTACCTGAAGGGGTTTTCCCAGTGCAAAATCCAGTGTGCTCAACATCCCGGAAACGGATTCCGGGATTTTGTCCATGTACGTTCCAAAAGACTTTAAAGTCTTCTCAGCAGCGCTCCTGAAATCATTTCGGTCCTTCAACTGCAGCAACCGGAGAAGGTTCATGGCCATGACCGTACCGGCTACGGGAATCACATTGTCCTCGCCCATCTTCATGCGCAGGGGTACGAGGGGGTCCTGACCTGCTTCCGTCAGGAAAAAGCCTCCTTTTTCTTCATCATAAAACCTTTTCATTGCCTCTTCCGAAAGCCTTACGGCCCACTTGAGCCATTGAGGATCAAAGGAGGCCTCATAGAGATCCAGCAGGCCCTGTGCCAGGAACGCATAATCGTCCGCAACACCCCTGATGCCTCTTTCGCCGTTCCGCCAGCGCCTGTAAAGCGCTCCTCTCCCTGCATCGTAGAGGTTTTTCTTGACAAATGAGGCCGCACGGGTGGCTGCATCCAGATATTCTTCCGTGCCCAACACCTGGTGGGCCCGGGCAAAGGCGGAGATCATCAGACCGTTCCAGGATGTGATGACCTTGTCATCCAGATGCGGCAGAGGACGTCCGCATCTCGCCTTGAAAAGTTTGGCCTTGCCCTCCGTGACGATCCGTTGTACCTCACTTTCCGGGATACCGAATTTTCCAGCCACCTCTTTGAGGGAATGCGCGATGAAAAGTGTATTTTTTCCTTTCAACTCCCCAAAAGGGTCGGATTCGGCATTGCCGCCTGGCTTTATCCCACAATAGTATGCGAAGATCTCATTATCCCGTGCACCCAGGATACCCTTTATCTCATCTGCACCCCACACATAATAAGCCCCTTCCTTTTTCTCACCGTGCCCCGTATCCGACACCTTTTCAGCCAGTTCTTGAGGGAGGCTGTCTGCATCCTGGGCGGAGAAAAATCCCCCTTCCGGGGATGTCATTTCGCGCAGGACGTATTCAAGGGTCTCCCGAGCCACATTGGAAAAGAAATGATCACGCGTGATCTGAAAGGCGTCCAGGTAGTTCAAGACGAGCAGCCCATTGTCGTAGAGCATCTTTTCAAAGTGTGGGATATGCCAGCGGTCGTCCGTGGAATAGCGGTGGAAACCGCCACCCATCTGATCATATATCCCGCCCTTCGCCATGGACCGAAGCGTTGAAAGTGCCATTTCCAAAGCTCTTTCTCCATCTGCCTTCCTGCCGGCCTGGTTCCTGAAACGGGCATAGTAGCGAAAAAGGAAACTGATGGATAAAGGCTTGGGGAACTTCGGGGCACCGCCAAATCCCCCATACTTTTGGTCAAAACTGGATTGGAAGGATTTAAAGCCGTTGTAGAGCCACTCCGCCTTGAGTTCGGAAACCCCTTCGGCCCCGGAAACGTAAGCGGACAATGCACCCGTGACCTGTTTGGCGTTGGCCAGGATTTTTTCACGGGTCTCAGGGTCTTGCCAGGCCTTGCCTATCCGCTCAACAAGCTGGGAAAAACCAGGCTGTCCACCTCGCGAGTCAGGTGGAAAATAGGTGCCTCCGAAAAAAGGCTTCCCTCCGGGGGTCAGAAAGACATTCAGGGGCCAGCCCGCCGAGCCCGTCATGGCGCTCACCGCAGTGATGTAAACTTGGTCGATATCCGGCCGTTCCTCCCTGTCCACCTTCATGCTGACGAGATACCTGTTCATGACGGCAGCTATTTCCGGGTTGGAGAACGACTCCCGCTCCATGACATGGCACCAGTGACAGGTGGAATAACCGATGGAGACCAGAATCGGTTTGTCTTCCCGGCGGGCCTTTTGGAAGGCCTCTTCACCCCATGGGTACCAGTCGACCGGGTTATAGGCGTGCTGGAGCAGATACGGGCTCTTCTCGTGAATGAGATGATTCGGCGTACCCCCAGTAGTGGAAGGGCTGTCCATGGCGTCTCCTCTCGGAATCAACGTTATAACGAAAAATATAACCACGATTCCCATACTTGTCAGCTTTCAGCCACCATTTGACTTCTTTTGCGCCATCCTCGATCCCTCCCAAACACCACTGATGAACCTTCTTGATTCTTTCCTTGCCTCCGTTAGACAAAAAGGCTTATTATCCATGGTATCATAAAATTCTGTCCATGGGCATCATGATGGATTCTAACAAAGTCGTCTAATTCACCGGAGCTCAGGAGGAGAGCCTGAGGGTCTTTTTCAGACGTTTTCTCATAGTGCACTTGGCAACCAACTCCGAAATGGATGGCTATTTGGGGTTTACGCCTCCAGAAGCTCTGGCGCTCTTCAGAGAGTTCCCCCTAAACCCCAAATAGCCATCCATATCCTCCGGAGTGTTTAGAAAGCGTCTGAAATGAGTGTCAGGTTCGGTTCCACTTCGTTGTTCATAGGTTGCCGTTCGCGGCATTCGTCACATTTCAAGGAGGAAACGTATGGATCGACAAAAACTGTTGGAAATTTTCAATAAACAACCACGAATCGGGACCCTGAGTACGGCGAACGTTCAGGGTGATGTCAATGTGGCCGTCTTTGGTTCTCCCCAGATGATTGATGAAAACACGGTGGTGATGGGCATCGGCAAGAACCGTTCCTACGGCAACCTGCAGGAAAACCCGAAGGCGGTCTTTATCGTCGTAGAGCCGGGAAAAACCGTCATGGACTGGAAGGGCGCCAGGGTCTATCTGGAAGCGCTGGCCATCGAAACCGGGGGCGGGTTCTACGATCAGATCAGGGACAATATCGCCAAAGCGGCCGGGGAGCAGGCGGCAAAAATGATTCATGCAGCGGTGCGTTTCAAGATTACGGGTGTAAGGCCTATTGTGGACCTGCCCTGATGACGATGGAACAAGGTGAATTTCGAAAAGTCGAAAAGTCCCAAGAGAGGATGTACGGCCCTTTTAAACTGCTTGTCTGCGGGTATGCACGAGAGGAGCAAAAGGCCTTTCCGGCTTTTCTGGAAGCAATCGGCGTTGGGGCACCTACCGCGATTTTCGTAACGGACGCGGATACGCAGCTTACCCTGGGTGAACTTCTGGATCGTGAAGACAAAACAGGCATGGGAGAGCCTTCCCCAATGAAAAGGGCGGTCATCCTCTCCGGCTTTACCCAGGCCGGTCTGCACCAACTCATTTCCGCCTATAAACAGGCCGGATTTCCTGCGCAGTTATGGGCTACTCTGACGCCTGTATCGGAAAAATGGACGGTCGGTCACCTGCTGAAAGAACTGGGGAAAGAAGCGGAGGCCATGAAAAGGTTGCAAAAAGACCGGGGCTGAACAGGTAGTTCTAAGGGGCTTTGAAAACCTTACCACAGCTTGTGGATGTGGCCTGCAAGAATTGGCGGGACGGAGAGGGGCCCCATCCCGCCATGATGCAGGACTAAGCCGGATTAGAAACGCCAGGTCAAACCAAAACTGAGAGAGTCTTCTTTGAGGCTGGATTCAAAGCTGGCCATGTTGCCCGCCGATGCCTCTTTGATGGTCTCCTCGAATGCGTGCATGTAAGAGAGATTCAGGAGGAGACGGTCCGTAATATCGTACCCGATGCCACAAGTCAGATGCTTTTCCACGATGGCCGGAAAGCCCACTATCCGAAGCATTTCGTAATTTACGTTGGGGACATTGATACCCTGAACATTTGACGTTCCCATGGGATTGAATCCGTTATGTTTATTAACGGGGCTCTTGCCGTAGTTGAATCCCGCCCTGAGGGCCAGGGCGGCGACGGGCCTGTACTGGACCCCCAGGGCAAAAACCCACTGGTTTTCCCAGTCGAAATCCTCATACCCCTTCGCGTCCGCCCAGTTGTACCACCTCACGTCAAATTCAGCCAGGAGCTTGGGGGAAGGCTGTGCCGCCACGCCGAAGATGAAGGTGTGGGGGGATTCGAGGTCCAGGTTATCCAGGATCGTATCCCCGTTGAAATCAGCGACTCTTTCGTGGGTGATCCTCTGGGGTGTAATGTAGGATGCGCCGAAATTGAACATGCCGATGTGGTAAAGCGCTCCCACCTGCATGCCAAGGGCATAGTTGTGGGCGCTTCCGGATCCAAAATCCGCGTTACCGTAATCAATACTCAAAGACGCCCCGATGGAAAAATCCGGTGTGATGAGGTAGGCCAGGTTGGGGGCGAATTTCATGATCTCCAGTTTGGTATAGAGATTCTGATAAGCGGCACCTCTCTCCTTGTAATCCGTTCCCATTCCTGAAACACCATAGGCCCCGATGCCGAAACGGAGCCGGTCATTGATGGGGGACGTGACGCCGATGGCCGGAACCACAAAGGGTTTCATGCGGCTCTTGGCGGAACCCTTTGCACCGCCGAGGGCGGACGTGTCCACCTTGCTTTTCACCGTGGGGCTGAAATAGGTTCCACTGAATACGGCTTCCGATCCAGGACAGTAGTTGCCGAAACACATGGCGGCGGGGTTGGAAAAAATGGCGCTGATGGCATCCTGCGGGGCCGCGACACCCACGCCGCCCATGGCCCTCGATATGGGCCCGATGCCGATCAGGTTGTCCCCGTTTGTGGCCAGGGCTGCCGGTGAAATCATGGCCAGCAGGCCCAGGACGGTGAACACAAAAAACAAGCTCTTTCTCATTAACTTTTCCTCCTTTTTACTGGTTTGCGGTCTGACTTCCATTGAAGTCGCTTTATTGAACGCGTTTAAGGAAGCGAATCTGAGAATCTTTTTCAGGTTCGATTCCGCTTCGTTCCTCACAGTGTGCCGGTTGCAGTATGAGTTGACTTATTACAACTTCAGTGTCACTCACAGGCCGAAAACCTATGCGTGAACCAGGGCGTCGGCCACCAGGGAACTCAGAAACTGAACATCCACCCCCATCTTGTAATGATCGTTGAGGTCGCTCAACTGGGCGTGGCAGTTCTCACAGGCGGTGGCAAGGATCTTGGCGCCTGTTTCACGGACCTGATCCGCTTTTACGGATGAGGATTTCATCCGGAAATCCAGGGTCTCTTCTCCCAGGGCCACCAGACCGCCGCCCCCGCCGCAACACCAGTTGTATTTAGGATCCGGGGACATGTCCCGGAAATCGTCCGTAAGCTGCTGCAGAATATAGCGCGGTTCGTCGATGATACCTGCGTTTCGGGCAATCTGGCAGGGGTCGTGATAGGTGATGGACCCCTTGAAGCGGTTCTTGTCAAGGTGAATACGGCCCTCCCTCAAGTACCGGGCGTGCAGTTCGGTTATGGACACGACCTTAAATGGCTGCTTTCCCGAGAGCTGCTTCATCACCCTGAAGGCCGTCCCGCATTCACAGATGCAGACTTCCTTGACCCGAAGCCTTTTGGCCTCGTCGATGATGCGGTTCATGATGAGCTTTGTCTTTGTAGGATCTCCCACAAAGGCCCCGAAATTCACGGCCTCAAAAAAACTGAGTGTCCAATGCTCCCCGGCGGCGTTGAAAATGGCCGCAGCGGGGATAATGGAGTGGGCACCTGCCAGGGCCACATAGAGGAGATCCGCTCCTTCCACGTCAATGGGGATAGGTGTGGCGTCGGCTTCCCCTTTCCATTTCTCCACCACTTTCTGCTCCAGGCTTTTTATCCCCTGCAGGAACCCTTCCTTGAAAACATCCAGCGACTTGCCCTTTTCGATGGAAGTATCGGCGAGCATGGTCAGAATTTCCGGCTCCTGCTTGGCTCCCACCAGGAGCAGCTTGGCGATGGACATGATCATCTGCGTGTCGATTCCGAAAGGGCAATAGACCATGCACCTGCGGCAGCCCGTACAGGAATAGGCCGCCTCGTAGAGTTCTTCCAAGGCCATTTCCGTAAGCTCTTTGGACTCCCCAACGGAAGACCAGGCCTTGCCCTGGCCCTTGAAATATTTCTTGTAGATCCGGCGGACGATCTCCGCCCGATAGGCCGCGATGTATTTGACATGGGGCATGGACTCGTGGACATGACACGCCTTTGTGCAAAGACCGCAGCGGGAACAGGTCTCGAGATAAAACCGCATGGCCCGGTTCAATTTCCCCTGGAAAAGCTTGAGCAATTCGTCTCTTGTATTCTGATCCATCGTTAACCCCTCCTCAGTTTGTTCACAGGCAGTGAAAGGAAGGAATGCATGATCTTGGTGAACGGAAAGAACATGAGGAACAGGTTCCCAAAAAATACGTGAAGGACCAGCATGAAGGAATGACCGGACATGGTCACCGCGTCCGGAAGGGCCGGCCTCAGATGCCAAAGCGTCGTCAGGTATTCCCGGTAATCTCCAACAGACATCTCCCCATAGTCATACCACCTCCTTGCCCAGTCCATTTCGCTCCCGAATAGGACGGTAAGAAAAAGGAGGATGAGGAGATAGTAGTCCTCCGGTACGGAAAGATCCCTGTTTGGAGAAACAAACCTCCTGAAGAGGAAAAAAAGGAGCGAAATACAAAGGAGAAGTCCGATGAAACCCCTGCCCAGAAAAATCTCATGTTCCCAAACCTGAAAAATTCTGAAGTCGCCGAGCAATTCCAGATGCCCGATGATGAGCAGCAGGAAAGAGATGTGGAAGATCATGAGAAAAACCCACAATAGAGGGTTGTGTTTTCGGACTGTGGGAAGCAAAAAAGTATCGGCCAGGGCCCCCAGCAATTTTGATCCCTTTTGTGGATAAATTTCCAGTGTTGAAGGGTTCTTCGGTCTTCGAAAAAGGGCGACTAGCCGGATGGCCGTCCCCAAAATAAAAACAGCGAATGCTAGGTACACCATAGGAACCAGTATGATGTAGTAAACAGTCTGCACGAGAACCTCCTTATCCGTGTTCGAGGTCACGGTTCCCTATCATGCCCCCAGAACAGGGGCATGATGTAATTCTTATTATGCCTTGCGCTTAATGAAGAATCGGATGACGCCGTCTTCCTGTTCGGTTTTCAGGATCTCGTTTCCGCTCGTCTTGGCCCAGGCGGGGAAATCCGCCAAAGATCCGGGATCCGACGTCACGGCCTCGATCACCTGATCTATTTCCACTTCCTTGATGCCCTTACTGACCTTTACGACCGGCATAGGGCACGGCAACCCTTTGAGATCCAATGTCTTGTCTGCTTTAATGGCTTCCATTTCTTACCCCTTTCTTTTTGCGAAATTGCATGACCGTCCAAGGACGGGCTGTTTACGGTTCCATCAATTATCGACCTAGATGAAAAGCTGCACCTTGCTGTTCTGAGCCTCTTCCAGAAACTTGGCCACGCCGCAGTAGGTGAGGTTGGGATAGTCGATCATCTCTTCGTGTTTGAAACCCATGAGATCCATGGACATCTCGCAAATAAAAATCCGCACACCCAACTCCCCAGCCATTTCAATCAACTGCTCCGGAGACGCGACGTTCTTCTTCTTCATGAGGGATTTCATCATCATGGTGCCCATTCCCCCCATATTCATCTGGGACAATTTCACGCCGCCAACCCCTTTGGGGAGCATGGTGCCGAACATCTTGCCCATCATATCCTTCCCACCGGCGCTCTTTCCCTTGTCACGAAGAACGGGCGTTCCCCAGAACGTAAAAAACATCACCACGTCCATCCCCATGGCAGTCGCCCCCGTGGCGATGATAAATGCTGCCAGGACCTTGTCCAGGTCTCCGCTGAAGACGATCATGGAAAGCTTGTCTTCCGCCACGTTTTTGGAAAGTGAATCGAGTTGTGCCTTGAGGTCCAGAACCTGCTTCTGGATCGCTTCAAGACCCTGTGACTCACTTTGAACCTCTACATCCACTTGCTGAACTGCATTTCCCATCTTGTAATCCTCCTTACCCTTGACAGGGTTTCATTTCGTTAACGCTATGAACTTATTATTCAAAAAAAAGGCCATCCTTTCCGCGGTCACACCAACCGTTCCTTGACGGCCTCCATTGCCGAACGAAGGGTTTCCAGATAAGAGAGCATCCGTTTCCGTTCGTCATCGTCCATTTGGATCAGGATCTGTCTGTGAATATCCTTGTGAAACGCCTCGATGCGCCGTGATATCTGTTCCCCATCTGGTGAGACGCTGATAAGCTTGATCCGCCCGTCTTTCGGGTCGCTGATTCTCTTGAGGAACCCCTTTCGCACCAGCCCGTCCACCAGTTTCGTCACCCGGCTCTTTGCCACGTCCAGCTTACCAGCTATTCCCTTGACCGTGAGGTACCGCTCCCCTATGAAAAGCATGAGGCATTTCAGTTCCGCATAGGGCAGGCCGAATCTCCTGGTCTCATAAAGCTTGCGGTCTTCACAGCATTCAATCATCTGTGCGATCAGATCCTTGAGCCTAAGGGTCTGATAGTCCAGGAGTTCATCATTGATTCTGGCGGCCATTTCATTCATAGTGTTAACTACTATAATGAGTACAATCTGCACTGTCAAGGGATATTTTGTGAAAAAGATAGCAATATTTTTCAACTTATTGGATTAAAACAGATTAATAGGGCTTGAGTTTGAAAAGCTTAAACACAAATTATATCATGGTGTTAATGATAGGTCACTATTCCCCTGTTTTGGTTGGATATCTTTGATTGATGGAATCGCAAAAAGTCCATCTGTGGACTTCCAACGAAGTCGTCTCATTTGAGGAGTTCAAGGAAGCGGACCTGAGAATCTTTTTCATGTGCTTTCTCATAGTGCACTTGGCAATGCACTTCTACATGGACGGCGATTTGGGGTTTACGCCTCCCAAACCTTACGCGCTGCCGTGCCCTAGGGATAAACCGCAAATCGCCGTCCATATCCTCCGATGTGTTTAGAAAGCATTTGAAAAAGATTGTCAGGTTCGGTTCCTCTTCGTTGCTCATAGGCTGCCGTATGCGGCATAAACCAGCTTCTAACGAAGTCGTCTCATCCGCCGGAGTCAAGGAGCCGAGCGTGAGGGTCTTTTTCGGACCCTTTCTCATGGTGCACTTGGCACCAAACACCGACATGGACGACTATTTGGGGTTTACGTCTCCAAACCCCACGAGCTTCTATGAATTTACGCTAAACCCCAAATCGGCGTCCATCCCCTCCGAAGTGTTTAGAAAGGGTCTGAAAAAGATTGTCAGGTTCGGCTCCTCTTCGTACCTCATAGGCTGCCGCTTGCGGCATAAACCGGCTTCCAACGAAGTCATCTTAATTCACGCCACAATGAGGTCCGTGCTCAGATAACGCTCCCCGGTGTCGGGCAGAATGACCACGACCTGTTTCCCTTCATTTTCCGACCTGCGGGCCACTTCCAGGGCGGCCCATGCAGCCGCACCCGATGAGATGCCGCATAGGATGCCTTCCTCTTTCCCCAACCTTCTGGCCGTTTCAAAGGCATCCTCATTGGAGACGGTCACAACCTCATCGATGACAGCAACATTGAGGACCTCGGGGATAAATCCCGCCCCGATCCCCTGGATCTTGTGGGGTCCGGGCTTCCCACCGGAGAGAACGGGCGAGTCGGCCGGTTCGACGGCAACGGCCCGGAAGGAGGGCTTTCTCGCCTTGATCACCTCGGCCACACCCGTGATGGTCCCACCGGTCCCCACACCTGAAACAACGATATCCACATTACCGTCGGTATCCCGCCAGATCTCCTCGGCGGTGGTCTTCCGGTGGATTTCAGGGTTGGCCGGGTTGGTAAACTGATTGGGCATATAGGCCCCCGGGGTAGCTTTCAGGATCTCCTCCGCCTTGCTGATAGCACCCTTCATGCCCTCTCCGCCCGGCGTGAGAATGAGTTCCGCACCCAGATGCTTCAGGAGTTTTCTCCGCTCGATGCTCATGGTCTCGGGCATGGTCAGGGTGAGCCGGTATCCTCTTGCCGCACACACCAACGCCAGTGCGAGCCCGGTATTTCCGCTGGTGGGCTCTACAATAACGGTGCCCGGACCTATCAGCCCCTGGTCCTCTGCCGCTTTGATCATGGCAACCCCGATTCGGTCTTTTACACTCCCCAGCGGATTCTGGGCCTCCAGTTTTGCATACACCGTCGCACTAAGCCCGTCGGATACCCTGTTCAACCTGATAAGCGGGGTTCGCCCTACGATTCCCGTCACATCTGAAAAAATTTTCGTTGTCATGTTCCTCTCCTTTCATGCTGGGGTTGTTTTTCCACCGTTTTCTTTATAAACCAGCTCGGGCCGTTTGAGCAAAACCTTCGTGTCAGGCGGCACGCTCTCCGTGACCCAGATATTTCCGCCGATTACGGATCTTGCCCCGATAACTGTGTCACCACCCAAAATAGTTGTATTGGAATAGATGGTCACATCGTCCTCAATGGTGGGGTGACGCTTCTTGTTTTTGAAAAGGGGCCCGGCATCTCTTGGCAGGGACAGGGCGCCAAGGGTAACGCCCTGGTAAATCCGGACCCGGTCGCCGATTTCGGTGGTTTCTCCCACCACGACCCCTGTTCCGTGGTCGATACAGAGGCTCTCTCCGATCCTGGCGCCCGGATGGATATCGATTCCCGTCTGCCCATGCGCATACTCGGTCATTATCCGGGGCAGCAGGGGGACATCCTGAATCCAGAGGATATGAGCGAGGCGATAGACGGTGATGGCGAAGAGCCCCGGGTAACTGAAGATAATCTCATCATCGCTCTTGGCGGCCGGATCCCCGTCCAGGGTGGCCTGGATATCGGCGGCCAGGAGGGCCTTCACTCCCGGCAGGCCCCGGACGAATTTCAACGCAATCTCATACCCCCTTTTTCCAAGCCCGGCCTCGGTTTGAGCGGACTCTTCTCGGCCGTGCCGGATGGACATAATGATCTGACCTGACAGGTCCTCGAAAAGTGCGGTCGTCTCCTGCCCCAGGTAGTATCCCATGCTGACGGGGTCCAGTCCGATCTGGACGAAATAGCCGGGGAACAGGATGTTTCTCGCCCTGTGAATGATCCGCACGACCGATTCATGGGAAGGCATGGAAACAAGTTCTTCCTGATCTCCGTGGCGACCCGATTTCCACGACTTCATCAGGCTCTCAATGACGGCAGGGAGTTTTTGATAATATTCGCCTGGGGTATGGGCATCCTCCCGGTCCTTTATTTCTTTCACGGACAGGTTGTTCATGGGTTATGATTCCTTTCCTATTAGAAAAACCCCGTAAGTGGCCCGCAAATTGGGCAGAAACCTTACGACGTGCCCGACCTTATTGTTGAAGTCGCTTTTTATGGCCACCATCTTCAGGATCTGAAATTCCACATCTCTTGAAAATTTCATGAAATCCCTCAGGGTGATGACCCGGATATTGGGTGTGTCGTACCACTCGAAAGGGAGCTGTTCGGTTACCGGTGCATAACCGGATGACAGCAACTGGAGCCTGACGCGCCAGTAACTGAAATTGGGGAAGCTGACGATCCCTTTCTTCCCCACACGCAGGAGGGAACGAATCAGTTCGTCCGGCGCATAGACCTGCTGCAGGGTCCGACTCAGGATCACATAGTCGAAGCTGTGATCAGGGTAATCCTGGATTTCCGTATTGATGTCACCTTGGAGAACAGAGAGGCCCCTTTCGATGCAGTGGGCGACCTTGGATTCATCTTTTTCAATACCAGTTGCCGAAACACCCCTCTTCTCCTGAAGATAGGTGAGGAGATCACCGTCACCGCATCCCAGGTCAAGGACCTTTGATCCGGATCGAATCCATGAGGCGATCAGCCGAAGATCAAAACGCATGGCTCTCCCCTGCGTTCTCCCTTTCAACCCGTTCCAGGAAGCCCCTGATGAGAGCGCTTAGCCGTTTACTGGGCAGGAGAAAGGCGTCGTGACCCCATTCGGCCTCTATCTCGCAGAAACTCACATCGAGTCCGCTCTTCTTCATGGCCTGAACCATGGACCGGGACTGGTAGGTCGGATAGAGCCAGTCCGATGTAAAAGAGACCACCAGAAACCTGGACCGGGCCTTTGAAAAGGCTTCCACAGCGGAACCTCCGCCGTGGAGACTTGACAGGTCGTAGTAGTCCGCGGCCTTGGTGATGTAGAGAAAGGCATTGGCGTCAAAACGCTCCACAAACTTGATGCCCTGATGACGGAGATAGCTTTCCACCTGGAAATCGGCATCGAAATTAAAAGAGAAATAATCCTTCCCCTGGAGGCGCCGCCCGAACTTGTGCCTCATGGCCTCGTCGGAAAGGTAGGTTATATGGCCGATCATCCGGGCCACGGCCAATCCCGTGTCAGGCCGCGGCCCTTCATAGTAGTTTCCCTTATTCCAGTTGGGATCCGACATTATGGCCTGCCTTGCCACCTCGTTGAAGGCAATGGCCAGTGCGGAATGTCTCGTGGTGGTGGCCAGTGGGATGGCTGAAACCACCCTGTCAGGATACCTCATACACCATTCCAGGACCTGCATCCCCCCGATGGACCCTCCTACCACCGTAAGGACCTTTTCAACCCCAAGGTGATCCAGCAGTGCCTTTTGGGCCTTCACCATATCGCCGATGGTCACCATGGGAAAATTGAGCCCAAAGGGACTGTTTGTTATGGGATCGATGGAACAGGGTCCTGTGGAGCCCATGCAGCTTCCGAGAATATTTGAGCAGATCACGAAGTACCTGTCCGTGTCGATTCCCTTGCCCGGACCCACCATAATGTCCCACCAGCCCGGTTTGGGGTCTTCACGCGTGTAATACCCGGCCACGTGGGAATCCCCGGACAGGGCGTGACACACCAGAACAGCATTGCTCTTTTCCCGGTTCAGAACCCCACAGGTCTCGTAGGCAACGGTCAGGGGGCCCAGTCCGGCGCCGCTTTCGAGGCACATCTCATGGGGAGGTTCCGCGAATCTGAAAAACCGCTTTTCCACCAACCCCACGGAATTTCCGGTTTGGTCGTGTTGTATGTATTCACTCATTTTTCGGTTGGCCCGTGCACCCGTTGAGCCGGTTAACCCGTTGGCCGGTTGCCCGTTTTCGAAAAAATATCACTCTTCCTCTTTTGCCTTACGCCTTATGCCATATGCCTGTTTTGTTGGTTAGCCCGTTGGGCCGGTGCTCCTATCAGTTGGTTTTCTTCAAGGCCTGATCCAGGTCCCGGGTAATGTCTTTCACATCTTCAATCCCCACCGAAAGCCTGATGAGATCGGGCGTAATGCCCCCTTCCCGCTGCTGGTCTTCTGTAAGCTGGGAATGGGTCGTACTGGCCGGATGGATGGCCAGGGTCTTTGCATCCCCCACATTGGCCAGGTGGGAGATCAAGGTCAAATGGTTGATGAATGCTTCTCCCGATGGTCTGCCTCCCTCTATGCCGAAAACCACCATGCCGCCAAAGCCGTTTTTGAATTGCCTGGAGGCATTCGAATGGGCAGGATCGCCTTCCAGGCCGGGGTACCGGACCCATTTCACAATGGGATGATCGTCTAAGAATTGAGCGACCTTCATGGCATTGTCACAGTGCCGCTGCATTCTCAAGGAAAGGGTTTCGATTCCCTGGAGAAACATCCACGCGTTGTCTGGGCTGATACAGGCACCCAGGTTTCTCAAGGGCACCAGCCTCATCCTCAGGATAAAGGCGAGAGCGTTCAAATCCCCCAGGTCGTGTGCGTACCGGAGTCCGTGATAGGAGGGGTCAGGGTTATTATACAGGCGAAATTTGTCATCGGTCCAGTCAAAACGGCCGCTGTCGACAACAACGCCGCCGATTCCGGTCCCGTGGCCCCCGAGCCATTTTGTTAGGGAATGGACGGCGATATCCGCGCCGTGTTCAATCGGCCTGAAAAGATATGGGGTCGTAAAGGTGGAATCCACGACCAGGGGGAGATGATGTTTTCCGGCGATCTTTGAAATTTCGTCTATATCGGCCACTTCCAGGACCGGGTTCCCGATTGATTCCACATAGAGCATCCTGGTCTTATCGTTGATCTCTTTTTCAAAGTTGGCGGGATCAAGGGGATTGACGAATCGCGTCTTTATGCCCATTTCCGGGAGGATGCTGTCGAACATGGTATACGTGCCGCCGTAGAGGTTATTGGCCGATACCACTTCATCGCCCATTCCGCATATATTGATCACCGTGTAAAAAATGGCGGCGGTCCCCGAGGCAAGCGCCAGGGCTGCCGCACCGCACTCAAGGGCTGCCATCCGTTGTTCGAGCACGTCATGGGTGGGGTTCATCAGCCGCGTGTAAATATTCCCCGGTTCCTTCAGACCAAAAAGATCCGCGGCATGTCTTGTGTCCCTGAAAAGGTATGCGCTGGTCCTGTGGACAGGGACCCCCCGTGCACCCGTCTCATCTATCTTTGAACCCGCATGAAGCGCGAGGGTGTCAAACCCGTATTCTGTGGACATTTTTTCTCCCCCCTGGCATTTTTTTTATTGTAACAAAAAAAACTTGCATTTTTATGCCACTTTGTGGTATCTTGTTCCTCAGCGTGGGTGATACTTGGCATTACCTTCTTTTGCTAGACACCCTGCATCAAAAGCGGCCCGGGGATTGGTCCCCCCCGGGCCGGCTTTTTTTTGGACCAAGACATTGCTCCTTGTCACGAAAACCTGGGGTAATGGAGTACCGGGGTATTGGTGAGGGAATCATACCCTTACTCCATCACTCCATGAGCCGGAGAAATCCCGGTACACAGCCCCCCTCTCGGGGGATAATGAAAGCCTCCACCTCAGGACCCGGATTCTTTATTTATAGTATGCCGATGATCTTAAAGACATAAAACAATACGATCAGGCCAGCGCCCAGAATTGTTGCCCCGATCACCCACGGGGTGATCTTACGCGCATCATGTTGATCGCCTAATCTGGAAAATAGAAAGCCCAAAGCAAAGAAGATCACCAACAAAACGACGCCCTGGCCGATCCAGTGGTGCCCGAAGACAGATGTTAAGACATCATGTATGCCACTTGTACTCTCTTTGATGATAGTCAACACCCCATTGAAGATGCTCACTATGATGAAGGAATAGGCAAAACCCTGCGTATAATTGTCGAGATATTGTTCTTGTTCAGTCATCTTTTCACCCCGCGATCTATTTTAAGAGTCCTTGTTTTACACCCATGGATATAATCGCACCTGCTCCTTCCATGGTCAGTGCAAGTAAGACGATCATGCCGGAAACGGCAAGTGTCAGATTCCTCGCATGCCTGTTCAAGATCAAGTTATTTCTTTTAACGACAATGGGCAGAAAAGTGGCAAGAAGTAGTATCAGGAAAAAGACGTGCTCTTTTACCTCCATAAAAAAGTCATGTGCCCATGGCCAGTGTCCGGCCTTTATGATGGCTTTGTCAGCGCCGTAGTGAGTAACGTAAAACCATCCGCCAATCAGGTATGCACCCCATACAAGCACCAATGTGATTATGGCAGCATATCCGATTCTACCCGTATTGCTCTCGTTTATATTCAGCACCTCGACAAATACCCATAGTGCTGCCAATGCACTAAATCCTCCTAAAGAAGCATGCGTTAATACTGCTAGTTGCGGCATCTTACACCTCCGACTCGTTAAGAATTGTTAAAAAAATCCTCGCTGCCGTATAGATCTTGCTCATGTTTTCACTTTAGTGCACCTCCTCATTTATGTTTTTGAACCTTGAAGGCTCCTCAGGACCTTTGTCGGAGATAAATGGTTTTGCCGGAAAAATCCCGCTACACTATTCTCCCCAAGGTCGCCGGAGACCCGGCGACTGGACCCGAATCTCCGCTAAGATATACCACAGTGTGGTATTTGTCAACTACCCAATTTCACATAAAATCCAAATATGCCCAATCATCCCGAGACTTTGTTGAAAAGGGCGCATGATTAAGTCCTGCTGTTCGACACATTCCGTTTATATCGTCTCCTCACGCTCCATCCGACGCCATGATGAGCCTCATTTGATGCGGCTGGGAAGCAAGGAGGCGAGAATCTCGCATTCCCGGCATACCTTCATTTTTTCCCTCCAGTTGACCTGGGCCTCCCCTTCACAAACCGTTCCATTGATGAACCAGCAGAGTGTCCCGGACCTGAACTCCCAGGCCGGACATCTTTTCCTCTGCTCGAGAGGGCATTTCTTCACGGTCCAGCACGCTTCCGGGTTTTTCCCGGTTCCCCGGGACCTGGACAGGAGAAAAAAGGTCTGCCTTTCCACGTGGGCGGGCACCTTTCGCCATCCCTGTTCGTAACTGTGGACGGCCTTGATGGATACACCCAGCAGTTCCGCCATCTGCTTCTGGGTCTTTTTCAGGCTTTTTCGGATGGCAACAAACTCATGGGCTTCCACTTTTGTCTCCAGGCCCGACCGCCCTCTCGATGATCCCCCCTCCGAGGACCATGTCTCCAAGATAAAAAACCGCCGATTGTCCCGGAGTGACGGCAATCTGTGGCTTGTCAAACGCCACGCTTACTCCCTTTTCATCATCCGGATAGAGAGTTGAACCGGCCGCCTCGTGCCTCAGGCGAATCTTGACGTTCGCCCTGAAGGGGAGTTCGTGCACCTTGACCACGGTAAGATTCACATCCGATGCAACCAGCCCGTCCGACAGGAGGCTCTGCCGCTCCCCCACCACCAATCGGTTATGTTCAGGGTCTATGCCCTTGACATAGAGGGGTTTTTCCGCTGAAATTCCTAGCCCACGGCGCTGGCCCACCGTGTAATGGATAATGCCGTTATGTTGACCGAGGCATTTGCCGGCCTCGTCGACGATGTCTCCTTCCTGTATTTCTCCCTCTTCAAAAAGGCCTTTATAATCGCCGCCCCCCATAAAGTCCTGACTTTCAGGACGATCGGCCGTATCCAACCCCTTTTCGCGAGCGATCTTCCTCACCTCCTGTTTGGTCAGTGCACCCAAAGGAAACAGGGTCTCGTCCAGCTGCTCGGGCTTCAGTGCATAGAGGAAGTAGCTCTGATCCTTTGATTTATCCACGGCCCTGGCCAGAAATGGATAGGGACCCGCTCTTATGATCCGGGCATAGTGTCCCGTGGCGAACAGGGTGAAATCGATACCCGCTTCCCTGGCCTTTTCCAGGAGAAATCCGAACTTGACTTTGCGGTTGCACGTGATGCAGGGATTAGGGGTCCGCCCGGCGAGGTATTCCCGTCGAAAATAGTCGATCACGTGTTCGCTGTATTCCTTTTTCAGATCGATCACGTGAAATGGGATGCCCAGCCTTTCACAGACGGTGCCGGCCAGTTCAATATCCTCTTTTTCGTCCGGCCCGTAACAACCGTGCTTCTGTCCGGGAGATGCCTCTGTGGAATCGTCAAATATCTCCATGGCTATTCCCACAACGTCGTGCCCCTCTTCCTTCAAAAGGGCCGCCGCCACGGAAGAGTCCACCCCTCCACTCATCCCCACGGCTATTCTTTTTTTATGATTCATGTTATCTTACCGGAACATGCGGAAACCCAAACTTTTCAAACTCCCGCCAGGTTGATGAAATAATTTGACATGGATACCACTATGTGGTAGCTATGTCAAGGAAACAATCTCTTTCGATGGCGTCGCAGTTGCGTGTGGTTTTCTTGACTGAACCGCGCATCAGCTATTCTGAACCGGAACATTGATACCAAAGGATCAGCTATGCATCCTCCTTTTTTCCATGGAAAGGTTTCGCTTTTCCGTTTTCTGTTGATTTTTCTTTCCTTCCCGTTGCTCCAGGCATGCGACAAGAGCCGAGATATCCGCATTGTCGATTTTACTGAATCCCAGGCAGTCGAACCCACTCATCAGGTCCAAAATGGCAGGCAACTGCGAGTGGCCATCGGGGCCATGATCTCTCCAAAAGAGACGTTCCTCTACTATCACCAGTTTGTGGACTATTTGGGCAGAAAACTGGGCCTGAAGGCTGTGCTTGTTCAGCGCAGGACCTACGGTGAAATCAACGAACTCATAGGAAAGGGAATGATCGATATGGCCCTGGTCTGTTCCGGTCCATACGCATCTGAAAAAGAAAAATACCACATGGAACTGGTGGCCACTCCCCAGATCCACGGTACGCCTTTCTACCAAGCCTACCTGATTGTGGGGAAGAGGAGTCCCTTCAACTCCTTGAGAGATCTGAGGGGCAAGGTCTTTGCTTTCACGGACCCGGATTCCAACACCGGAAGGCTGGTGCCGTTTTTCTGGCTGAAACAGATAGGAGAAGAGCCGGAGTCTTTTTTTGGTAAGACCATCTACACCTACAGCCACGATAACTCCATACGGGCCGTCAGTAAGGGATTGGTCGACGGCGCCGCCGTAGACAGCCTTGTCTGGGGCTACTATTTTCATCAAAAATCCCCTCTGGTAACCGAGACCCGGATCATCAAGGAATCCGCGCATTATGGAAACCCTCCGCTTGTCGTAAATGGTGGAATGAGCCCTGAACTTAAAAACAGTTTGAAACGGATTCTTTTTTCCATGGATCATGATCCTGAAGGCCGAAAAATTCTCCAAGGCCTGATGATTGACCGGTTCCTTGCTCCTGAAGAAAAATGGTATAAGTCAATACGGCAGATGAAAGAGATGGTATTCAGCGTGGAGGGTGACACCCTTGCGGGTAAATAGCCTGAAGAACAAATTGGTTCTGGGGATATTCTGCCTCGTTATCAGCAGCTCCCTTGTCATATCCCTGCTGGTGATGAAGCGTTACAGTACCACCCTGTTCCAGACCATGGTGGCCCAGGCTGAAAATGTGGCGCACGCAACTGCACTGGAGGCAGTCGATAAAGTTCTTATCAATGACATGGTCGCCCTCCAGGATACCCTGGACTATCAGACGGAAAGTACCCCTGCCGTTGCCTACCTTTTCGTGTACCGGGACGGCAAGGTAATGGCCCACACCTTCAAAAAGGGCTTTCCCGTCCAATTGATCGGAGCCAACGACATCACTGCTGATGACAGACCGCATCTGCAGGAGATCAAGTCCACGGACGGCAAACGTTATCTGGACGTGGCCTGGCCGCTCTTCGGCGGGAAGGCGGGCATCTTGCGTTTGGGAATTTGGGAAAAACCCTACCAAAAGCAGATCCGGGCACTGTGGATCCAGATGGGCCTGATGACTATAGGCGTTCTCCTGCTGGCCCTGACAGGAGCCCTTGCCTTTATCAAGAAGATTACGAAACCGATTGAGACGCTGAGCCATGCTGCCCTGAAAATCCAAAAAGGCGAATTGGGTGTCCGGGTGCACCCGACAGGCAAAGACGAGATCGGAAGGCTCGCCATCACTTTCAACAACATGGTGGAAAGCGTGGAAGCGTATACGAGTCGGCTTGAAGAACAGACCATGGAACTGGGGCAGGTCCACCGCCAGACCAAGGCATTTTGCGACATTGTACGGGAGATAGGGGCATATCGGAGTCTGGATGAAATTGGTATTTTTCTCATAAATGAATTTCGGACCATGCTCGATTGTTCCGATTTTTCCTTGCTTATTCTCAATAACACCACCAATGCCCTTTTTGTCATGTCCGACAAAGGCAACACCACCATTGAAGACCCGCATGTGGTCGGGAAGGCATTTTCGGAACTGGTCCGGTTGCAGGAGGTCACGGTGGGGGGAAAGGCCACATTCTGCCAGTCCCTGGTTTTCACAGAGTCAAAAGGGAAATCCAGCCAATGCATCATCCCTGTTCGCGACGACAAGAAAACGTTCGGAGCCTTAATTGCTTCCGGTAACGCAGCCTGCCATTGTGATAGAACAAAGATGAACCTCGTGGAATCCATCCTGTCGCAAGCAGCCGGAATTATCAAACGGGCTGCAATGCAGGAAGGAGAATTGCATGCTTTGCGGAGCCACGTCAAAGGCTCGGCGGAGTTCTGCGGAATTGTAGGAAAAGACCCCAAGATGCAGGTGATCTACAAACTGATCGAGGATGTCGCACCTACCGACGCAACGATCCTCATACAGGGAGAAAGTGGAACAGGGAAGGAACTGGTTGCCGGCGCCATTCATCAGAAAAGCCACCGCAGAAACAAGCCGTTCGTTGTGATCAACTGTTCCGCCTATCCGGAGACCCTCCTCGAAAGTGAACTCTTCGGGCATGAAAAGGGGGCCTTCACCGGGGCTATCCGTAGAAGGGAGGGGAGATTTGAAAAGGCCAACGGCGGAACGGTCTTTCTTGATGAAATCGGTGAGATATCCCCTTCCGCCCAGATCAAGCTCCTGCGGGTCCTCCAGAATCGCGCCATTGAACGGCTTGGAGGCGATGAGACGCTTCGGGTGGATGTACGCATCCTGGCAGCCACGAACAGGGACCTCCTGCAAGACGTACAAAAGGGCAAATTTCGGGAAGATCTTTACTACAGGCTCAATGTGATCCCCGTCAGGGTCCCTGCCTTGAGGGAAAGGCCCAATGATGTACCGGTCCTGGCCCGTCACTTTCTTCGTCTCTTCGCCCATGATCAGGATAAAA
>Ga0307440_1000122_pt1 | contig 33767 bp, 29 predicted proteins | sample SalMarWE160410MG_FD_202150 | JGI IMG/M metagenome (GOLD analysis project Ga0307440, IMG submission 202150) | Salt marsh sediment microbial communities from the Plum Island Ecosystem LTER, Massachusetts, United States - WE1604-10 | ecosystem: Environmental > Aquatic > Marine > Intertidal zone >...
AAGCCAGGCGATTCTCATGAAAGATATTGATGGGCTCAGGCAGTTTTCCTGAATCCGTGAGTGTGCCCAAGTAAAGCATGGCATGCTCGCCGTATTTCGCGATATTGGTATTGAACAGGGGTGACCTGCAATCTGCACAGTAGTGCTTGAGGCCGGTAGCGGTTACCGCGTATTGCTTAAGCAACTCCTGCCCCTGCTCGATAACAAGCTCGCCGCGGTTCACGATCACATAGGATGAGAAAGCAGTACCGTTCATGCTCCGGCACATGTTGCAGTGACAGTTGACGATCCGTTTTACTTCGCCCGCAACGGTGTACCTTACGGCACCGCAATGGCAACGGCCGGTCAATCTGCTCATGTGCCCTGCCCCCTGGCCTCCAATAATCGGGCGAGATACCGCGCAATCATGTCCACCTCGAGATTGACGCGCGTGCCCACTGCATAGTCGCTCATGACGGTGCGCTCCATGGTGGCCGGGATGATGGCGACTTCGAATTCGTCACCGTCTACGGCGTTCACAGTCAGGCTGATGCCGTCCACGGCAATCGAACCCTTGGCTGCGATGAGCGGGGCCAGCGATTTCGGTGCGGCGAAGCGCATGCGCCGGGCCCGCGCGTCCTGGCGCATGGATACCAATTTCCCGATGCCGTCCACGTGCCCGCTCATCAGGTGTCCGCCCAGGGTATCGCCCATGGCGAGGGCCGGCTCGAGGTTCACCGGGGAACCCGGCTCCAGGTCTCCGACGGTGGTCAACGACAAGGTTTCCGCCGACACGTCGGCGTGAAAACAGGCGCCAGCGGGATCGACCACGGTAAGACACACCCCGTTGACCGCAATACTGGCGCCCGACTCCAGCGCGGACGAATCCAGTACGCTCGTGCAATCGATCTCCAGCCGCTGATCTCCGCCCCGCATCTCGCGCGATTTAATGCATCCTGTGCCTTGAACAATCCCGGTAAACATCTCATTCCTTCTCCATTTGTATTCGAATGCGCGCATCGCGTCCACAACGCTGCGCACGCACGACCCGCCACGTCGGCGGCTCCGGAATTCGCGTTCTGCGATTCAGCACAGCAAATGACCGGGCATCAGGCCCGAACAGATGCGGCCCCTGATACAACTCCAATTCATCCACCAAACCCGCGTCGATCAAGGCTCCTGCCAATCCCGGTCCACACTCCGCATAGACCTCGTTCACCTCGAGTTCGGTAAGCGTGGTCAACACACTTTCCAGGCGCGGTCGCCCATCATCCCCCGCTGCGACTTCATGGATGGTTGCCCCTGCCGCCAGCAGTGCCTCGCGGCGCGTATTCTCGACGCCCGCTCCGCAAAACACATGCACGTCCCCGCCATCGCACGTGAACAACCTGGCCTGCGGCGACAACGACAATTTTGAATCGAGCACGATCCGCAACGGCTGACGCCGTTGCCCGTACAGCCGCGCGTTCAATAAAGGATCATCGGCCAGCACGGTACCCACGCCCGTCAGGACGGCCCCCGCTCGTGCGCGGCCGCGATGCACCGCGGCCCGCGACACGGCGCCCGTGATCCACTGGCTGGTGCCGTCGGCAAGGGCGCTGCATCCATCCAGGCTCGCCGCCAGTTTCAACGTCACCCATGGCCTGCCCCGCTCGAAACGGCTGAAGAACCCGCGGTTGATGCGGCGTGCCTGAGGTTCGCACACCGATTCATCCACCGTAATGCCGGCGCCTCGCAAAATCGCCAGCCCCCTGCCCGCGACACACGGATTGGGATCCCGTACCGCCGCCACTACCCGCTCGACGCCCGCTTCGACCAATGCCGGTGCACAAGGAGGTGTGCGTCCGTGATGACTGCAGGGTTCCAGCGTCACATAGGCCGTCGCACCGCGTGCCTCGGCGCCCGCCTCGCGCAAGGCCATGACTTCTGCATGGGGTTCTCCGGCACGAGCATGGAATCCCTCGCCGATGACGCGGCCCTCTTTAACGATGAGGCATCCTACTGCGGGGTTAGGAGGGCAGCCGCGCAACCCTTTCACCGCCAGGCGCAAAGCACGGCGCATATAGCGGACGTCTTCCTGTTCCGTGCCGCTCACTTCTTCTTGCGCCGCGTTTCTTTCAAAAGCGGCAACTGGTTCTCGTTCAGTCGATTGCGCTCATATTCGAGCTGTTCGATCTGGCGGCGAAAAGCCTCCACGTCCTGGAAGCTGTGGTAGACGGAAGCGAAACGCACATAGGCCACCTGATCGAGCCGCGAGAGCGCCTCCATGACCCAGGCGCCGATTTTGTCGGAGGAGATCTCGCGCTCGCCGGACAGGCGCAGGCGCTGGACAATGTCAGCCACGACCGAGTCAATTTCTTCGGTAGCAACCGGCCGCTTTTCAAGAGCCTTCAGCAAACCGGCGCGCACTTTCTCCTCGTCAAAGGGCATACGCGTACCATCGCGTTTGACCACGCGCGGCAATGCGAACTCGGCAGTTTCCAGCGTACTGAAACGCACCTCGCAAGCCAGGCATTCACGTCGTCTGCGGATCTGCCGCCCCTCGTTGGCGAGACGTGAATCCACCACCTTGGTCTGGTCGTGGCCGCAGAACGGACAGTGCATTAGGGAACCTGCTTATCCATAGACCGGATAGCGGCGACATTGCTCGGTCACCTTCTCGCGAACGGCCGCAATCACTCCCTCGTCCTCATGGGCATCGAGCACGTCGCAAATCCAGCTCGCCAGCTCGGTGCAATCGGCCTCGGTATAACCGCGCGTGGTCACCGCCGGCGTGCCCAGGCGCAGACCCGAGGTCACGAACGGCTTTTGCGGGTCGTTCGGCACGGCGTTCTTGTTGACCGTAATGTGGGCGCGCCCCAGCGCCGCCTCGGCGTCCTTGCCGGTCACGCCACGGCCGATGAGGTCGACCAGAAACAGGTGATTCTCGGTGCCGCCGGAGACGATCTTGTAGTCACGCTCGATGAAGGTCTTCGCCATCGCTTTCGCATTCTGGACCACTTGCTGCTGATAGGCCTTGAAGTCCGGCTCCAGCGCCTCCTTGAACGCCACCGCCTTGGCGGCGATCACGTGCATCAGCGGTCCGCCCTGGATGCCTGGGAACACGATCGACTGCAGCTTTTTCACCAATTCCTCGCTCGGGTCCTTGGCGACGATGATGCCCCCGCGCGGGCCGCGCAGCGTCTTGTGCGTGGTCGAAGTCACCACATGGGCATGCGGAAGCGGGCTCGGATAAACACCAGCGGCTATGAGGCCCGAGACATGAGCCATATCCACCATGAGCCAAGCACCGACCTTGTCGGCAATCGCCCGGAACCGTGCCCAGTCCATGACCTGTGAATAAGCCGAAAACCCGGCAACGATCATTTGCGGCTTGTGCTCGACAGTGAGCCGCTCGACCTCGTCGTAATCAACCAGGCCCTCGTCGTTCACGCCGTACTGCACGGCATCGAAAAGCTTGCCGGAGAGGTTGGGCTTGGCACCGTGCGTCAGGTGTCCGCCGTGCGCCAGGCTCATACCCAGGATCCTGTCGCCCGGTTTCAACAACGCGAAGTACACCGCCTGGTTGGCCTGCGAGCCCGAATGCGGCTGCACGTTGGCATAGTCACAGTCATAGAGCTGCTTGAGGCGCTCGATCGCGAGCCGCTCGGCGACATCCACGTATTCGCAACCGCCGTAGTAGCGCTTGCCCGGATAGCCTTCGGCGTATTTGTTGGTCAGGACCGAGCCCTGGGCCTCCATGACCCGCGGGCTGGCATAGTTCTCCGAGGCGATCAGCTCGACGTGATCCTCCTGGCGCTGGCGCTCGGCCGCGATGGCGGCGGCCAGCTCCTCGTCATACCCGGCAATCTTCATATCGGCGGCAAACACTGGGGCGACTCCTTGCGTGATAGGCGGATTTTAGCCGAGTGTGGAGGCCAACCCAAGCGCCCGGCGACCACGCCCGGTGCAGGAAGCGAAAGAGTCATTGCGTGAGGCGGTAACGGGAAAGATCAGAATACCGATCCGAGGGCCGCAATGGCGCCGACGGGTGCCCGTCGTCCCGGCGCAGGCCGGGACCCAGTCAAACAAGGCATCCTGGGCCAGCCCGGGATACATGAACCCGGTGGATCCCCGATCGAGTCCGGGATGACGATTGGCCGGATTCCGGGCAAGTTTTTTATAATGTGCCGTTCTGCCGCTTACAACACTTCGGACTCTTAACTCTATGGCGCAATACGTTTACACGATGAACCGGGTCGGGAAAGTCGTCCCCCCCGGCCGTCACATCCTCAAGAACATCTCCCTGTCCTTCTTCCCGGGCGCCAAGATCGGCGTGCTCGGCCTCAACGGCGCGGGCAAATCCACCCTGCTGCGCATCATGGCCGGGCTCGATACCGAGATCGAGGGCGAGGCGCGCCCGCAGTCCGGCATCCGCATCGGCTACTTGCCGCAGGAACCCGAGCTGGACGAAAGCAAGAACGTGCGCGGCAACGTCGAGGAAGGACTGGGCGAGATCGCCGAGGCGCAGAGTCGCCTGGAGGCCGTCTATGCCGCCTACGCCGAGCCCGACGCCGACTTCGAGGCGCTGGCCGCCGAGCAGGCGCAACTGGAAAATCTGATTCAGGCCGCCGACGCCCACAACCTCGAACACAAGCTGGAAGTCGCCGCCGAGGCCCTGCGCCTGCCGCCGTGGGACGCCGACGTGAGCAAGCTCTCGGGCGGCGAGCGCCGGCGAGTGGCGCTGTGCAAACTCCTGCTCTCCGCGCCCGACATGCTGCTTCTGGACGAGCCCACCAACCATCTCGACGCCGAGTCGGTCGCCTGGTTGGAGCGTTTCCTGGGTGAATTCAAGGGCACCGTGGTGGCCGTCACGCACGACCGCTACTTCCTCGACAACGTCGCCGGCTGGATTCTCGAGCTCGACCGCGGCGAGGGCATTCCCTGGGAAGGCAACTACTCTTCCTGGCTGGAGCAGAAGGAGCAGCGCCTGGAGCAGGAAGCCAAGGCCGAGGCCGCCCACCGCAAGGCCATGAAGGCGGAGCTGGAGTGGGTGCGACAAAACCAGGCCGGCCGCCACGCCAAGAGCCGCGCGCGCCTCAAGCAGTACGAGGAGCTGGCCTCCAAGGAGTTCCAGAAGCGCAACGAGACCCAGGAAATTTACATCCCGCCGGGTCCGCGCCTCGGCGACCTGGTGATCGAGGCCGAGGATCTTGCCAAGGCCCACGGCGACAAGCTGCTCTTCGAGCACCTGGGCTTCAAGGTGCCGCCGGGCGCCATCGTCGGCGTCATCGGCCCCAACGGCGCGGGCAAGACCTCGCTGTTCCGCCTCATCGCCGGGCAGGACGAGCCCACCAGCGGGAACCTGCGCATCGGCGACACGGTGGAACTGGCCTACGTGGACCAGCTGCGCGATGCTCTGCCCGCCGACAAAACGGTGTGGCAGGTGATCTCCGACGGGCAGGACATCCTCAAGGTCGGTAATTACGAGACGCCTTCGCGCGCCTACGTCGGGCGCTTCAACTTCAAGGGTCAGGACCAGCAGAAGCGGGTCGGTGAACTGTCCGGCGGCGAACGTAACCGCGTGCATCTGGCGCGCCTTCTGAAGAGCGGTGGCAACGTGCTGCTGCTCGACGAGCCCACCAACGACCTCGACGTGGAAACCCTGCGCGCGCTGGAAGAGGCGCTGCTTGCCTTCCCCGGCTGCATACTGGTGACTTCGCATGATCGCTGGTTCCTGGACCGTATCGCCACCCACATCCTCGCCTTCGAGGGCGATAGCCACGTGGAATGGTTCGAAGGCAACTACGCCGACTACGAGGCCGACCGGCACCGCCGCCTGGGCGAAGCGGCTGACCAGCCGCACCGTATCAAGTACCGTCCATTCAGCCTCTGAACAGGCGAACGGATCGGGGGCGGGAAAGGTCTGATACCCGCATATATCTGCGTGTATGATGCCCTCATGGGGGAATGTATCAGGCTATGACCAAAACGGCAGAACCACCAAAATCGCTTGCGCGGCCCAACCAGCAACTATCGCTGCTCGCCATGGCGCCGGAAGGCGCACAAGTACTGCGCCGGTTAACAGACCAGGCCGTCAGCGTCGGTTGCAACATCGTTGAAGCCCGGGAGACCCCCGTGGGTAACAGCACCGCAATCGTGTTGCTCGCGGACGGCAGTTGGGACGCTATCGTCCGCCTGGAACAGGCGGCACCCAAGGTGGCGGAAAAACTTAAGCTGAAAATGCTCACGCAGCGCGTGCAGCCAATTACGCCGCCCGGCGACCGCCTACCCTATGCGGTTGATCTCTCCAGCGCCGACAAGCCCGGTATCCTCTCGTCTCTGATCAAATTCTTCACCAGCCGCGATGTCACGATCATGGAACTCTCGGCCCGCAGCTATCCGGCGGCGCATACCGGCGCCATGCTGTTTGCAGTTCAGATGAACATCGGTCTGGCTCATGACATGCACATCGCAACGGTACGTGATGAATTCATGGATTTTTGCGATAGCATGAACCTCGATGCCATACTCGAACCCATCAAAGGATAAATCTGCTACAGCGGCTAAGCGCTTGCCGCAGTATGCTGTAAACGAACGCTCACTTATAAGGGTTAAGCTGTCATCAACGGATCAAACCCAGAACTCAGGAGATGCCCATGGCACATGCTGAAATCGGCTCGCCGGTTCCACGCTTTTCCGTGGAGACCACAGCCGGGATGCTGACGGACAAGGACCTCACCGGCCACAACACAGTCCTGTATTTCTACCCCCGCGACAACACGCCCGGCTGCACCCTCGAAGGGCAGGAATTCAGGGACCTGCACAATAAATTCAAGAAGGCGAATACCGAGATTTTCGGCATCTCGCGCGACAGCCTGAAATCGCACGAAAAATTTTGCGAAAAGCAGAATTTCCCGTTCGCCCTGATTTCTGACCCCGACGAAACCTTCTGTAACCTGTTCGACATCATCAAGGACAAGAACATGTACGGCAAGAAAGTGCGCGGCATCGAACGCAGCACATTTCTGATTGACGAGAAAGGAGTCGTAAGACAGGAATGGCGCAAAGTCAAACCCAAGGGCCACGCGGCCGAAGTACTGGAAAGGGTCAGGAACCTCTGATCTATCCATACACGGTCGCGCCGGAGTCTTTGCGCGCGACTGGCAAGGAATGAGGAGTGAAGTTTGCTCATTGCAAATGAACGACGAATGACGCCGTCCAGGCGCGCGCAAAGACCCGTCCCCTTGGGGTTTAGCCCCAAAGACCCGGCTGCTGCGTTGCATCGGCTTGACCGTAGTCCCTGCTACGGCGCTGCGCCGCGCGCCTTGCATCCGGGGCTTTGGGACTCAAACGCGATCCGCGTATGGATAGATCAGAGGTTCCCGAAGTGATCAATCTCGAGAGCGGCACGGGCGCGGAAGAAACCCGTCTTCTGGTGCTCGATACCAACGTACTGATGCACGACCCGGCGGCCCTGTTCCGCTTCGCCGAGCACCATGTGTTCCTGCCCATGACCGTCATCGAGGAACTCGATGCGAACAAGAAAGGCCTATCCGAAGCCGCGCGCAACGTGCGCCAGGTCAGCCGTTTCCTCGACGAGCTGATCGCCGGCTGCACCCGGTCCGACATCGAGGCCGGAATCGAGCTGGCTCCTGTCGGCAATGGAAATGGCGCGCGAGGCCGGCTGTTCCTGCAAACCGAACCGCTTAAGCCGGGCGGACACAACTTCATCACCGAGGACACGCCCGACAACACGATCCTCACCACCACCCTGGCCCTCGCCGAGCGCTACCCCGGCCGCGTCACCCTGGTGTCCAAGGACATCAATCTGCGCATCAAGGCGGCGGTCGTCGGTCTCAAAGCCGAGGACTACTACAACGACAAGGTTCTCGACGACCCGGACCTGCTCTATCGCGGTATCGACCCCCTGCCCGAGGGGTTTTTCAGCCAAAGCGACGCCCGCATAGAATCCTGGCATGATGCCGGGCGCACCTGGTACCGCACGCCCCGCCCGGACATTCCCGTATGGCCGAATCAGTTCCTCACCAACACCGAGGAGAACATGGAGCTCTGGGTGCGCGAAGTCTCCGACGAGAACGTCACCGCGGAACTCGCCTGGGACTATCGGCGCGAACACCACTCAGTCTGGGGCGTAGTGGCGCGCAATCAGGAGCAGAGCCTGGCACTGAATCTGCTCATGGATCCGGAAATCGATTTCGTCACCCTGCTGGGGCCTGCCGGCACCGGCAAGACGCTGCTCGCCCTGGCCGCAGGCCTCGCGCAAACGCTGGACGATAAACGTTACCGCGAGATCATCATGACCCGCGTTACCGTGCCGCTGGGCGAGGACATCGGCTTCCTGCCCGGCACCGAGGAAGAAAAAATGACCCCCTGGATGGGCGCGCTCATGGACAACCTGGAAGTGCTCGCCGCCCCTTCCGAGGAAAGCGGCAGCTGGGGGCGCGACGCCACCCAGGACCTGCTCGCCCGGCGCATCAAGATCCGCTCACTGAACTTCATGCGGGGGCGAACCTTCCTGAACCGCTACATCATCCTTGACGAGGCGCAAAATCTCACCGCGAAGCAGCTTAAGGCGCTGATCACGCGCGCCGGCCCGGGCACCAAAGTGGTGGCGCTCGGCAACATCGCACAGATCGACACACCCTACCTGTCCGAGACCACCTCAGGGCTCACCTATGTCGTGGATCGTTTCAAGGAGTGGCCGCATTCCGGGCATATCACCCTGCAGCGGGTCGAACGCTCACGGCTCGCCGATCATGCCAACGAAGCCCTCTGAGAGCAGACCCCGGAGCCTTGAGAATGGCCTGGTCATGCCTGCAATCAAACGAATGACTGGCATCATTACCTGATCCGTGCTACAAATTAGTGACGACAGCGCCCGCCAACGGGCATGGCAACCACAAAGCTACGAGGGACTAAATCATGCGTCACAGCCATTCGTGGATGATTCTGCTTGCAGCCGGAACGGCCCTGGGCCTGTCGGCCGCGGCACACGCCGGCAGTTTCCAACTGAATGAAGCCAGCGCAAAAAGCCTGGCCCGGTCCAATGCAGGCGATGCCAGCGCCAACAAGGATGCGTCTGCCGTCTATTACAACCCGGCGTTGCTTACTCATATCAAAAAAATCCAGTTCCTCGTCGGCGCTACCGACTACAAGACTCGTGGCGAATTCTCCAAATTCAGCGCGACCGACGCGGCCGGACAGCCCCTCACGGGCGGCAACGGCGGCAATATGGGCGAACACAACAAACTCGGCGCAGGCCAGACCCCCATCCTCTCGATGGCCATGCCCCTGACCAACCGTACCATCTTCGGTTTCGCCGTGGAGACGCCTTTCGGCCTGACCACCACCTATGACGGCAGTTCAGTACTGCGCTATCAGGCCCAGTACACCTCGATTGCCGTTAACAACCTCAACCCGTCAGTTGCCTACAAAGTCACCGATGGCTTCTCCGTTGGCTTCGGCCTGGACATCGCCAAGGCCGAAGCCAAGCTCAGCAATCAGATTGACTACGGCGCTGTGTGCTATGCCCAACTAGGCCCGGCGACCTGTAACGGCCTGGGCTATTACCCTCAGTCGCACGACGGCTTCTTCCAGGTCGCGGGCAGTGACTGGGGCTATGGCTGGAATGCCGGCGTATCCTGGCAGCACCGCGGCACCACGATTGGCTTCACCTATCGCAGCCGCCTGTTCTTCAACCTGAGCGGAAATGCGGAATTCAAGAATGCCCCAGCCCTTTTCACAGCCACCGGCGCCTTCAAGAATACCGGCGTCAAAGCCAAACTCAACCTGCCCGACACCCTCGATCTGTCGGCCAGTCAAACAGTGGGACCGGCCTGGACACTATCCGGCACCGTACGTTATGTTCGTTGGAACACCTTCAACAATCTGACACTCAAGTACGACAATCCCAATCAACCAACCAGCGTGCAAGTCTTCGACTACAAAAACACCTGGTTCGTAGGCATCGGTGCGGACTGGCGCTTGAACCAAACCTGGACGCTGCATGGCGGCCTTGCCTACGACGAATCGCCGGTACAGACCCACTCGGTAGAGGCCCGCGGAACGATCAACTACCGCGAACCGCGCCTCCCGGATGGCAACCGACGCTGGCTATCAGCCGGCGCCACGCTGAACCTGTCATCCAACAGCAGCATTAATTTCGGTTGGGCACACCTGTTTATCGGCAGCCACCTCCCGATGGACAACACCGGCCCGAGCGGCAGCCGGGTCGTCGGTCAATGGTCCCTGAACGCCGATCTTTTCAGTATCGACTACCAGATCGGCTTCTAAAATTCATTCCTCTAACATCTGCGGCGGCTCCATGAATGGAGCCGCCGCATTTTTTTACTGACTTATTGCGCGATCACCTCAAAGTAGTCGGTGTCTAAACAGACCCGCTACACTGTGCACTCAACTAGCGACCGGAATAACGGCAGATGCCCTTTGAACTCTATATGCTCGCGGCGGCTACGCTAATAGCGCTGTTCGCCTTTCTACCTGGCTCTTTCTACAAAATGCGGGCCTATGGCGGAATGCCATGGCTGGCATCCAACCGTGAGCTCGAAAAGAAGCCGCTGCTCACGGGCGCTGCGGCTCGTGCTGAACGTGCACACGCCAATCTCAAAGAAAACTTCCCGGCCTTTGCCGCCGCCATACTGATCCTGGTCTATACCGGGCATACCGGGATCGGCACTGCAGTAGCCAGCGCCGTGTTCGTGGCGGCACGGATTCTTTACGTTCCCGCCTACATCGGTGGCATCCCGCCATTGCGGACGCTCATGTGGGGCCTTGGCTGGGGCAGCACATTATACATTCTCGCTGTCGCCGTACTCAGGTAATGCGCAACAACTATGATGCCATCATCATTGGCGGCGGCCACAATGGACTGGTCTGCGCCTGCTACCTCGCGCGCGGCGGCCTGAAAACACTTGTGCTGGAACGTCGCGCCGTCATCGGTGGCGCCGCTGTCACCGAGGAATTCCATCCCGGGTTCCGCAACTCCACCGCGAGCTATACGGTCAGCCTGCTCAACCCCAAGGTCATCCGTGACCTGCACCTGCACGAGCACGGCCTGAAGATCGTCGAGCGCCCCGTCTCCAACTTCCTGCCCCTGCCCGACGGCGACTACCTCAAGGTCGGCCCTGACACGGCATCGACGCAGAAGGAATTTGCCCGCTTCTCCAAACACGATGCCGAGCGCCTGCCCGCCTACGAAGCCATGCTCGACAACGCAGCCCAGGCACTGCGTGAACTCGCACTCGCCACCCCGCCAGCGGTCGGCCGCGGCCTTCCGGCCCTGTTCCAGGCTGCCCGCCAGGGACGCCGCCTGTGGAACCTTCCGCAAACGACCCAGCGCGACCTCCTCGCCCTGTTCACCCGCAGCGCGGCCGAGTTCCTCGACGACTGGTTCGAAGCCGAGCCCGCGCGCGCCGTATTTGGCTTCGATGCCGTGGTTGGCAACTATGCAAGCCCTTACACGCCCGGTTCCGCATATGTGCTCCTGCACCATGTCTTTGGTGAGGTCAACGGCAAGAAAGGCGCCTGGGGACACGCCATCGGCGGCATGGGTGCCATTACCCAGGCGATGGCCGCTGAAGCCAGGAGTCTAGGCGTGGAAATCCGCCTCCAAGCGGGCGTAGCCGAAGTCACGGTGAAAAACGGCCGCGCCACCGGCGTGGTGCTGGAAAACGGCGACAGACTCGGCGCGAAACGCATCGTCTCCAACGTCCACCCGCGCCTGCTGTACGGCAAGCTCATCGACCCGAGCCACTTGGACGAGGACTTCAACCGCCGCATCGCCGGCTACAAGTCCGGCTCCGGTACGTTGCGTATGAATGTCGCCCTATCGGAATTACCGAACTTCACCGCCCTGCCGGGTCAGGGCCCGCACCTCGGCGGCGGCATCATCATGGCCCCTTCCCTGGATTACATGGACCGCGCCTACCTCGACGCCCGTGCTCATGGTTTCTCGAAAGAACCCATCGTGGAAATGCTCATCCCCAGCACACTGGACGACAGCCTCGCGCCCGAGGGCAAGCACGTCGCCAGCCTTTTCTGCCAGCACTTCGCGCCCGAACTGCCCGCGGGCAAGAGCTGGGACGAGGAGCGTGACGCCGCGGCCGAAGCGGCGCTCAATGTCGTCAATCATCATGCGCCCAACTTCAAGGCCAGCATCCTCGGCAAACTGGTACTGACTCCTCTGGACCTGGAGCGCCGCTTCGGTCTTATCGGTGGCGACATCTTCCATGGCGCCCTCTCGCTGGACCAGCTCGGTCCCGCCCGGCCCGTCCTCGGCCACGGCAACTACCGCGGCCCGCTGAAGGGACTCTATATGTGCGGTTCGGGCACCCATCCGGGCGGCGGTGTCACCGGCCTGCCGGGCCACAATGCGGCACGGGAAATCCTGCGCGACAACAAACCCTGGCGCATTTGACTCCATAATACGTTGATATTTAGATTCTTATTGGTTGCTGTCATTCCTGAAAAAGCGGGAATCCAGTCAAAAAGATCCCATCTCCGCCTCAGCGGAGATGACTCATTATTCAATGCCATTACGACTGGTTGGCAGCGAGTGTTCGCATCCACACCCGGTAGAAAGTAATCCCGAAGCCCGCAAGGAACAGCAGAACCCCGGCAATCACATAGACGACATTGCCGAAGATCGAATCGGCACCCTCGCTGTGAAACAGATAAATCGGGAAAACGATGCCCAGGACCATCACCAGAAGGCCCAGGAAGAAGAGTCCGAAATCCTGCCAAAGTTTTTCCATTGTCGAATCAGCCCCGTGGAACGGCGATAGTCTAGCAAATCAGCATGCCGTTCACGATTAACGTAACCACCAATGTGGGCAAGGCGAATAAGCATCTTCCAAGTGACGTAGCCATAGCACATACCGCATCAATACGTGTACGCGAAGAAAGATGCATACGACATCGTTTGAATCAGCATTGGCTTTGCACGTTGGAATTCAATCCCCAGCGACTTAGTTGAAACCCCAGTCTCGAGACCCGGTTCATCGCTGTTTGAATTGGTTGCGGACAAAAACAAACCCGAAGCTGCCCTCCCTGGCGGCTTACTCCCCTTGAGCATCCTTGCTCCCTTCCAAATTCCATTTATAGAACCTTGCTTTTGTATGTCCGCATTCATGCGAATAGCAACCCCAAGCTCTTATCGGCTTTTCTGGTTTAACTTTTTAGCAGATCGAAACGGGGAATGGAAGGTTATTAGAAAATGCTTATAAGCCACTGTTAAAACTGACAAAATTGTCACTTTGTTCATGCATTACATAACGCCTTGTTTTAGCCACATCTAAATACACAAAATGCTTGTGCGCGCACACTTGGGATACCCGTGGTGTCGTCGTGGCGAAGTTCAAGGCCCAGTCCTGTAATACCCCGCCCGCCGGGCAAGAGGCCTTGTTTGACCGGATTCCCGATTCTTCGAACAATCTGGCAATCTTTCAGGGTGGTGACGACAGGCAGGGGCGAAAAGTCAGTCTGTCGCCTCTTCGGCGGTGGGGTTTTCCAGGCTGAATTCGCCACTGTCGTAATCGTAGGCGAAGATTTCGGCATAGCGGCCCCAGGCCACGACAACTTCGAGTACGCGCTCGGCCTCCTCGTCGGTGAAGAACTCGTTGAGTTCGGTCAAGAAGCGTTCCTCGGAGACGCGATGATCTTCCTCGGCCTCGATGGCCGCGGTAATGTGACGGGCGAGCGGCACGCGTTCGACCAACGAGCGTCCAAAGATAACCTTGCGCTCCAGAATGTCGGCCTCGAGGAAGGCTTCGCCGGAATCGGTCAGGTGCAGCACCCCCCCTTCGGTGGTAGCAAATCCGAGCAGTTCGAGCGCCTCGAGCAGGGGAAAAATTTCATCCACTTCCATTTCCAGCTCATCACCCAAGGCGGCCAGTTCCAGCTTGCCGCTGGTGGATTGTTCGCTGACCTCGTCGAGCACGCCGAGCATCTGCTGTACGTTGGCGCTCGGCAGGCGGCGGCCAATGCCCATGGTGGCCAACGGGCCGACGACCGGCGCGGCCGGGCGCGTCATGATGGCGTAGACACGGTCGACCAGGGCACGGAAGGTCTCGGAGTTGCGGTCACGCGGGTGCTCGAGACGCACAGGTAGCTCCGCCTTGATCGAGGCCGGATCGCCGTCGAGGATGAGCAGACGGTCGGCGAGCAGCAGCGCTTCCTCGATGCTGTGCGAGACCATGAGGATGGAACGTGTGGGAATCTTGCGTTCGCGCCACAGGTCGAGCAAGTCGTCGCGCAGCGTCTCGGAGGTGGGCACGTCCAGTGCCGAAAACGGCTCGTCCATCAGGAGCACGTCCGGTTCGACCACCAGGGCTCGCGCGAAGCCGACACGCTGGCGCATGCCGCCCGAAAGCTCCTTCGGATAGGCGGACTCGAAGCCATCGAGACCGATCAGGTCAATAGCTTCCAGCGTACGGCGGCGTTGTTCGGCGGGGTCAAGCGCCTGCGCTTCCGGCCCGAGGCGCACGTTCTCGAACACATCGAGCCATGGGAACAGGGCAAAGCTCTGGAACACCATGCTGATGCCCGGCTCGGTGCCGCGGATGGGCTTGTCCCTGTAGAGCACCTCGCCCGACGTCGGCGGCGTGAGGCCCGCGATGATGCGCAGCAGCGTGGACTTGCCGGAACCGGACTTGCCCAGCAAGGCGACGATCTCGTTTTCGCGCAAGGCGAAGTTCACCCCGTCGAGCACCACGATAGGCTGACGCTCGGGGCCGGTGAACTGCTTGCGGACTTTACGCAACTCGATCAGTGCTGACATGATTTCAGGCCTCCGTGAACCGCTCTGCGGCGAGGCGGTACAAGCGCACCCACAACACGCGATTCATGAGTAGAACATAGATGATCATTACCGCGATGCCAAGTACCAGCTTAGGCAGGTTGTTGTCGGCGGTCTGCACGGCGATGTAGGAACCGAGCCCGCTCGCCTGGATGGTGTGCCCGCCCCAGCTGACGATCTCGGCCACGATGCTCGCGTTCCAGGCTGCCCCCGCCGCAGTCAGGCCGCCGGTGACATAGGCTGGCAGGACGGCAGGCAGGTACAACCGACGCCAGCGCCGCCAGCCCTTGAGGCCGATGCTGTCGGCCACCTCGCGCAGGTCTCCGGGGATCTGCTGGGCGCCGGCAATCACGTTGAACAGGATGTACCACATCGCGCCCAGAATCATCAACGGGCTTAGCCAGATCTGCGGATTCAGGTGCCAGGCGAGGATCGCGAAGGCAAAGAGCGGGAACAACAGGTTCGCCGGGAATGCCGAAAGGAACAGCACTATCGGCTGGGCCAGACGGGTCAGCTTCGGGCGCAGTCCGATCTGGATGCCGATGGGCACCCAGACGACGCTCGCCAGGAAAACCAGCACGATGACCCGCACCAGGGTATAGAACCCGATCAGGAATACGTGCCCGACTTCAGCGACCCCGGCCCCGCGCATGATGTAGCGGGCGAGGAAGAAGACCGTCACCACCGAAACCACGCCGAGGCCGATGTTCCAGGTGGTCTCGGTGATACGCGGCTTGACGCGCACGATGCGGGCCCGCTCGCGCGGCGGACGCAGTATGCGTGGCATACGGCTGCGGCGGAATCGCAGGAGCAACTGGCGCACAAGATCGGTTACCGCGCCGACAAAAGCACTGCGACGCAACAAGTCGAGCATCCAGGAGGTCGGCTCGTCGCCCTCGGTGGGATGCATCTTGAACTTCTCGGCCCAGGCCACCAGGGGACGGAACGCGAGCTGGTCGTAGAGCATGATCACGATGAACATGGCGAAGATCGCCCAGCCGATAGCACCGAGGTCGCGATGCGCTATCGCCACGCCGATGTAGGAACCGATGCCCGGCAGCAGGATTTTGTGCCCGGATGCCGTGATCGCCTCGGCGGCCACCACGAAGAACCAACCGCCAGAGACCGACATCATGGTGTTCCAGACGAGTTGCGGCATGGCGTGGGGCAATTCCAGGCGGATGAAGCGCTGCCAGCGCGAGAGCTGGAAGACGGTCGCCGCACGCGAGAGCTCCTTCGGCAGGGTCTTCAGCGAATAGTAGTAGCTGAAGGCCATGTTCCAGACCTGCGAGGTAAAGATGCCGAAAATCGCTGCCAGCTCCGCCCCCAGCATGACATTGTGGAAAATCTTCAGCGCCCACAGGAGTGCGACGGAGAGAAAGCCCAGGATCGGCACCGACTGGCCGATGTCGAGCAGCGGAATGAGGATCCGTTCCGCGCGGCGGCTCTTGGCGGCCCAGTTGCCGACGACCAGGGTGAAAACGATCGACACCGCAATGGCGGCGAGCATCCGCAGTGTGGATTTGAGGGCATAGAGCGGAAGCAGTGCGGGGTTGAGCGAGATGCTCGCCGGTCCACCCGTGTGTATGGCGGCGGGTGTGTGGCTGCCCGCCCAGGCGAGAAAGAAAAACACGCCGATCACAAGGGGCAACAGGACGAGATCCCACCGGCTGACCCAGGGGCGGGAGGCAAACGGCCGTTCCGGGAATTGCTCTCTCACGGCTCGACCCTCGCTCCAACTGCGGATGGCGTGCGTCCGTGCGGCGCACTCGCCCGCCAATTATACGAACGCCGGCCGCCATTTCCGATAACAGGCCGGAAATGGCGCTTATCAGTGCGAACGACGCTTACCCGCAATCGCTCGGACTGAATGGTGGACAGGAACGGTGGAATGTGGGAGCGGCGGTCCCCGCCGCGAAAGAAAGATTCTCGCAAAGACGCGGAGACAGCGGAGGTAAAACGAGATAACCCTCCCCTTTGCCGCCATAGGCGGGAAGGGGGAGCCGGAGGGGGATTCGAAAGACGTATCGCGGCGGGGACCGCCGCTCCTACAGGGCTGTTTGGTGTCCGATCAGGGATAGAGCAGTTCGAAATGCCATGCGCCGTCGGCATCGCGGACATAGCGTTCGCGATCATTGAGACGCCCTGCCCCCGGTGCCCAGAACTCGATCATGCTCGGCTCCAGCACGTAGCCACCCCAATGCGGTGGGCGCGGAATATCAGTGTCCTCGTACTGCTTTTCCAATTCATCGATCCGGGCTTCAAGCGTGTCCCTGGAATCCAGGGGCTGCGACTGCTTGGACGCCCAGGCGCTGAGCTTCGATAAATGATGACGCGAAGCGAAATAGGCATCTGATTCCGCTCCCGTAAGTTTACGGACCCGGCCTTCGACCATGACCTGCCGGCGCAATGTCCGCCAGAAAAAGCAGAGCGCGGCCTGGGCATTGGCCGCAAGATCATCGCCCTTGCGGCTTTGGTAGTTGGTGTAAAAGACGAAGCCCTCGGCATCGGCCTGCTTGAGCAACACCGTGCGTGCACGCGGCTGGCCATCAGCGGACACGGTGGCCAATGTCATCGCATCGGCTTCCCAAGGCTCGCTCTTGCGCGCCTCCAACCATAGGAAATTAAAGCGCTCCAGGGCTTCGCCGTGGTCGATCCTGTTCTTATTTTGATTACTCATTTGAAAAGAAACCCCTCTAACCAATTGAATTAAAAAGAATGTTAGCGTACTAATCAGTTGCCCCGTTGATTTTCCACCGGAAAAGTAAGAAAGTGCCGAAGCCCGGCTTTGCCGGACAACCTATTTTAAAGACAGGGACTCTTTCATGGCAGGACCAACCAAACTTCGTCGCGACGCAGGCGTTATCGGCCTCCTTTATGCCAGCCTCGGCAGCATCATCGGCTCCGGCTGGCTGTTCGGCGCATTGCATGCCGCACTGCAGGCCGGACCCCTCTCGGTATTCTCCTGGATCGTGGGCGCTCTCGCGATCCTGTTGCTCGCTTTCGTGTTTGCCGAACTCTCCACGATGTTCCCCAACTCGGGGGCATTGGTGCACATGACGCACGTCAGCCATGGCGATTTCGTCGGCAAAGTCTGGAGCTGGATCCTGTTCCTGGCCTTCACCTCCGTGCCACCGGTAGAAGTCATCGCGGTGCTGACCTATGCCGACAGCTATACACACAGTTTCCTGCAGCTCCTGCATCCCGGCACGGGCCTGCTGACCGGCTGGGGCTTCGTCGCGGCCATCATCCTGCTGGGCTTCGTGGTGGCGCTGAACTTCCTCGCCGTGCGCTGGGTCATCGCCATCAACAGCGCCGCGACTTGGTGGAAGTTGCTCATCCCGGTAGCCACGATCATCATCCTGATGATCTACTCGTTCCATCCGGGCAACATGACCGCGCAGGTCTCGAGCGTCCCCGTATCCGGCATATTCACCGCGGTGGCCACGGCCGGTATCGTGTTCAGCTATCTCGGCTTCCAGCAGGCGATCGCGCTGGCCGGTGAAACCCGTAACCCCGGAAAATACATCCCGATCGCCCTGATCGGTTCTGTCGTGATCGGCGCCCTCGTCTACGTCGGCCTGCAGGTGGCATTCATCATCGCCCTGCAGCCCTCCGACATGGCCGAAGGCTGGACCCACCTTCACTTCAGCGGCATGTTCGGTCCCCTGGCCGCGATCGCCGTGGCCGTGGGCGCTTTCTGGTGGGCCGTGCTGCTTTATATCGACGCGTTCATTTCCCCGGTCGGCACGGCCTTTATCTACACGACGGCCAGCCCGCGCATCATCATGGCCGCCGGCGAGATGGGCAATGCGCCCAAGCACGTCACGCGTCTGAACAAGCACGGCGTACCCTGGCTCGGCCTGGTCATTACCTACTTGGTAGGCGTGATTTTCTTCTTCCCGTTCCCATCCTGGCAGAAACTGGTCACGGCGGTATCGCTGATTACCGTGCTCTCTTATGGCATCGGACCGGTGATCCTGCTTAGCCTGCGCAACTCACTGCCCGATGCCGAGCGTCCCTTCCGCTTGCGGGCGGTGCGCATCGTCTCGGCGATGGCCTTCATCGCCGCCAACTGGATCATCTACTGGACGGGTTACGACACGGTCACCTGGCTGTTGGGTTTTGTCGCGATCTACATCATCGGCTACCTCGTCTGGCACGGCATGATCTTCATGCGCAAGGGCGCCAAGGGCATGCCGCGAATGGAAATCAAGCATGGCTGGTGGCTATTGCCCTACTTCGTGGGGATGTGGGCCATCAGCTACTTTGGCCCCAACACCAAGAGCATGGGCGGCACCGGCCTGTATGGATTCTTCACCGGCATGTGGATCATTGCCGGCTTCAGCATCGTGATCCTGATGCTGGCCGTAGCCACAGCGCAGGGTTCGGACGCGGCACGCCATACCGACAAGCTGGTGGGCACACTGGGCTCGCGCGGCGAAGAATCCGTGGTGGAGGCCGCGGCAGAGACAGCACCTTAAGAATGCTGGGCCTGGCTCCGCCCATCCTGGCCCGACAGGCCCTGATCCAAGCCCGATGATGGTGGTAGTTGCCAACATCATCGGGCTTGCGGGATCTGTGGCGGTACTGGCAGCCTATCTTCTACTGCAGTTGGGGCGCCTGGGCCGTACCGATCTGCGTTTCCTGATACTCAACCTGCTCGGCGCCGCGGGCATCCTCTTTTCGCTGGCCTTCGCCTTCAACCTGTCCGCGACCCTGATCGAGGCCGTATGGTTCGCGATCAGCCTCTTCGGGATCGTGCGTTACTTCCTGCGCCGGAGAACCTCGCCGTGATTTTCGACGTGCTCGGGGTCGCCGGCGTGCTGATGGTGCTGAGCGCCTACTTTCTCCTGGTTGCGGAACGCATGCGGGAGAGCGGCCCCCTCTACCTCGGCGCGAACATACTCGGCTCGTCCCTGATCCTGGTCTCCCTGGCCCATCATTTCAATTTGGCCGCCACGGTCATGCAGGCGACCTGGATAGCCATCACACTGGTCGGTGTGATATTCAAGAAAACGCGCAACAACAAGAACTAATATTGTCACTCTTTGATCGAAGACATGATTCGGGTTCACAAACCCGAAGTCATAGTGTTATACTCAACCAATACACAGGGAGCATGACCAAGATGAATTTGGCAAATTCGGAATCTACCCCGCCCAGCAAGCCTTCGGCGCTCGCGCAGGTTATGAATATTTTCGTGGCCCCCGCCCAGGCCCTTGACTATGCACGTGAACGCCCGGGCATGTGGTGGCTACCGCTCGGCATCCTGATAGTGCTCAACGTAGCGCTTACCTTGTGGTGGGCTTTCGCTGTCAACCTGAAGGCCTTTCATCTGGCGCAGGTGCAAATGCTTACGCGCTTACATCCTGAGCATGCCGCCCAATTCAGTCACGCCATCATGAATCAGGGCCGTGGCTGGTTGTATATCGGCGCCATCGGCGGCGGAGTCTTTCTTGCCATACTCGCTCTGCTCTACGCGTTGTATTTATTCCTCGCCGATAAGCTCTTTTCCTCTGATAATCGTGGCTATAGCCAATGGTTTTCCTTCACGGCCTGGACCTGGTTGCCGGCATCGCTTGCGTTCATCGCGGGAATTATCGCCCTTGCGATCTCCCATCACGCGCCGATACAACCATCAGATATCACCAGCCTCAATTCCCTGTTTTTCCATTTCAAACCCGGGGATCATTTATACAAGGTCGCTCAATTCTCGATTTTGAATTTCTGGGTGATCGGGCTTATGACCTATGGGCTGAAGCGCTGGCGTAACCACGGTACCGGCAAGGCTCTGACTATCGTTGTAGCGCCGTATCTCGTCGTTTACCTGATCATGTACCTGATCTGAGGCTCCCATGAAGCGAAAATGGATTATTGCCGCAGGCATCGCGGCTCTATTGGTATTGATAGTCGTTCTGGCGATCTCGCGCAACGGCGGTAATAAATCACGCGTCACGACGGCTAAGGTCGAAAAACGCACGGTAAAGAGTTCCGTGCTTGCCTCCGGACAATTCGCCTACAAGGATCATGTGGAACTGCGCTCACAGGTAAGCGGGCAAATCGTATCCTTGCCGGTGCAGGAAGGCGACCACGTCAAACAGGGCGAGGTCGTACTGAGGATCGATCCCAAGACCTACGAGGCCGACGTGGCCCAACAGCAGGCACGAGTTCAATTGCAGGAAGACTCGATCCAGCAAGCCAAACTCAAGCTTCAGAACCTGAAGCTGCAGTGGGGCCGCAATACCAAGCTCTACAAGCAAGGCCTGGTCGACGCGGACAGCTACGACACACTGACCAACCAGTACCACCTGGCACAGGTGGCCGTCTCCTCGGCCCAGAAATCACTTTCCCTGGCCAAGGCACAGCTCAATTACGCGCAGGAGCAACTTGCCAAGACGGTTATCAGTTCGCCGCTTAACGGTGTCGTTACGTCGCTCAATGTAAAGGTGGGAGAATCGGTTATCCCGGGCACTACAAACATCCCCGGCTCCACCCTGATGACTATCGGCGATCCCACCAACCTCCTCGCCCAAGTCAATGTGGATGAAGCCGACATCGCACATATCAAGGTGGGCGAAGCCGCGGAAGTCACCTCAACCGCCTACCCCAACACAACGCTCAAGGGAACGGTGAAATTCGTGGCACCGGAGGCGACGACGATGCCCGGCCAACAGGGACAAGGCTTCCTCATCAAGATTCGCATCTCGCACCCCCAAAAGCTCGAGGTACGCCCGGGGATGACCTGCCGCGCGGAAATCTTTTCGCAAAGCGACAAGAACGCCTTGGCCGTGCCGGTCGCTGCCGTATTGTTCAAAAACCAGAATGCCAAACAGTCGAAATCGCTATTCAACGACAGCGGTGCCTATGTCTTCCTGGACGACAACGGCACAGCCAAGCGCGTCAATGTGAAACTGGGCATTTCCAGCGACACCTGGCAGGTCATCAGATCGGGACTCAAGGCGGGGGAAAAAATCATCACCGGCCCCTACGACGTATTGCACTCGTTGGCCTCTGGAATGACTGTCGCGACCAGCACACCGGCGCCAGGCCCGCAGAGCAACTGATAAAGACGTGACTGATACCGTTCTCAAACTACAGGGCATCACCAAGGACTACCGCATGGGCGACACCACCATGCGCGTTCTTCATGGAATCGGCTGTGAGGTCAAGCGCGGCGAATACGTCGCGATCATCGGACCTTCCGGATCCGGCAAGTCCACCCTGATGAACATCATCGGCTGCCTGGATCGCCCGAGCGACGGCAGCTATTACCTCAATGGCACCGATGTGAGCCAACTGGGAGATGATGAGCTGGCACTGATCCGCAACCGCGAGATCGGCTTCATCTTCCAGAGCTTCAATCTGCTCGCACGCCAGGACGCTTTACATAATGTCATGCAGCCACTGGTCTACCGCGGTATGCGCATCGGCGAACGTCGCAAGCGAGCTACCGAAGCGCTCAGTAATGTGGGCCTCGCGGATCGCCTTCACCATCGTCCCAACCAACTCTCCGGCGGCCAACGCCAGCGCGTGGCCGTGGCCCGTGCATTGGTTGGCGAGCCGGCTCTCATACTGGCCGACGAACCGACTGGCAACCTGGACTCGCGTACCAGCGCGGAAATCATGCGCCTGTTCGATGAACTCAACGCTCGCGGACACACCATCGTCATCGTCACGCATGAACCCGATATAGCACAGCACACGCAACGCATCATTCGCCTGCACGATGGCAACGTACAAAGCGACACGCTGACCGACAAGGCAAAGGAATCCGCTCATGCTCAGCCTGTTTGAAAGCCTGCGGGCAGCGCTGGCCTCGATTCGAGCCCACGCCATGCGCAGCATCCTCACCACCCTGGGCATCATCATCGGCGTGGCCGCAACAATCGCCGTCGTGGCCGTCATTCAGGGCTTCGGATTCTACGTAGGCGGTCTGTTCCAAGGCTTGGGCGCGAACAGCGTCATCATCTACCCTCATGAAACCTTTGACCAGCGTCTTGCCGGGCAGGTCGCGCGGATTACCGAATCGGATCTCTATTCGGTGAAAAACGACGTCGCCGGTATCAGCAACATTTCTCCGGTGCTGTTCGTGGCCCAGTTCGGCGGCGGCGTGACGTGGCACGGCTCCACGTCCAGCAGTCAGATTCTGGGTACGACCAACAGCTATGCCAAGGCCCGTCAGGCCTTCCCGCGCCTCGGCCGTTTTATAGTACCCACAGACAATCTGCAACACCGAAGGGTCTGTGTGCTGGGTGAAACCGTTATCGAAAACCTGAACCTGCCGCCCAACCCGCTCGGCAAATACATCAAGGCCGGCGGGGAATGGTGCCGCGTAGTAGGCGTACTCAAGAAACGCGGTAATTTCCTGGGCAACGATTTCGACAACATCGTCATCATCCCCTACGCCACAGCACGAAGCATCCTGGGCGCCTCAAAGCCCCCCAACCTGATGATCCAGTTAACGGTCAACAACATCAACCAAACCAAAGAGACAGTGAGCCGCATCAGACAGGTCATTACCCGCAACCATTTGCTGCACGGATTGCCAACAGGAAATTTCAGGGTCCAGACGGCCAAGGAGTTCACGCAGCAGTTCACTTCACTACTCAATACCATCACGTTCATCCTCGGAGGTATCGTGGCCATTTCGCTGCTGGTCGGCGGCATCGGCATTGCCAACATCATGCTGGTATCGGTAACGGAAAGAACACGTGAGATCGGCATCCTCAAGAGCCTGGGCGCACGACGCAAGGACATCCTGCTGCAGTTCCTCATCGAAGCAGTCGTGCTCTCCCTGCTCGGCGGCATCATCGGCACTATATTGGGCTGGTTGCTCGGCATGCTGGCCGTGCATTTCATCCCGGGCCTGACCGTCGCGCATGTGCCCGGCTGGGCCATTGCGCTCGCTTTCGGCGTAGCTGGCGGCACAGGCGTGGTATTCGGAATCCTGCCGGCCGCCAAGGCGGCAAACCTGAATCCTATCGACGCCCTGCGCTACGAGTAAACCTGGTAGAAGGATCTTCCTCCAGCTCCCCCTTCCCGCTGAAGCGGCAAGGGGGAGAGACAGGCTCGGCAGCAGCCTGCCCAGCCATCAAGGCAGCGAACCCGGATTTGATCAATGCCTAGAAATACGAATAGTCACAACTTCGTCATTCCGGACACGTACGATGAAGCTTCTATAATGACTTCCACATGAAAGCTTCCAAACCCACCCTGGTGGCGCACCGCGGCGACGCCACGAACCACCTGGAAAACACGCTGCCGGCGTTCGAGGGCGCCGCCCGGCTAGGTATCCGGCATGTCGAACTCGACGTGCAACTCACCTCGGACGGCATCCCTCTGATACTGCATGATGCCAATGCCAAGCGCACCCACGGCATAGACATCGATGTCCGTCATTGCGATGTGTCCAGGCTTGCCGACACAGGATTGTTCGACACGAAAGCCTTCGACTGCCCGGTGCCGAAGCTTGACGAATTCGTGGACTGGATGGTCCGGAATCCACAGATGCACGTGTTCGTCGAAATCAAGAAGGAAAGCCTGCACACACAAGGACGAACCAAGGTTCTGTCTGTGATCCTGGACACACTGGTGCCGATTGCCGGACGCTATACCCTGATTTCCTACGACGCCCGGGTGCTGGGCATGGCAAAACGGCACAAGCAACCTATCGGTTACGTCCTGCCAACCCTGGGCGACCGCTACCAAACGATCGCACGCCAACTATCACCACAAGTCCTGTTTGCCGATTACAGGCAGATACTTCACGATCCTGAACTCTGGCCCGGACCCTGGCAATGGGCCACATTCGAAGTGGCCGATCGCGCTATCGCCCGGCGCATGATAGCGCTCAACCTCGATTACCTGGAGACCATGAACCCCGCCATGCTGAGGACCATGCCCGGGCTGCGAGGAAACTGAAAAGGCGCGGGACACTGCCCCGCCTTTCCGTACTTCGCCCTATGGCGCCGGGAAAATCAGCCGTCGGGGCTGCTTGACGACGATTTCCAGAACATACCTCCGTGAGCATGCGCCGGAACGGGACACACGTAGTAATAAGTACCCGGTTTGAGCGTGAACCACTCCGTTCCGGCAACCTGCATGCTCGTCTTCGAGTTCGCGCGGTGAACGTATCCCGTGCTGGCAAAACCATCGTGGGATTGACCTTGCCGTGGATTTCAAAGGTTCTGTCGGGAGAACCGGGCGCCACTGCAACAACCGGCACACTGATACGATTACCGGAAAACACCAGCTTATGGTCCTGTGGTTTTCCAGCCTGCCCGCTCTGCTGGAGATAGTGCGTGCGCTGGACAGGATGCGCAGCCATGGCCGGAACCGTTACCAGGAATGCGGTAAGGCAACCAAATGTAGATAACCTGTCAGATGGCTGTTCATGCTAGCCTCCTGGCCCTGTCAGGCCATTCGGGTGAAGGGCGGGAAAATCCCGCCCGCACGCCGTAGTGGTTTGCCGGATACAGCACGCAAGAACCTCATGGAGATATGATCAGGCGATCATATCTCCGCTCTCACAGCTTGACGCGCCGCAGCCGCAAGGCATTGGTGATCACCGAAACCGAGCTCAAGCTCATGGCCGCAGCGGCGATCATCGGCGACAACATCCAGCCGGTGAACGGAAAGAGGATGCCGCCGGCGATCGGAATCCCGATACCGTTATAGATAAACGCAAAGAAAAGGTTCTGCTTGATATTCGACAAAGTCCGATGGGACAGCCTGCGGGCACGGGCCACACCGCGAAGATCGCCCTTGACCAGGGTAAGGCCTGCGCTTTCCATCGCGATATCCGTGCCCGTACCCATCGCAATGCCGACGTCGGCAGCCGCCAGCGCCGGCGCGTCGTTGACGCCATCGCCGGCCATGGCCACGACATGGCCTTCCTTCTGCAAACGCCTGATGATCTCAAGCTTGCCCTCGGGCAACACCTCCGCTTCGAATTCCTTGATCCCGACCTCCTGCGCCACCGCCGCCGCGGCCACCTTGCCGTCGCCGGTCGCCATGACGACTCGAACACTCTCCTGGTGCAGTATCCTCACGGCCTCGATACTGCTCGGCTTGACGGGATCTTTGACTGCGATGAGTCCGATGACCGCCTTGTCCAAGGCGACGAAAAGCGTCGTTGCACCGCCTTCGCTCACGCGTTGCACATAACCGTCCAGGCCGCCGGTATCCAATCCGGCTTCCCGCATCAACACGGCATTGCCCAGACGCACCACGTGTCCATCCACGACGCCCTGCACGCCACGTCCCGTCAGCGCTTCAAAATCACTGACTTGCGAGGGGCGGATGCCACTCTCCTCCGCGCCTTTCAACACGGCCGCCGCGAGCGGATGTTCGCTCGCCGCTTCCAGCGCCGCAGCATACTTCAGCACTTCGTCCTGGTCGTGGCCGTCCTCCGCGTGCACGCTCGCCAACGTGGGTTTGCCTTCGGTAACGGTGCCGGTCTTGTCGACCACCACGACATCGACTTTTGCCATCCGTTGCAGGGCCTCGGCGTCACGCACCAGAATCCCCGCACCGGCACCGCGGCCGACACCGACCATTACCGCCATGGGTGTCGCCAGGCCGAGCGCACAGGGGCAGGCGATGATCAGCACCGAGATAGCGGCAATCAGCGCAAAAGCGAAACCTGTGGCGCTCGGTCCCAACACGGACCAGACGATAAAAGCCAGGATCGCACACAAAACGACTGCCGGAGCGAAAATTCCTGCAACCCGGTCGGCAAGCCCCTGAATGGGTGCCCGGCTACGTTGCGCCGCTGCCACCTGCCCAACGATGCGTGAGAGAAGCGTGTCTTCGCCCACGCGCTTTGCCCGCATGATCAGCGCACCATTTCCGTTCACGGTGCCGCCGGTAACTGGATCGTCCGTCGTCTTTTCCACCGGCACAGGCTCGCCCGTGATCATCGATTCGTCGACGCTCGAGTTTCCTTCCAGAACAGTACCGTCGACCGGAACTTTCTCGCCGGGACGCACGCGCAGCTTGTCTCCAACCACGACACGGGCAAGATCCACCTCTTCTTCGCTGCCGTCTTTTTTTATCCGTCGGGCACGTGGCGGAGCAAGATCGAGCAAAGCCCGTATCGCACCCGATGTCTTGTCCCGCGCCCGTTGTTCTAGCAACTGCCCCACCAGCACCAGCGTGATGATGACCGCGGCACTCTCGAAATAGAGCGGCGCCAAGCCTCCAGGACCCAGGAATTGCTTCGGCAGCAAACCGGGTGCAATCAATGTAAACACGCTGAACAGATAGGCCACTGCGGTGCCCAGGCCGATCAGGGTCCACATGTTGAAGTTGGGGCCCTTCAGCGACTTCCATCCACGGACGAAGAAAATCGAACCGCCGTAGAGCACGACCGGCGAAGCCAACACCAGCTGGACCCAGCCATAGGTCTTGCCCAGCCATTGATGGAAATGCAGTCCGGGCAACATATCGCCCATGGTGACCAGAAGCAGGATGGCGGTCAGCGGTACCGTGACGGCCAAACGCTGACTGAAAGCCAGGAGTTCCGGATTGGGTCCCGTATGCGCAGTGACAGTGCGCGGCTCCAGGGCCATACCGCATTGGGGACAGTCTCCCGGGTGATCCCGCACGACCTCGGGATGCATCGGGCAGGTGTATTCAACCGCACGGATCGGCGTCTCGGGTTCCAGTGCCATGCCGCACTTGGGACAATCCCCGGGTCCCTGTTGCCGAATCTCCGGATGCATGGGGCAGATGTACATGCCCCCCGGTGCCGCTGCATCCTCAGCCTGGGGGTGCAGGTAACGCTCGGGATCGGTGATGAACTTTTCCCGGCAACCGGCACAACAGAAAAAGTAAGTACGGCCCTCGTACTCGGTCCGGTGCTTTGCCGTCCCCGGATTCACCGACATGCCACACACCGGATCCTTTACGGGAGCCGGCTCTTCGTAAAACCTCGTATGCTTCATGCTGTCACATCCCGTGTTTGATACCGGCCCGGATAAGCCACCAGTTGGCCGGATACGTCGTCATAAACCCGATAACCATGCCGATCTGCATCATGAACCAGAACAATGCCGTGTCCGCTTCCAGACCCGGAAACCACACCAGTCTCACCAACGCCATCCAGCCGAACAGGCCGATCTCGAAAGCAATTAGAGAAGCCGTGTCGGCCTTGATCGATTTCCACAAGGCCGTCAGCCTCGACTCCCCCATCGAGCGCAGCGGCAGATACTGGAACAGGATGCCCAGCACGTAAGCCGCACTGAAGTCGAGGATGAAAGAGGTCCCGATTGCCGACGAGAGTATCGAAATGCCGAGGCCCATGATTGCGAAGTCGGCGATGATGTCGCCTAGGGTGCAACCGGCCCCGCAGTGGGTCGCGGAGATGAAGACCTTTTGCCAGTACGGCCGCTGCCCATGTTCCATCGAACTCTGCGGGGACGAGCGACCGAACCGGAAATAGAAAATCGGTGCAAGTGGTCCGAAATAGAGCGCGGTGACCGGCCACACGACATTCATGATGCGCATCGGCTGGCGTCGGCCCGCCGCGATATCCACGGCAAACCACGCCGCCACGACGACTGCCAGCCCCAACGACATCCATGACAGAACGGTAAGCCAAATCGGAATCGTCAACATTGATCTTCCTCGTTATTCACATCAATTGCAGCCAGTGCTGAACGGATACTCTCGACGGACGGTGCAGGCTGCATCCCATCCCGATCCGTATATATACGGCAACAATTGCCGTCGTTCTGCGCCGGCACGACATCGCAGCCGTTCACCAGCACGGTCGGCGAACCATGACTTTTCAATGTCGGCGGCGTCGCGTCGTCCTCGCGATCCCATTCGACCCACTCCAAGGGCATATCCATTCCCGACAGCGCTGCCCGGATAGCCAGCCGGGCCGCCTCCACGTGCGGGCAACCCTGGAAATAGACCAGCTCGATTCGCGGTTTCACGGTCATGAAGACACCTCCAGTGCCGTCAGGATCGGACATTCCGAAGCCGGTCCCTTGCCATCGCACTGCTCCAGTAACTCGGCAAGCCCCTGGCGCATGCGCTCGAGATCGGCGATCTTGTCTTCCACTTCCAACAGTCGCCGCTGCGTAATCCGCCGGGCCTCGGCGGCCTTTGACCCTGCCTTATGATGCAGCGACATCAGCTCGGCAATATCCTCCAGCGAAAATCCGAGCGCCTGGGCACGGCGGATGAAGTTCAACCGATGCCGCGCTTCGCCCCCGTAGAGCCGATAATTACCGGCACTTCTGCCCACCGGCCTGATCAGACCCAGCCTTTCGTAGTAGCGCAGGGTCTCCGTCGCCACGTCGGCCTGGCGCGCCAACACACCAATCCTTACGGGCTCATCTTGCCCATGAACTTTGCTTGATGTGACTTTAGACATGACGCTATTGAACATTAAAGCCTACTGTAAAGTCAAGACTCTGAACTGTTATGCTTATGCCACCCGAAACATGAGGCAGGACATGGGCCGCAACGTTTTCATTACCGGTATTTCGAGTGGGTTGGGTCTCAGCCTAACCGAGCATTATCTGCAGCAGGGTGACTCCGTTTATGGTCTCAGCCGCCGTGGCGCCCCATTCGAACACGAGCGCCTGCATCAACAACAGGCCGACCTGGGCAACCTGGATCAGATACCGGCCGTGCTCGATCAATTGATCGGGGACAGCAGGATTGACCTGGCCATTCTCAATGCCGGCATCCTCAGTGAATTCAAACCCATGCCGGAGTTGAGCCTGGATGAAATACGCACCTCCATGGATGTGAACACCTGGGCCAACAAGCTGATCCTGGACTGGTTTGCCGCCCACGCTGCGCCCAGTCAGATCGTGCTGATCTCATCGGGTGCCGGAGTCACGGGACATAAAGGCTGGGGCGCCTATGCCCTGTCGAAAGCAGCGCTGAACATGCTCGCGCAGTTATATGCCTATGACCTGCCGGACACCCATATATCGGCATTCGCACCGGGACTGATTCATACGGCCATGCAGGATCACATCTATGAAGAGGTCGACGAAAAACGCTTCCCCGCCGTGAAACGGCTCAAGGAAGCGCGCAACACGCCGGCCATGCCCGAACCTGCAGAAGCGGCGCGGATCATTGGCGATGCGATCGAGCAACTGCCCGCACGCATCGACAGCGGCCAGTACACCGACGTCCGGCAGCTGTGAAACCGGGCCGGACTCCGCCCGTCCACAGCCCTGAGAAAGGCACCAGCAACAAATGGCCTGGCTGAGCGCGTTCGTCCTGCTCGTCTGGCTGGGTGCCGCCATCATGGCGATCCATGGCAACCTCAAGCTGCGCCGCCTGGATCGCTTCGAGCCGGCTGCGGACTCGCCGGACCTGCCTTCCTTCACCATCGTGGTGCCCGCGCGTAACGAGGTCGACACACTCGCGCCGGCCCTGAGTTCGCTGCTTGCGCTCGACTATCCCAATTTCAACGTCATCGCCATAGACGACCGCTCCGACGACGGCACGGGCCGCTTGCTGGACAGCTTCAAAGATCCGCGACTGACGGTGTTGCATGTCAGCGAACTGCCGCCGGGCTGGCTCGGCAAAAACCACGCCCTCTACCGGGGCGCGCGGCAAGCAACCGGCAGATGGCTGCTGTTTACCGATGCCGACATCGTCTTTGCGCCCGATACCCTGCGGCGCGCGGCCACGGCGCTTGCCCGGACGGGTGCGGACCACCTCTGCGCCCTGCCCCGTCTGACCGGGGCCTCGCCCGCCCTGAAAATCGCACTGCCCGTCTTCTCCCTGTGCTTTGCCTTGGCACAGCGGCCATGGCAGGCCTCCAATCCCAGGAGCCGCGCCTACATCGGTATCGGCGCCTTCAACCTGGTAAATAAAGCCGCGTATACGGCAGTCGGCGGACACGAGAAGATCGCCGCCGCGCCCCACGATGATCTCGCACTAGGCAAATTGGTGAAAAGAGCGGGCTACCGGCAGGAATGCCTCGCGGCCGACCGGTCACTCTCCGTACAGTGGTACAGTTCCCTGCCCCAATTCATCCACGGCCTCGAGAAAGGCAGTTTCGCCGTGCTCGATTACCGGCTGACATTGGTGGTTCTCGTCAGCCTGGAACTATTAGGGTTCTTCCTGTGGCCCTTTGCCGCCCTGTTCCTGCTGCATGGCACTGCCCTCACGCTGATTGCCCTGGCCGCCGGCGCGATCCTGGGACTCGGGGCCTACGGCTCGCATCAGCTTCATTTTTCTCCGCTCTATGGCCTTGGCTACCCACTGGGTGCGATCATCATGGTCATCACACTATGGAACTCGGCATTCAAAATCCGCCGGCGCGGCGGGCTGGTATGGCGGGGCACCTTCTATCCCATCAAATAATGCTCCAAACAGTGTTACAGCATCCTGATCGCCATCCACCGTCATAATCAGTGGCTTTCCAGGTAGCTGACTCACAAACGGCACACGCGATATTGCACCCAATGAGGATTTTTCATCCACGTAACGGGGACCCAAGTTCCCCATTTTACAAATGGGAAACTTTCTGCCTATACTCCTCCCCACTATCAGACATGGATAAGCCTCTCTGAATAGAACTAAAAGTCCGGCAATTGCCGGCTGGGGAATGTTCTTCAAACTCGAGACCGTTACTGGGTGTAAAAACCGTAAACCGCGTGAGGCACAGGGATTCTCTTCGTGGACCTCTCTCACCGGCACAGGCATTCATCGCCCAGTTTGATTCCGCATTTGGTTCTGATCGCCCGGAGGCTTGGGGATATCACAATGCATTCACGCCGTGAGGCGTCTAACCACTTTAGACAACAGCGCGCTTACATGCTGCTGTGAGGATATAAACATGACTGCGTTCACTTCCCGTTTGTTCGTTGCCGGGCGTTCTCTCGCCTGTTCGGTACTCATGCTGCTGGCCGTATCCCCCGCTTGGGCTGGATCCATCCAAATGGCTGGCCCCCAAACACAGGCAACTTCACCGGGAACGAGCGCAACGCAGAACCAAAGCGCTGCTTCCAGCAAAAATCAGGCTCAGGCAAATCCGTACGCACCCAGTTATGGCCATCCCTACCGCCATGGCGCAATTCCGACGCTGGGCACGCTGGCCAAAATGAAACAGTGGCGTGCTTCACACCCTGCCAACACAACAACAAACTCCAATACGCTTTACTACAACGGCGGCACCACCAGCAGCAACCAAGGCAACGTGGGCGTGATGAACGGTCAGGTGAAAGTCTATTTGGTGTTCTGGGGCAGCGGCTGGGGCACCCAAGGCACTGATTCCAACGGCGATGCGACTTTCTCAGGCGATCCTGACGGCGCGGCGCCGGTGGCTCAAGAAATGTTCAAGGACATCGGAACCGGCGGTGAGACCTGGTCCGCCGATCTGACCCAGTGGTGCCAGGGAATCTCCAGCGGCGCAAGCAGCTGCCCCAGCAGCACACCGCTATCGGCCTATGTGCCCTACCAGTTGGGCGGCATCCTCGCGGGGGTATGGGAAGACACCAGCGCCACCACGCCGATCGATGCAACAGCCACCCAGCTGGGCCAGGAAGCGGTTAATGCAGCACAACACTTCGGCAACACCACGGCAGCATCGAACCGTTACTCCTACTATGTGATTATTTCTGCGCATGGCGACAATCCGGACAATTACCAAGGATCGTACTGTGCATGGCACGACTGGACCGGAGACGTAGGCGTTTCCTCGAGCGTCGGTGATCTTGCCTTCAGTAACCAGCCCTACAACATGGATTCGGGTGCCGGCTGCGGCGTGGGCTTCGTGAATAATCCCGGTACGCTCGACGGCTGGACCATGACCCTGGGTCACGAGTGGCATGAGATGATGTCGGACACCTTCCCGGCCGGCGGCTGGACCGCCAGCTCCGGTTATGAAAACTCCGACGAATGCGCCTGGCTGTCTTCGGGCCAGGGAGCTGCGGCGAACGTGACCATGGGCACCGGCACATTCACCGAGCAGTCCAGCTGGTCGAACGACACAAACGAGTGCGATCTGTCACACACGATCCTTGCGCACGCGGCCGATGGCTCAGTATCGACCCCCGCAAACGTCACGGTGAGCGGTGCGCTCGCAGCCTCGGACAGTGACGGCGACACCCTGACCTACGCAGTCGTGACCAATCCGGGGCACGGCTCGGTGTCGATCACGAATCCCTCCACAGGGGCATTCAGCTACTATCCCCAACTCGACTACCAGGGCAGCGACAGTTTCACATTCCATGTCACTGACAGCTCGGGCGATGTCTCCAACACGGCCACCGAATCAGTCACGATCGGTAACAACACATCACCGACAGCGTCTAACGGAACCGTGAGCACTACCACCGACACGTCGGCAAGCGGCACGCTTTCGGCCTCCGATACCGACGGTGACACGCTGACTTTTGCAGTGGTCGCCAGCCCGGCTCACGGCTCGGTATCCATCACTGACCCCTCAACTGGCGCCTTCACTTACACGCCGGCTTCCGGCTATGCCGGCAGCGACAGTTTCACATTCAATGCCACCGATTCGGGGGGACTGAGCTCCAATACCGCTACCGTTTCTGTGACCGTGGCTGATACGCCACCTGCAGCGGTCGGGGCAAACTTCTCCACATCGACCAACCAGGCACTCTCGGGCCAGCTGCAAGGCAATGCCAACGATGCCGGCCAGACGCTCACCTTCTCCCAAACCCAAGCCCCTGCCCATGGGGCGGTGGCGGTCAATGCCAACGGGCAATTCAGCTACACGCCCGACACCGGCTATGCCGGGAGCGATAGCTTCACCTTCATAGTCAACGACGGCTACATGAACTCCGCCCCGGCCACCGTATCGATCACCGTCAAAGACACTGCGCCCGTGGCGAGCGATAAGAGCTACTCCACGGATGCCAATACTTCTCTTTCGGGCCAACTCCAGGCCAGCGACCCCGACAATGGTCAGACACTGACCTACTCGATCGCCTCCCAGCCCGCCCATGGATCGGTGACGGTC
>Ga0307440_1000123_pt1 | contig 33690 bp, 35 predicted proteins | sample SalMarWE160410MG_FD_202150 | JGI IMG/M metagenome (GOLD analysis project Ga0307440, IMG submission 202150) | Salt marsh sediment microbial communities from the Plum Island Ecosystem LTER, Massachusetts, United States - WE1604-10 | ecosystem: Environmental > Aquatic > Marine > Intertidal zone >...
GGAGCCACAAATTATCGAATGTCTCAGGAGAGCAGAATGTTGAGTTCTGAGTACCAAAATCAGTCCCGCAAATGACCAGGGCATCTACGCTGTCACCGGTGGCCCGGTGTAAAAGCCCCAGGTTTTTTATGGCAATATCTGTTTGCCTGTCAAATACCTCCTTAATATAATCCTCTCTTGTAAGAGTAGATATATACCACTCTTCAACTCCGCGTATCCCCTTCGGATCTTTCATGTTTATAGCCGGCACAAGGGCGATATCGCCGAGAGCCGTCCCCCCGAAGGATGCTATAATCCCCCTGTTATTATCCTTAACAGAATCCGCAAGTCTTTCCCAGTATTTCAGTTCTTCTCCGGTGATCCTGGTAAATTCCTCGAGATTATCCTCCACGTTTAGTTTTGAATCGTCAATGGGTTTCTGCCTGTCAACAGCATCAAAAAAATAACCCGCTTTCGGCATCATAGCACAGGGTGGCACCGATGTATCACCCTCCGGGTACATAAGGATATCACCGTTTGTATTGACAGTATAATTAAATCCTCCGGGAAGCATTACTTCCTGTCCCCATACTGTTTTATGTACCTTCCAGTCATCGTTTACAACACCGAACATGTTTTTTTCGCCATAAAGGCCGATCACGTCAAGGTCCATCGCCTCAAGAAGTTCTTCATCTATTTCACCAAGCATCTGGTAAGGTTCAATGACCTTTACCGGTCTTTTCTCCAGACCATAATATTCCCGCAGCTTTTCAACTACAAGAACATGTATACCTGTAATAGCTGTTGAACCAAAATCTACCACAAGCCTATCGGGCTGTTCATGGTTTATTGTCTTCAGGAAATTCTCTCTTGAACCGGCTGACATACCTTAATTTTGTAATGATTATAATAATTGTCAGATAAAGTTAATTTTTTCCGGCAACTATTCAGTGGTATCAACAGGAATATATTTTATTTAAGGTGAGGATGAATGCTTGCTGAGTTTGATTTTTTAACTTTATCTTTCTAATTTTGTTTATAATCTCCTTACCATAGCAGGATGATAAATGATCCGCAGATACCGGAACCTTTCCTGTTTAATCCCCTTAAGCATCACCTGGGATTTATTAGAAATTATATAAACTGCCGGACGGACCAGCCAGGTTCAGATACTCTCATTCTCACAAGGGAACTCAAACACCTGGGGACATCTGTGATGGATGTATATGCCGGTGATATGCCCGTTCGGGAGATATGCGGGGAGATAGAGAATTACCTGGAAAGCCGCAGTCTCTTTACCAATACTTCATATTCAGAATGGACCGGGATAAGTAAAGACTGCTACAGGATCATATCACTGACAGATGGTTCACAATGGACCCTGAAGTTTAATGATGCCCGGAGATTCGTACATTTGTTCCCTGCCAGGAACAGCCGGTACAGCTTCAGGGTCAAATCCAATACCCTGAAATCTGCTATGATCTATTATATCCTTATAGGTAAGGATTATATAACAGGGGATGACCTTAACAGGGTAAGACCGCTCCTGGGACTCTCACCTGTAAAGGATACAATCGACGCGGAAGCAATCCTGGAGATGATAGAGATACTTCGAGACTAATGTATTATAACGAGTCTACTATTTTTTCTATGTTATTATAACTTTCCTTTACTTCGTCCATTGATTTGGCTCCGTCCTGTTCATAAAAATAGTATTTCATACCTGCCAGGCCGGCGTTTTCGAATATTCGTTTAAAATCGACATTACCCTGACCGACAGGTACTATGGTGTTTGTTGACAGGTCGAAATCCTTAAGATGCCATAATGGGAATCTTCCAGGATTGCCCCTGAATAATTCGATGGGATCTTTTTTGGCTGTTGACACCCACCCGAGGTCAAGTTCCATCTTTACCAGGTCTTTGTCGGTATGACGCAGTATGAAATCGTAAGCTGTGGTTCCGTCCACTTTATCCCATTCGGTTGCATGATTATGATATGCAAACTGGAGTCCTGCCTTATGGCAAAGCTCACCTGCCCTGCTAAAGGTATCCACTGCAGATTTGATCTGATCCATGGTCTTGATGGCCGTACCGGCACATACAAGATATTTAACTCCTCCCTCGGCGACAAGGTCCACAAGCTCCTGGGCGTTTTGGGTCAGGTTTAGCAGATCAGGAGATATCATTTTTTTGATCATCTCAAGCTGTTTTTTCTGCTCCGGTGTCGGATTTTCCGGTTCCGGCATCATCTGGCTGAATGGAAGCCCCATTACATGACAACCTATCCATTTCATTCCAAGATCATCGATTATTTTTTTCAGTTCTCCCGGTTTATGCCCGTAAAAGGATCCTTTTGAATAGGATGCAATCTCAATATTCCTGAACCCTATATTTGCAAGTTGCTTTAAAGTACCCTCCGGATCGGCATTCATCATCGCATTAAGGGTAAAAGTCTGTATGCCTGTTGCCGGCAGATTTGCCGGTACATTTGATATTGCACCTTTAAGGATATCTTTATAGAATATCGTTCCCAGGGCTGCAGCCCCTGACCTTTTAAGAAAATTTCTCCTGCTTGTCATTTTATTGATTTAAAATATTTACATTAACCTGTACAAATAATAACTAAACAGCACTATTGAACAATTTTGTTCTGGGATGTCCCTCAAGCTTCTCAATGCCAGGCATATTTATTAGTGTGAGTGTGAGTTTTGAGGGACAAAAACAGTAAGGAGTGATCGTAATTCGCTCTTGCTCATTACTCACTCTCTTTACTGTTTTTGTGATCCCGGAGAGATTCGAACTCTCAACCAACAGAACCGGAATCTGTCATTCTATCCATTGAACTACGGGACCTTAAATCTGCGTAAAAATAAAACCAAATGCGATTTTTTACAACTAATTGTGAATAATTAAGTAATGACCGTTCCTAATGAACCTGTCTTATTAATACAATTTTGTAAAGATTTTCTAATTTTGCACACTTTAGATTGACATGTGAGGGATGTTGGGATGAAGGAACTGAGGAACGGGGAGACGAAAGGACGGGGTAACGAGCAGGTAAGTATGAAATTCAGAATTTTGAAATTAAGAAGACATGGACTACAATTTCAGGGAGATTGAAAAAAAATGGCAGGAATACTGGGAGGAACATAAAACATTCAAAACCCCGGACGATCTAACCAATCCTAACAAATGCTATATACTCGACATGTTCCCCTATCCTTCAGGAGCAGGACTGCATGTTGGCCACCCTGAAGGGTATACAGCCACTGACATTTTCAGCAGGTACAAGAGAATGAAGGGATTCAATGTTTTGCACCCTATGGGATGGGACGCATTCGGGCTTCCTGCAGAACAGTATGCCATCCAGACAGGCACACATCCTGCTGTAACAACAAATAAGAACTGTGACACTTTCAGGCGGCAGATCAAGGAACTGGGTCTCAGCTACGACTGGGATAAAGAAATAAATACCACCGATCCGTCCTACTTCAGGTGGACGCAGTGGATCTTTACCAGGCTTTATAATACATGGTTCGATGATAGGCTGCAAAAAGGAAGGCCAATTAAGGAACTTGAAATCCCGGGTGATCTTACGGAGGCACAGAAAAGACAGTATACCGATTCCAGACGTCTGGCCTATTACGACGATGCACAGGTATGGTGGTGTCCAAGTTGCCGAATTGTATGTGCCAATGAAGAGGTGCTGACTGATGGTTCTCATGAAAAATGCGGTAACATTGTTGAAAAAAAGAAACTGAAGCAATGGATGCTGAGGATATCGCTATATGCTGAAAGGCTCCTTAAAGGCATTGATGATCTTGACTGGCCTGAAGGTATTAAAGATATGCAACGCAACTGGATAGGAAGATCGACAGGTGCCGAAGTCGATTTTACCATTGAGGGTCTTGATAAAAATCTTGCAGTATTTACTACCCGGCCCGATACCCTATTTGGGGCAACATATATGGTTATCGCTCCGGAACACCCGCTGGTTGAAGAGATCACCACAGACGGATACAGGGATAGTGTTGATGAATATATCAAAGCCACGGCTCTGAAATCTGATCTCGACCGTACCGATCTTTCCAAAGAGAAGACCGGCGTCTTTACCGGGAGGTATGCCATAAATCCTGTAAATAACAAAAGGATACAGATATGGGTGGCGGATTATGTACTTACGGGGTACGGCACCGGTGCAATAATGGCTGTACCTGCCCATGATACCAGGGATTTTGAATTTGCTAAGAAATTCGGACTGGAGATATTATGTATCCAGGATCCGAATGTCAACGACGCTGATCAGAAAGAAAGAATACTGGCCGGAGACGAATGCTGGACAGAAGATGGGAGATATATCAATTCTTCAAGCAAATCCACCGGTATCGACATTAACGGACTTGACAAGAAGAACGGTATAGAAAAAATGATATCGTGGCTTGAGGAAAAGAAACTGGGAAAAGCCAGAGTCAATTACAAGCTGCGTGACTGGCTTTTCAGCCGGCAAAGATACTGGGGTGAGCCATTCCCGGTTATCCACTGGGAAGACGGGGAAGTATCGTTGCTTGACGAGAGTGATCTGCCACTTCAACTTCCGGAACTTGAAAAATACCTGCCCGGAGAAACGGGAGAATCACCACTGGCCAATGCTGAAGAATGGCTGAATGTGGTTGATGACAGCGGGCGTAAAGGAAGAAGGGAGACCAATACGATGCCCCAGTGGGCAGGTTCATGCTGGTACTACCTTCGCTTCATTGACCCTCATAACGATAAAGAGATATTCGATAAGGAGAAGGAAAGATACTGGATGCCTGTTGACCTTTACATAGGAGGTGCAGAGCATGCTGTTCTCCACCTGCTGTACAGCCGGTTCTGGCATAAGGTACTTTTCGATCTTGGGATAGTCACAACGGATGAACCATACCAGCGACTCTTTAACCAGGGAATGATACTGGCTTTTGCATATGAAACAGAGACAGGGTCCAAAGTGGCAGCTGACCTGGTTGAGGAGAGAGATAATAAATATTATAACCGGGAGACAGGTGCTGAACTGCGTCAGATAGTGGCAAAGATGTCAAAATCGCTCAAGAATGTAGTCAATCCTGATGACGTTGTCTCAAAATACGGAGCCGATTCCCTCAGACTGTATGAGATGTTCATGGGCCCGCTGGATGTTACCAAACCATGGGATGACAAGGGGGTAAAAGGTGTATTCGGCTTTCTTGGGAGAGCATACAGGTTCCTCTCAAATCCGGATAATATTACCGGTGACAAAGAAGATCCTGAAATACTTAAGGGACTGCACCAGGCGATCAAGAAGGTTGAGAATGACATAGAAAATCTCAGGTTTAATACTGCGATATCAGCAATGATGATCTTCATCAATACTGCCACAAAGAAAGGTACTGTCACTGCTGACACTGCACTCAAATTCGTTATGATACTCTCTCCTTTTGCACCGCATATGGCAGAGGAACTGTGGCAACAGCTGGGACATGACAGGACACTTGCATATGAACCATGGCCTGAATTCAATGAGGAGTATCTCAAAGAGTACACTGTGGACTATCCTGTATCATTTAACGGCAAGACAAGATTTAACATAACATTACCGGTAAATTATACCAGAGAAGAGATAACAGAAGCAGTGCTGGCTGATGAACGTGCAAAGAAATGGATAGGTATCTCTGTTCCATCGAAGGTAATAGTAGTTCCCAACCGGATAGTTAACATAGTTATAAAGAAATAATCCGCATATATAATGTTCCTAAGAAGCAGGTATCTCTTAATAATATCATTTCTAACTATATTCTTCATTTCCTGTATCAACAGGAGTGGCAAATACACCACAACCACAGAAACACATCCGGATACTGCCATATCAGAATCAGCTGTAAAGCGGAATATAATGTATGGCATCCCTGTCGATTCATTCGATCAGGTAGCAGGGCATATAAAACGCAACAGTTTTCTTTCAGAAATACTTCTGGATCATGGTGTCAGCATGCAGGAAATAGACCAGGTGACCAGGAATTCCCGAGATGTCTTTGATGTAAGGAAAATACAGACAGGTAAAAATTACATACTTTTCTGCGACAAGGACAGTATAGGGAAGGCAAGATACATGGTATATGAACATGATCCCACAACCTGTTATGTATTCAGTTTCAATGATTCACTGAATATTACACCGATCATAAAAAAGCTTAAGAGTGAAATCATGTATGCATCGGTGACAATAGAAACATCTCTTTGGGATGCCATGCTGGAAAAAGGCCTCCATCCGTCACTGGCAGTTGACCTCTCAGATATTTTTGCCTGGACTGTGGATTTTTTCGATCTGCAAAAAGGAGATAATTTCAAGGTTATCTATGAATCTTTATCACTTGATGGAAAATCCCTTGGGGCAGGAAGAATCTATGCGGCTCAATTCAACGCCCCGGGTTCAAGGATAACAGCTATCCCCTTTATCCAGAACGGAAGAGAAAGTTATTTTGATACAGACGGGAAAAGCCTGAGAAAAGCATTTCTTAAGGCACCTTTAAAGTTCAGCCATATCAGTTCACGTTTTTCATCTAGCAGGCTGCATCCCATACTCAGGATAAGACGCCCGCATTACGGGGTTGATTATGCAGCACCGACCGGAACTCCGGTACATGCTGTCGGTGATGGCAGGGTGACTAAAGTTGCCTTCGAGAAGGAATCGGGACGTATTGTCAGGATAAGACACAACAGCGTATATGAAACGGCATATATGCATCTCAGCCGTTTTGGGAATGGTATAAAACCGGGCGTTTACGTAAAACAGGGAGATATAATAGGCTATGTGGGAATGAGTGGCCTGGCCACAGGTCCCCATCTCGATTTCAGGTTCTATCTAAATGGGAGTCCCATCGATCCGCTTAAGGTGAAAGCACCACCGGTGGAACCAATATCGGAGGAAAACGTACCTGAATTTGAAAAAGTAAAAACCACTGTTCTCAGTCTTCTAGGAACATTTAACTAATTATGGGAGAGCCCATATCAACTCCTCAATTATTTTTGGGAAATGGAGGTATTCGAGAGCATGTACTTTAGCTGCAAGGGTATCAGGTGTATCTGAAGGATCAACCTCGCACTGTGCCTGGAAGATAATATCTCCTTCATCATAACTCTGGTTAACATAATGAATTGAGATCCCTGAAGTGCGTTCCCGGGCTTCTATAACAGCTTTATGCACTGCATCGCCATACATACCCCTGCCACCATATGATGGCAACAATGCGGGATGAATATTTACAATCCGTCCCTGGTATTTTTCAATTATATTTTCCGGAACCAGCCATAAAAATCCTGCCAGAACAATAAAATCTATATCATTTGAAATTAAAAGATCAAGAACATTCCGTGACCCATAAAAATCGGTGCGGTCGAAAAAAACCGACTTCACATTAAGCGCTTCAGCTCTTTTAAGCACGGCTGCCTGACGCCTGTTTGACAAAACCAGGCAAACTTGTGCAGAATTTTTGTTCGAAAAGTATTTAATTATGTTCTCAGCATTTGTTCCGGTCCCTGAAGCAAAAATTGCTATGTTCTTCATTATTTGATGATTAGTATTTCGTATATTTATGTTGTATCATGGGTTAATATAAGTTTATTTTTCTAGTTATCAACAATTTGAGCAGTAATGCTAATAAAAAATTGTCAAATCTCTTGAAAAATATTGTACAAATATATTTCTTTGCATGGTTCTTAAATTAATATTAATTAAAAATTATTACTATGTCGGACATTGCCACAAGAGTAAAGGAAATTATAGTTGACAAACTTGGAGTTGACGAATCAGAAGTAACTCCGGAAGCCAGTTTCACAAATGATCTGGGAGCTGACTCTCTTGACACAGTTGAGTTAATTATGGAATTCGAAAAAGAATTCAATATAGGAATTCCCGACGACCAGGCAGAAACAATCGGCACAGTCGGTGATGCTATTAAGTATATTGAAGAGAATGCAAAATAGACTGCATTTTTAAAAGCCCATTTATGAAAAGAGTCGTAGTTACAGGTATTGGAGCATTAACTCCACTAGGTAATAATTTGCATGAATATTGGGAAGGATTAAAGAATGGTGTAAGCGGGGCCAATATGATTACCCGGTTCAATACCGAAAAATTCAAAACCAAGTTTGCATGCGAATTAAAGAATTATGACTCTAAAACATACTTTGACAGGAAGGAAGCCAATAAGCTGGATCTCTATTCCCAATATGCTTTAATCGCTACAGATGAGGCAATTACAGATTCCGGGCTCGTCATTGACAAGGTCGACAAAGAGAGGGCTGGTGTAATATGGGCTTCAGGAATCGGGGGTATCGAGACCTTTTACCAGACAATCCGAGATTTTGTCCTTGGGGATGGGACACCCCGTTTCAGTCCTTTTTTCATCCCTAAAATGATCGGCGATATTGCTGCCGGGACCATATCAATAAAATATGGCTTTATGGGTCCCAATTTCGGGACAGTATCGGCATGTGCCTCCTCAACAAACTCTATAATTGATGCCATCAACTATATACGCTGGGGAATAGCTGATATCTTTGTTACCGGCGGATCGGAAGCCAGTATCAATGAACCCGGGATAGGAGGTTTCAATGCATTACAGGCACTCTCTACCAATAATGAGGAATATCTGACCGCATCCCGGCCGTTCGATAAAACTCGTGACGGTTTTGTCCTGGGAGAGGGAGCAGGCGCTCTAATCCTGGAAGAATATGAACATGCAAAAGCCAGGGGAGCTAAGATCTATGCCGAAATGGTGGGTATCGGCCTGACAGCGGATGCTTATCATCTTACTGCACCTCATCCGGAAGGTCTTGGTGCACGCAATGTTATGAAAAGAGCTATTGAGGATGCATCTCTTAAGGCAGAGGATGTGGATTATATCAACGTTCACGGTACCGCCACACCTCTTGGCGATATATCAGAAGCTAAGGCGATCATAAGTGTCTTTGGGGAGCATGCCTATAAAATGAACATAAGCTCAACAAAATCAATGACAGGTCATCTGCTTGGTGCTGCAGGTGCCACAGAAGCCATTGCATCAATTATGGCTGTGGTTCATAACATCATTCCGCCCACAATTAATTACAAGGTGCCTGATCCTGATATCGATCAAAACCTGAATTTAACACTCAATAAAGCACAGTACAGAACTGTTAATGTTGCCATAAGCAATACTTTTGGCTTTGGTGGTCATAATGCTTCTGTCGTAATAAAAAAAGCTGATATTTAGTGTCGCTGTTACGCAATAAAGGTAATGGGACTTACATCCTTGATAAAAAGGAATTCAGATCCCGCCTCAAAAAGCTTCTGAAACTCAATCCACGCAACCTGCAGTTATACGAGATTGCTTTTATCCACCGTTCAGCATCCTATACACTTAACAACGGGAAAAAAATCAATAATGAAAGGCTAGAATACCTCGGTGATGCCGTTATAGATGCTATTTTATCAGATTACCTCTTTGTGAAATTTCCTGATGCCAATGAAGGTTTCCTCACAAAGATCAGATCAAGGATTGTAAACAGGGATGTACTCAACCAGCTTTCCGTATCGATGGGAATAAATAAAATACTCATCAGTAATGTGAATTCGTCAAACCAGACCAGGAATCTCTATGGTGATGCTTTTGAGGCTCTTATAGGTTCTGTCTTCCTCGACAGGGGGTTTAAAAAGACCAAAAGGTTCTTCCTGAAACATGTCCTTAACAAATATCTCGATCTTAAACAGATTGTAAGTACCGACACTGATTATAAGAGTATGGTATTTGAATGGGTGCAGAAACATAAATCAAACCTTATCTTCACATATAACGAGGAATATGATTTTAACCTGAAAAAATCTATTTTCTCCACCACACTTTATATTGACAAGAAGGTGATGGGAGAAGGACAGGGATCATCCAAAAAAGAGGCTGAGCAGGAAGCATCAAGCATGGCATGGGAAAGGCTAAAAGAATATTCCGACTAAAAAGAGATTTGTTTCTTTTTTTAATTACCTTTAACAGGCAAGTCCTGTAATATGAAGAATCCTCAGAAAATCAAACGGGTTCAGCTTAAGCTTAATACCATAGATGAATTCATTATTCTTGGCATTGTATCTACCGAACCGGACTATAAACTCTCTCTTTCTATAAACAGGAAATTCAGCATTTCTCTCCGGAATGCAACACCTGTGAAAGATAGGGATATTCCAGGTGAAGAATTGATTTTCAGCAGGTTTACAGACAACAGGATGGCTCCGGGGGTTGTTTTCAACCTGGTTTCAAACAGAATCGAGAAGAAATTCCTTTTAAAAAACCTAAAAAACGTAGATTACATATTCCAGGTATATGATCCTGAAAATGAACACGATCAGGACGATATAGCAAATAAGCTGAGAGAGATTGATTCAATAAATGCTGTTTTCAAGATAGATCTTAACACTTTTAAAGACAAGAATTTACACTTTTTAATACAGTAGGTTATGGAAAATCTGTACTTCAATCTGTCTGAAGAAGAATTTTCAAAAGGCAGAAAATTTCTTATATGGGCTTTTGCAGGATTGTTTTTTCTTGCAGGCATTTATATTCTCCTTGTCAGTCTTGTATTCGGTCATAAAAGTATTAATGCCGGCCTTTCCTCGGCACCTTTCGGCATAAGTGTTGTTGTTGCCATTATAGCTTCATTTGCCACAATAAAAAGAAAAGATCTATTCTTTTCCATTGACAATGACAAAATTGAATTCAGGTATGGTTTGTTGAAACCCAAAAAACATACTTTTGAATGGATCCGGGTAAAAGATATTGTAATGCCATCGGGTCAAAAGAAAGCCATTCTTATTTTTAAAGAAGGTTCTTCTTTTATTATAAACCTTAACTGGCTGCAAAAACATAAGGCTGCTTTAATTCGAAAACGACTGTATTACTTTGCAAGGGAGAAGAATATAAACATACTCAGAGTACGCAATTATTCTGGGAAAGCACAAAAAAGAAGGGGCTGACGATCGCCAGCCCCACGTTTTTGATAACCCTAAAACTAACCTAACCTATGAAAAAAACCTCTATATCTTTGTATTCAAATTTCGTGCCAAATCCATTACAAATATAATGTCTAAATTCCGCAAGTGTATCGTTAAAACACGTAATTAACAAAAGTTTAACAATCTGGCACTTAAATAAAAATTTTTTTAATATAAACTGAGGTTCAATTCAATTAGTCTATTCAAAGATACTTCAAATTATTTTAAGCATCCACCAAATCAATAATAATAAGCTAATAAGCAATAAGCCCCGATCAATTATTTAAGATCGAGGTTATCTCACTACTATTTCCCATCCCCATTATAGCTATATGACAATAATACAATTATTCAAGAACAAATGGACTTAGAATTTGTCTAAATTAACATATATATAATAAAATAGTGAAGAAAATGATAATGAATCCCATTCTATATTATCTTTGTATCACTACTGTGCAATCAAATTATAAAAATACCGGACGGGATGTCATTAAAGTTCGGTTATGAAGCTTTTCCGAAAAATAGTGTAACAATCCGTCCGGTTCCTTTTCAGTTTTCTTTATTATATGGGTATGCTAATATAGCTAATTATTGAGCAAATTAAATTAGTTATCATAAAAAAGTTGACGAATCCATATTAGTAATAATGGAGCGATGTATAACGATGGATTAAACACGAATAAAATTCATATTTAAATATCGCAAATACGATGACAAGTTTGAAATTCTGAAGAGATTAATATTGAAAATAAAACGATCAAATACGATGATGTAATAAATTCTATATTTCCTTTATATTTAAAACATAAAATCAAGTAATATCAATACCGGGCAGGTTACTATCGAATTAAGTTTAAGACTTTTTTCGACTCAATCGGGGTCACAATCTGTCCGGTCCCTTTTTAATTTTTTATTATAAGAATTGAATTATCCACCCCATCCCATTTTATATATGACCCACCCGACTACTATTCCTATTATTAATGTAGTAATAATTACAATCGCATTATTACAGATTAACTTTAATAAACTTCTCTTCCTTTCTTTTTCTAATAGTGGAATATATCTGTAAATAAGTTGATAAATTTCTAATATCTCATCTTTAATCTTTTCAAATGCTTCAAATGAACCTGGATCCCAATTTTCGTCTACATTTTTTGCATTTCTTATTTCTATCAATCGACCTTGAATATTAAAAAGCTTTGGTTGGTATTCTGTATAATATGCAGGGAAAACTCGAGAAATAATTTCTGAAGAGTATTTTTCAATCGATTTAGTTATTTTCAGGCCTAAATTGGATGAAAGTATCTCGAATACATCATATCCGGCTCGATTTAAATGGACTTTTGCATGTTTTAAATTTCTCTCTCTTTCTGATTCATCTCCATTTAATGCACTTTTCATTACATGATCAAGTGTATTTCTCAATTCATTAAACGGAGCTATGTAAGACTCCTTTTCGGGATCGTTTTCTTCTGCCTCAATAATGATTTTTTTGATTTTAAGATAAAGAGGTGCTAATTCCTTCTGAATGTACAGAGAATAGTCTTCAAGTGAAAATCCTATTACGTTATTTATTATTATTTAATATGGGGGATCTTAAATTTATAATTAATAAATTCATTCACAATTAAATCTGAATCAGATTTAAGCAGTAATTTTCTTAAAATCAGTCGAATAGATCCAAAAACATACCTAAAATCAAGTTGACTTTTATTCTTGATTTCATTTAAATCTTTGTAGCTATGATTCTCTGTTTTCATCAGGTTAATACATTAAATTTATTATAACATTAAATTTATAAAGTAAAATTAATTTATTAAAAAAAAATTTAAACATTATAAATAACCATAAACATCTATTTCTTAGTACATATAAAATATTTGTTAATTATCAATGCATCTATTTATTAACAAGTACTAATAATTAACAATTTTTTTCAACAATACAAAGACTATTTTTAAATCAAAAGGTTATACTCTTTATCCGTAAACAATCTTAAAGTTTGCTCTTCCTCCCATTCAGATCCTACGGTAATAAAATGAAATATAAAATTCTTAAGTCTGAATGTCTTCTTCACAAAATCAACTTTTTTACTAAACAAGTCGATAATAAACTGATAAATGCAATAAGCTATGGCACTGATTAAAAGGAATACTGTATTCTCGTTCAAAAAGCTGAAGGGCAATCTACCCCAGTTGAAATTATTCTTCAGATCATCAAAATTTCTTTCAATGGCACCTCGAAGTGCATAGAAACAAAAAACCTCTTTATTTGATAATGAATTGTTATTAGTCACTATTCCTGAATAGCTACTGGGATCATCATCATCCAGATTTCTTATAACAACCATTCTTCGACGTTTACCATATAAAGAATACTGAATATCTCCAACGTTCACATTATACTTTGGTATTTCCACCCAGTTTCTGACCATTGATACTTTTGTAAATGAGTTCCTGTGCTTATGAAATTTAATAAAATACTCAATATCTGGCTTTGTATCCAGATAGGCAAGAACCTCTTTTGTACAGGCAGCCGAATCACTTCTGAAACGACTAATTTTAATTACTTTTTCTTCGAGATGACCCTCCGGTGTCCTGAAATCAGATAGTTGTACTCCATTGTTGTTAAAGAAAGTTAAATAGTATATGAATAACATATATACACTTACTTTTGTAACTGTATGAAGCGGAGAACAATAGTTTTACTGGCAGCTTTCTTTTTCCTGGCTATATCAGGATTGCTTCTTATTCAATTATACTGGATACGTAATGCTATTGCCATAACCGATCAGCAATTCAGGTACTCTGCCAACAAGGCTCTTGAATCCGTTGTTCTCAATCTCGAAGAAAAAGAACTTATCCGGAACATAGATGAAGACATTGACTCATCATCCATTGATTCTATTACTGCGATCGTACCACCGAACTCACCTCTTGCCAGGAAATTACAGGGTTATCAGCCAAATTCAGGCCTTCTTGAAACTTATGGCCTTGACAATCCCGACCAGCCCATTACAATTACAAGCGCGGGACATAAAATATTCATCACATCCGAAAACCCACCACCCTTCCCTTCGGAAGAGGCATCAGAATCATCACAGGAGATAATGAATTCTGAAATATCCGGAAGAGTGACCAATAAAATAATTTTCCTGGAGAAGATAATGGAAAAGATACTCCGTACCTCACCGGACATAAGGGAAAGAATTGATTTTAATGATCTGAAGAAACAGATCCGCAGAGCGCTTGATAATGTTGGCATAAATCTCGATTTTGAATTCTCAATCAGGTCGGGCCGCTATGGTAGCATATGGAAAACCCCGGGATTCACTGACAAACCCGGGACCAATAAATTTATTATACAGCTTTTCCCAAATGATCCGGTACCCAGCCAGAATCAGATTGTTTTATACTGCCTGCAGGAAGGACAGTATAAATTTGAAAAAATAGGGAGCCTGGGCTTCCTGTCCCTGCTGTTTACACTGCTGCTCCTTATACTTTCCACCGGGACCTTCATAGTGATCTTCAGGCAGAAAAAGATCTCCGAAATAAGGAGTGACTTCATAAATAATATGACCCATGAACTAAAAACACCCATTTCCACCATATCGCTGGCATCACAAATGATAGCTGATAAATCGATCTCCGATAAAGATAAGAACATGGACAACCTGGCCAGGGTAATAAGTGATGAAAGCACAAGGCTCAAGTTTCAGGTTGAAAAGGTCCTTCAGATGGCCATTTTTGAGAAACTCAGGCTTAAGCTGCGCCTTGTGGAATTGGATATTCACAGTATTATTGACAGGGCTGTTGATAATTTCGAATTGCAGATAAAGAGCCACGATGGAAAGATTATTAAGGACTACCAGGCAGTATCTTCAATGGTGTATATAGACGAGATACATTTTCACAACTCGATATCCAACCTCATTGATAATGCTATAAAATACTCCGGGGGAAAACCGCTTATTACTATTTCCACCAGGAATAATAAAAAAGGTATTTTGATCACTATCGAGGATAAAGGAATAGGGATAAGTAAGGAGAACCTTAAACGGATATTTGATAAGTTCTACCGTGTACCTTCGGGAAACCTTCATAATGTAAAGGGATTTGGTCTGGGACTAAGTTATGTCAGGAAAATAATTGATGAATTGAATGGCTCAATTAAAGTTGAAAGCCAGGTAAATAAGGGTACAAAATTCATTATTTTTCTCCCCCGGAGCAATTAGAAATGTAAAAAAATTGGGTGGCTCTTAAGTTCAGTTAATACCGGAAAATTATGAAAGACACAAAAATTCTTCTTGCAGAAGATGACAGCAACCTTGGAAACCTGCTCATGAATTATCTTAAGGCAAAGGAATATGAAACTTTGCTTTTTGAGAACGGTGTGGTTGCACTGGATGCATTTAAGTCAGGCAATTTCGGATTATGTATACTCGACATAATGATGCCGGAAATGGATGGTCTTACTCTTGCAAAAGAAATTCGGGAGACAGATCCCAACATCCCCATAATATTCCTTACGGCAAAAAACCAGAAAGAGGATATCTTAGAAGGATTCAAATACGGAGGTGACGATTACATAACCAAGCCTTTTTCGATGGAAGAGCTTTTATACCGTATAGAAGCTATTCTGAGAAGATCGAACACTGCCCCTGCAAAGAAAAAAGAGGAATCATATGATATAGGTGGATATACGTTTGATCCGCTGAAACAGATCCTGTATCATAAAAACACCTCAACAAAGCTGACAACAAAGGAATCAGAACTGCTTGATCTTCTGTGTATTCACAGGAATGAGATACTTGAAAGAAATTATGCTTTAAAGACAATCTGGATAGACGATAACTATTTCAATGCAAGAAGCATGGATGTTTACATCACGCGTCTCAGAAAATACCTGAGAAAGGATCCGGCAGTGAAAATACTGAATATTCACGGCAGGGGATATAAGTTACTCTGTTAGCCGGCAGGTATTCCAACCGGATTAATCCAGTTTAAGTACGGCCAGGAAAGCCTGCTGCGGTACTTCCACATTACCAACCTGTCTCATCCTCTTCTTTCCCTTTTTCTGCTTTTCAAGCAGTTTCCTTTTACGTGTAATATCTCCGCCATAGCATTTTGCTGTAACATCTTTCCTGACAGCCTTAACTGTCTCACGGGCTATTATCTTGGCACCAATGGCGGCCTGAATGGCTATCTCAAACTGTTGCCGGGGAATAAGTTCCTTCAGCTTTATGCACATCCTTCTTCCAAAATCATATGCATTTGCCCTGTGAATGAGGGTTGACAAGGCATCTACCATTTCGCCGTTAAGCAGAATATCAAGCCTGACAAGGTCAGCTTTCTGATAACTGGAATAATAATAGTCGAATGAGGCATAGCCCTTTGAAATACTCTTAAGCTTATCATAAAAATCAAAGACTATTTCTGCCAGGGGCATCTCAAATGTAATTTCCACCCTGTCGCGTGTAAGATAGACCTGGTTCTTAAGGATTCCGCGTTTATCAATGCACAGATTCATGATCGATCCTATATAATCTGCCTGGGTTATTACCTGTGCCACAATATAAGGCTCTTCAATATGATCAATATTGGTGACCGGTGGTAATCCTGAAGGATTATGGACATCGATCTCTTCCCCCCTGGTTGTAAGAACTTTGTACGACACGTTCGGGACTGTTGTAATAACATCCATATCAAACTCCCTGTCAAGTCTTTCCTGTATTATTTCCATATGAAGCAATCCCAGGAAGCCACACCTGAATCCAAAACCTAGAGCTGCCGATGATTCAGGGACAAAAGACAGAGACGCATCATTAAGCTGCAGTTTCTCGATTGACAACCTGAGGTCCTCATATTCATCGGCATCAACAGGATAGATACCAGCAAAGACCATTGGTTTAACATCTTCGAAACCTGCAATAGCTTTTCTGCAGGGATTCTTAACATGGGTTATGGTATCACCCACCTTGACCTCCACCGAGTTCTTGATTCCCGATATTATATATCCTACATCTCCGGCTCCCATTGTATTACGTGGCGATTGTTTAAGTTTAAGAACTCCTATTTCTTCAGCATTATACTCGTGACCAGTATTTACAAACTTCACCCTGTCGCCTCTGGACAGAGTTCCGTTCACTATCTTGAAGTAGGCAATAATCCCTCTGAAGGAGTTAAACACAGAGTCGAAAATAAGAGCCTGCAATGGAGCTTCAGGGTCGCCCTTCGGAGGTGGTATACGGCTAACAATTTCCGATAGTATACGGTCGACTCCCATGCCTGTTTTGGCGCTGGCCTCAATAATATCTTCCCTTGCACAGCCAACGAGGTCAACGATCTGGTCCTTTACATCCTCAGGCATAGCAGCAGGCATGTCCATCTTGTTCAATACAGGAATTATTTCCAGGTCGTGGTCGATAGCCATATAAAGGTTTGAAATAGTCTGGGCCTGTATCCCCTGGGTGGCATCAATCACAAGCAAAGCACCTTCGCATGCAGCTATGGAACGTGATACCTCGTACGAAAAATCAACATGCCCTGGAGTATCAATAAGGTTCAGAAGATACTTCTGTCCTTCATCGATGTATTCCATCTGGATCGCATGGCTCTTGATCGTGATCCCCCTTTCCCTTTCAAGTTCCATATCATCAAGTACCTGTGCCTGGAATTCTCTTGAAGAAACAGTATTGGTCCTTTCAAGGAGTCTGTCGGCCAGGGTACTTTTACCATGATCGATATGAGCTATAATGCAGAAATTCCGGATATTGCGCATATAATAAACGTGCTTTAAATCAGCTGCAAATATATAAAATAAAACAAATAAGGGACATGCACAGGCATGTCCCTTATATTAACTCTAAGATATAGTATTTTACATCATACCAGGCATTCCTCCACCCATACTCTGTGGCGGAACAGGAGGCTGATCTTCTTTCTCCTCAACAATCACTGCCTCGGTAGTCAGGAACATGCCCGCTACTGATGCGGCATTCTCGAGAGCCACACGTGTAACCTTTGCAGGGTCAATAACACCAACAGTATAAAGTTTTTCATATTTACCTGTCTGCGCATTGAAACCATAATCGTCCTTGCCGGATTTGACATTCTGGACAACAACAGCACCTTCCATACCAGCATTGACCGCTATCTGGCGTAAAGGCTCCTCTATCGCACGTTTGATTATCTCAATACCGGTATTCTGGTCCTCATTCTCTCCTTTATAACCTTCAAGAGCTGATACTGCACGGATATAAGCCACACCACCACCTGGGACGATACCTTCCTCTATAGCAGCACGGGTTGCATGCAGTGAATCATCAACACGGTCTTTCTTTTCTTTCATCTCAACCTCAGAAGCTGCACCTATATAAAGGACTGCCACACCACCTGATAGTTTTGCCAGACGTTCCTGCAACTTTTCCTTATCATAATCTGATGTTGTGGTGGTCATCTGCTGCCTTATCTGTGATATTCTGGCTTTGATCATCTCCTTATCGCCAGCGCCGTTAACTATAGTTGTGTTTTCCTTGTTCACTGTCACTTTTTCAGATGTACCGAGCATGTCAAGTGTTGTATGTTCAAGTTTGAGTCCTTTTTCTTCAGAGATAACTGTACCTCCTGTCAGGATTGCAATATCCTCAAGCATTTCCTTCCTTCTGTCTCCAAATCCCGGAGCTTTTACAGCACACACCCTGAGTGAACCGCGCAGGCGGTTAACAACAAGGGTTGCCAGGGCTTCACCTTCAACATCCTCTGAAATAATAAGTAACGGACGACCATTCTGTGCCGTAGATTCAAGAATTGGGAGCATATCCTTCATGGTGCTGATCTTTTTGTCATAAATAAGGATATACGGATTCTCCATCTCAGCTTCCATCTTGTCGGTATTGGTCACAAAGTAAGCCGAGATATAACCACGGTCGAATTGCATCCCCTCCACAACCTCTACAGATGTGGAAGTACCTTTCGATTCCTCAACAGTGATAACACCCTCTTTCTTGACCTTGCCCATAGCTTCTGCGATCAGCTTGCCGATTTCCTGGTCATCATTGGCTGATATCCTGGCAACCTGCTCGATCTTATTTAGATCATCACCGATAACCTTAGCCTGTGACTTGATGTTCCCGACAATCTTCTCAACAGCCTTGTCAATACCTCTTTTAATATCCATAGGATTAGCTCCTGCAGTAATATTCTTAAGACCTACGTTTATAATAGCCTGGGCCAGCACTGTGGCTGTAGTTGTACCGTCACCGGCTATATCACCGGTTTTTGAAGCAACTTCCTTGACCATTTGTGCACCCATGTTCTGAAACGAACCGGAAAGTTCAACCTCTTTTGCAACAGTAACACCGTCTTTGGTTATCTGCGGAGCACCGTATTTTTTCTCAAGTACAACATGGCGTCCCTTGGGACCCAGTGTCACTTTTACTGCATCAGCTAACTGATCAACTCCTTCTTTCAGAAGGGCACGCGCATCGATATTAAATTTGATTTCTTTTGCCATTTTATTATTGTTTTTATTTGTTGTCCGCTATTTATTTGTTAAGCTATAAAAAGAACATCTGATTGTGAAATAAGCAGGTACTCCTCACCATCGATATTTAGCTCCTGCCCTGCATATTTACCATAAAGGACCGTATCGCCTGCCTTGATTTCCATCTCTTCGTCCTTTTTTGATGCACCTACCATGACAACCTTACCCTGACGAGGTTTTTCTTTTGCGGAATCAGGGATAATAATACCACTTGTTGTCTTTTCTTCAGCTTCGTTTGGTTTAACAAGAACCTTTCCCGCTAAAATTCTGCCTTTCAATTGTGCCATGTTATTAAGTTTTAAAGTTAAACATCATTTCTGATTTCCTCCCCGAACATAATCTGTGCCAAATTTAAAAAAATGTCAAATTTGATAATCTGTACATAATTTATCTATGTTCTTCTGCCAGATTTTTTAAGACAATTTCGGGCTTTTTATTTAACATGCTGATTAACAGCATTATTTATAAATAATAAAAAAGTGTCAGTATGTGACAAACTGACACTTTTTTTTATATCCTCATTAAGAATTATCATTTTGCCGGTTGATCCTGCTGTGCCGGTTGCTGGTCGGAAGCAGGAGGTACCGCTGTCGGAAGAGTAGGAATTGCATTCGGATCAACGGTTGTCCTTATCTGGTTTTCAATCCTTGAATGTTCTTCGGTAGCTGCACGCGGTATGGTTGCTGTTGCCACAACACACAGTATCAGTATTGCTCCTGCAAGAGTCCATGTCGCTTTTTCAAGAAAATCCGCTGTTTTCCGAACACCCAGAGATTGACCTGCTGATGTAAAGTTTGCTGCTAGTCCTCCGCCCTTGTCATTTTGAACAAGTACTATCATCACCTGCAGAACACAGGCAATTATTACTAATACTGAAACAAAAATATAAATACCCATCGCTTTACTTTTTTATAAGCTCTTTTACCATTTCAATTTGAGATGCAAAGTAACTGCTTTTTTCCGGAAATTTCAAACTTAATTTTCCATAAATATCAATAGCCTTTGAATAATATCCCTGGTTGACATAAATACGCGCAAGTGTCTCAGTAACAAAGCCTCCCATCTCCCCAACAAACTGACTGGAAATATCCTTCTGAGGGGCATCTGCCTTTTCCCTGTCCGGTTCTATCCTTGGATTTTCAAGGATGAACCTGTCAATCAGTTCCGATTGTACCAGTTTTTCCCCCGTTTTTTCAGACTCCTTATCCATGAAATTTTCGGGCTGCCCTTCCTCCTGGGCGGAATTTTTTTCATCAATATCAAGTTCAAGCAGATCAGGGGTGGCTTCAGTTGATATTCCCGGATCCATATAGAAGATCTTTTCATTTTCCCCGTCCTGCTCTTCATCTGTAATAAGGATTATACCTGCCGGATCTTCATCATCTGCCTCTGAACCAATCAATATGGAGTGACCCTGCAATTCTGAATTCATTCTATCCACTTCAGATGTTACCGGGGGAATGCCTTCGTCCTCTTCAATTTTACTGATCAGGTCTTCGCTGTTCTTTGCAGCTTCAATTACAGTCTGCTGGTTATTATATTCCTCATCCGTGTTCAGGTTGTTAGTCCTTTTATCAGGCACAGGTGTTTCAGAAACCGGATCTTCCTCCTTCTGGTTTTCAATCGGATTATTCCTGAGGTAATAGTAAAGGACCTCCCGGTCAGCAATATGCACTGATGAATCGCGCAGTTGTTTCTCAAATTTAACATCTGCCGAATTCTGAAGTCCTTTCAAAAGGAGCATATGAGCACTTTGAAAATAGGGAAAGATATTTATTAGTTCGTAAACCTCTCCTATCATCTGGCGGCTCATAGTAGCAGAACCTTCCATTATATGCAAGAAGTCGTTCCTGTTCATGTTTATCACCAGTTAACAAAAGCCTGGTTAAATATATCTTCTACGAGCTGCGAAACGATCTCGTCCGACAGTTCATTTTCAACATCCGTAAGATTGAGACTGGCACTGTAATCAGAGTATCTTGAAAAAGTCTGGTCGAAGCTCAGATCAGGATTCACCGAATTAATGAATTTAACCTTCACCGTTATAGTGAACCTGTTCGTAGCAGCAAGTGCGTCGGCGGCTACAGTTAGAGGTACTGTTTTATAATCTGTAATATCTCCCTCGAAACTGACATCACCTGTTCCTGTCACATATCTCAGGTTTGTCTGTGCCTTGCACTTATCTATAAGAGCGTTGGTTATATTCTGACTCAGTCCAACCTGCACAAGCGGGGCCCTGTTCTGGAAATATGCAACACTGAAAGTCTTAACCTCGGGAGATATACTTGCACCCGAAAATGAATACTTCACTGTGCATCCCCCCATCAGAACAAACAGTGCAGACAAAAATGCAAGTCTGAACGCGAGAAGCGGCTTTCCATTCCTGTTATTACGACTCAATCCCATACTCCTTTATTTTCCTGTAAAGTGTTCTCTCTGAAATCCCAAGTTCCTTTGCTGCCATCTTTCTCTTGCCATTGAATTTCTCAAGGGCCTTTTGTATCATTTCCACCTCTTTATCTGCAAGTGACAGTGATTCCTCGATTATCTCTTCCGTATCCTGGATATCCTTGTGTGCTGAATGCTGCTTCACAAGGTCGGAGGGAAGGGTTTCTTCAGCCTGATGATTTACGTTTTCCTTACTGGCTTCACGAAAAAGGTTTTTGATGACCCGCGGGTCTGTATCCTGAAGTGATACATCTATATCTCCTTTTCTTATCAAATCGAAAACCAGTTTTTTCAGATCATTCATATCGCTTTTCATGTCAAAAAGGATCTTGTAGAGAATTTCCCTTTCGGAAGCAAAAGACCTGTCTTCTTCTTTCCTGATAAGAGCAGGAAGTTTGGCTTCCCCGTAATCCGGCAGATAACTCCTTAAAGCAGATGCACTTATCTCTCTTTCGTTTTCTATAATTGATATCTGTTCTGTAATATTCTTTAGCTGTCTGACGTTCCCCGGCCAGGAATAACCCATAAGTACGTTCCTGGCATCCTGGTCAAGTCGTATAGCCGGCATCCTGTATTTTTCGGCAAAGTCGACCGAGAATTTACGGAACAGCAGAAAAATGTCGTCCCCTCTTTCACGTAGTGCCGGTATCCTTATTGGAACCGTATTCAGCCTGTAAAAAAGGTCTTCCCTGAATCTACCGTTCTCGATCGCTTTTGGCACGTCAATATTACTTGCAGCAATGACCCGGACATTTGTTTTCTGTACCTTTGATGATCCAACCCTTATAAACTCGCCGGTTTCCAGCACTCGAAGCAGACGGACCTGGGTGGAAAGAGGAAGATCTGATATTTCATCAAGAAAAATCGTTCCCCCGTCAGCTACTTCAAAATAACCTTTCCTGCTTTCTGTTGCGCCGGTGAAGGAACCTTTTTCATGTCCGAACAGTTCGGAGTCTATTGTACCTTCGGGAATAGCCCCGCAGTTGACAGCAATATACTGTCCGTGCTTCCTGCTGCTGTAGGTATGAATTACCTGCGGAAAAATCTCCTTTCCTGTACCACTTTCACCGGATATCAAAACAGAGAGGTCAGTTGGAGCAACCTGCATGGCGATATCGATTGCCCTGTTCAGTCCATCATAATTCCCTATAATTCCGAACCTTTGTTTAATATTTTGCAGGTCTTTCATTTTCTGTACTTACAATGCTGCGAATTTAAGATTTTTTTGAAATATTGGGAAATGCATTTTTTGTAATTTAGCATTATGGAAGAATATCAGCAATACAATTTTGCCGGCATCATTCCGGCACGTTACGCCTCTTCACGATTCCCGGGCAAACCACTGGCCATGATCGGCGATAAACCAATGATACAAAAAGTGTATGAACAGGCCTCAAAATCACTGGATGCCATTTATGTGGCCACAGACGACAAACGAATATACGATGTGGTAACCGGATTCGGGGGCAAAGCAGTTATGACCTCCTCAAGTCATATGAGCGGTACCGACAGGTGTGCTGAGGCAGTTGATATTATCAATTCGAGAAAAAATTCCAAAATTGAGATAGTAATCAATATACAGGGGGATGAACCTTTTATAAGACCGGAACAGATCGACCTGATAAAAAAATGCTTCTCTGACAGGAGAGTTGAGATTGCCACACTGGTAAGGGAAGCCCGCCCGGATGAAGATATTTTCCATCCTAACCAGCCCAAGGTCATCCTGAACATGGATAGCGATGCTATATATTTCAGCAGGGCTGCCATACCTTTCTTCAGAGATGTCGAAATGAACGAATGGGCTAGTAAGCATGTGTATTACAAGCATATAGGTCTGTATGCATACCGTACTTCCACTCTCAGTAAAATCACAAAACTCGCCCGAACTCCTCTCGAAATATGCGAATCGCTCGAACAGAACAGGTGGATTGAGAACGGGTATAAAATAAGGACTGCAATAACACAGTGGGAAAGCATAGGTATTGATGTACCCGAAGATCTTGAAAAAGCAAAGAGATTTTTAGATCAATTTAATTTATAAATCATTAACTTTAGCACAATTTTTGAGGCGGGTTAAACAAAAAGGATGTATATGAGGAGATTTCTACTCGTCCTTATGATGTTGATGTTTACAGTTATCCTTCACGCACAGAGGGATACAAGTACTGTTGCCGTTACTCCTCAGCACAGCAGTTACTACAATTCCGCCAGCATAAACGTTTCAATTTATCCTGTACCTGTTAAATACAACACTTTCACCATTAAAGCCGACAAGGATATTTCCTTTGTAAGAATCACCAATATTATTGGGCAGGATATTTACAGGGCGAAATATAATGAGCCGCTACAGCTGATAAAGATAACACTTGATAATCCAAAAAGGGGAATGTACCTGGTTACAATTGTATTCAGCGACGGGACCAGGACTGTCAAAAAAATAATGGTGGAAGAATTGGAATAACAATTCCCTTCATCTATATCCCGGACCATCACTAATCCCGGAATAGCCCCTGCAATTAACCATATAAGTTTAGCCAAACAGAAATAAACAAATCTATTTTTTGTTTGTTAACATTTGAGAGTGGTGCCAGTATAAAAAAATAAGTAAATAAGCTATGGAAGATGGTCTTAATGTATTTTCAATTAAAGATCTTGAAAACTTTTCGGGTATAAAGGCTCACACAATAAGGATTTGGGAAAAAAGATATAAAATACTTGAACCTGACCGCACCGATTCAAATATCAGAACCTACAGTGAATCAGAGCTTAAGAAAATCCTTAACGTGGCTTATCTTAATCGTAACGGGCTTAAGATATCAAAAATAGCCAGGCTGGATGATGATGAACTCACCCAGAAGGTAATGACAATAAGCAGTAAACATGATGATGTCAGCCAGGATTTTCAGCCCGGTAAGATATTGATGTCGGCAATCAGGTTTAACGAGTCATCATTCAAGGAAGCTCTTATGCCTTATGTTAATAACAGGGGAATAGAGGAGGCTTATGTTGAAAACCTTTATCCTCTTCTCGAGAAAGCCAGGATACTTTGGCAGACAGGTAGTCTTTCCAGGGCACAGGAACAGTTTGTAAGAAACACAATAAAGCAGATTATCATAACTGAGGACAACAGGCTTAAGGCAACCATCATAAAGCGTGGAGCCGCAGTTGCCATGATAAATACCTCCGACAATCTTACAGATAATAATTTCCTGTTTTACAAATATGCCCTCAGGAAAAGAGGATATGATGTTATTTTTACAGGTGGAATCCTCCCGGCTTCGGAGGTGATAGAAATGCATAAGATAAAATCATTCGATTACCTTGTTGTCAATTCCAGTGCTTTCGATTTTGCTGAAAAAAAGATCGGTTATTTCACAAGTATTGGAAAATCACTGATGCTGAGAAAAATTATCTTTACCGATTCCCCGGAACAGATTACAAGGAAAACATACGATAAGGTAATTATAACAAAGGATCCTGCAGCATTTATTAAGGTGATCGATTCGCTGGACTGATCAGTAAAGATTTACTTATCCGGACTTATCTCAGGCTAATCCGATAGATCAAGAAAGTATTTCCTTTCAAGAGAAAGATCTATTCCCGGGTTGATTTTTGTTATGCGTTCTATCTGATTTAGCATTCCCAGCGCAAATTCTTTTATTGCCGACTGGGAATCACTTACAAAACGGTGAGCTGTTGCTTTGGATATCCTGCCCACTTCACGCCAGGTATTCTGTGTTTTCCCGTCAAGGTAGCACTCTGCAAAGGCATCCCATATATAACTGACAGCAGAAGCTGATGGATGAAGCATGTCCTCGTCATAGAACCTGTAATCCCGCAGATCATCCATTACTAGCTCATAAGCAGGAAAATAATTCGTCTCCGGGTTGTTTTTTAACAATTCCTCAACTGCAAGAAATAAAACAGATTTACTGACCTGGTTCCCGTGAGCTCCGTCTTTCCAGTGCCTCACAGGGCTTATTGTAAAAATTACCTTAAGGCTTGGGAACTGCCTGTTTAACTCGTTCAGTTTTTCTGTCCACAAACTTACAATGTCCTCCACTTCGAGCAATTCAGAAACAAATTCCTTTGCAGGTACCTTGTGACAATTAGATACTATCCTGCCTGTTTTCCTGTACCTGTAAACCCGCGCAGTACCGAAAGTGATAAAGAGAAATCCTGAATTCTTAATGAATGAATAAGCTTTCTGCATGTTGTTGTTTATCTTCTCCAGTACCTTTTCCGGATCATCACCGGAGAACTCCGCATAATGATCAAAGCTGTGCCACATGCCATTGTGAAAGAAAATATCTTCCTGTTTATACCACCTCCGGGTAAGAACGGTATCCAGTGTGCTGATCACCGACACAGGATTATACACTGTTCCTGAAGGATTTATCATCACTGGCATATGACCTTCTGCCATCTTTGAACCAATATAGGAGGAAAAGCATGAACCAATGAACATCACAGGGTGGTCGTATGTGATCTTTAAAGACGAAGGTGTTATGCCTATTTTTGTCCTGAAATCCATATATCAAATATTAAGATCAACGGAACTATACTCCCATCCACTGGATGATATACCTGAAAACATCTTCATGATATGCCTCGTTATGCAGTTCATGATATCCCCCCTCCCATATCTTCAGCGTAACCTTACCTGTCTTAGAGGCAAATTCCCTGCTTCCGTCTGGAGAACATATCAGATCGTCGCTGCCGTGAATAATAAGTGTGGGAATGTTAAGCTCTCCGGCATGATCAAGAGAATATCTGGCAGCATTCATTGCACTGTTAAAGAGACTCACTGATATCCTGTCGTGTACAAGAGGATCAGATCTATATTTTTCAACAACATCTTTTTCATGTGAGATTTGATCAGCATTAAGCCCGGAAGGCTGCGTCAGTCCGGGAAGTATGTATTTCATGACTGAGGCGAGGACAAGCTTTGTCCTGGAAGGTTCAAAAGATAACCTGAGCCATGGAGATGTTACGATGGCACCTTTAACCTTCGGATTTTTCCTCAGGATATAATCAAGTACTATTCCTCCTCCAAGACTATGACCATATATATATATAGGTATCCCCGGGAAGGTCCTGTAACATGTTGTAAGAAGTATATCAATCATTTCATCTGTCTCCCTGTAGCTTCCTATATGCCCCCTCCTTCCCCCTGAACGTCCGTGCCCGGGCAGATCCAGTCCGGTAAATCCTATCCCTTCATCCCTGAACATACCTGCCCATTCTGTATATCGCTGTATATGTTCTCCAAGACCGTGTACCATAAGGATCACTGCCCTTGTATTGTCGCCCGGGCTCAGTATGAAACCCTGAAGAAGCACACCATTCTTTAACCTGATACTGAAATCCATAGAGATTTTTCTTTAAAAGTACAAAACTTAAGAATGCCGGAGAAATCCTTAATGAATATTAATCTCAAATTAATGAAACCTTAACTCAATCTTAACCTCAGACTTATAATAGGGTCCTACCTTTGTAATGATATGTTCATTAAACAAAAATAGCATTATATACCTCTTCCCAGGTACCCACTCATAAAAGATAAATTATGAAATATTTATTTATACAATATTTAGAAAAAGTTAAACAAAAAGACACCAACTCCCTGTATATGTTGATATTACTGCAATATATTATTTATAAGAGAGGGAGAATATAACGATTTTAAGATATTAAGATTTGTATATCTTTTATTATCGGTTTAAATTTGTTTGAACAATTTTAAAAACAAGAGTTATGACACAGATTGAATTTAACACCAGCCTTATAGAAATGAAAAGCAACCTTCAGCGGTTTGCAATGAGCCTTACGTCCGACAGGGACACAGCACTTGATCTTGTACAGGATACATATCTTAAGGCAATCACGTATAAAGACAAATTTGTGGATTATACCAATCTTAAAGCATGGGTTTTCACAATTATGAAAAACACCTTCATAAATAATTACAGGAGAAGCATAAAGGAAAATACAATAATCGATGGCACACAGGATCTATATTACATCAATCAGCCGCACGACAAAGGATTCATCTCCCCTGAGTCGCATTTCTCGGAAGGTGAAATTGAGAAAGCCATAAATTCACTTAATGATGAATTCAGGATCCCATTCATGATGCATGTTGAAGGGTATAAGTATAAAGAAATAGCAGATGAGCTGGGTCTTAAGATAGGTACGGTAAAGAGCAGGATATTCTTTACCCGCCAGAAACTGATGCACATGTTAAAGGATTATGTAGAATAAAAATACACTATTGGCAGATAGTTGGTGGTTTTTAGTTAGTTAGGGTTAAAAAGGGCTGAGATTTTCAGCCCTTTTTTGTTACCCTAATCAAAACTCCTGTAATTACGAATAGCAGAAAGACCCCGGAGATGATCCAGGCCCACCTGTTCTGTATTTTTGATTCTGCCCACATCTCATATGGTTCAGTCATAAAGAAATCTGATTTAACAGGCCAAACCAGTACCTTGCTGCTGTCGATATACCCGTTTGTGCCGGTCAGTTTACCAGGCATTACTATTTTCACTGTATAGCGGTTGAAATGTATCCAGAGCTTATCAGCGGCCATATCAATAGCTGAATCGGCCTCAGTCTTATACCTGTTCGCATTTTCATCTCCGATAAGTTCTCTGAGGATGATCCCGTTTGTCCAGAGGCTGTCCAGTTTATTCTCATTAGCCTCTGCCATTCTCACAAATTCATTTTCATGCAGCCTGAGGGAATCGGCAGAAAGAGCTCCGGTATCCTTGCCATGCATAAGGCGTGTAAACTCCCCTACCCACTCGTCAATAAGATTTTTCATCGCCCATCGATCTGTTTTTACATTAATTGAATCTTTCAGTCTCTTATACCTGAGACTATCTGCACTATGCAGCTTTTCTTCCCGGAAGTTATCCGGGGCATAATAAAAATGAAGTTCTTCGCTGTCAAGAAAATCACTCACCGGATAGCCAAATTCCATTGTTCTGTCAATCTTTTCCGAAAACCGGAATTCTGTATTGAACCATCTGAATTTTTTGGAAAAATGCGCGCTGCGTACTATTTTCCTGTTAGCACCGGAATCATTCTTATAAGTAAGATTAAGCTCTTCAACATTGATGAATGTTTTCTCAGCCCGCTTTACCCATGTAGTGTCTCCTTTATCATTAATTTCAAGCGAATCCCTGATAACCCAGGTGCTGTCAAAAGGAACCTGCAGGTCAGAATCCTTGAATTTGTCTTCATTATTTCTCATTTCAATCTTACGTGTTACAGATCCGTCAGTATGTACGATATCTGTTACAACGGTTTCCGGTTCATCACACGACATGACAGATAACAGTACCAGAACGACAGTCATTTTTAAACGAATATTTTTCATGGGATCAAAGATTAAATTTTGATTTTTCCTTTTTATCAAGTTTTTGCTCTATATATTTCCTGAGTTCGGGATCGGAATTTATAATATTGATCAGGTCCCTGTATTTATCATGCAACTCATTAACCGATTCAATGAGTTCATCCATCTGTTGCCTTGAAATATTCAGGTCCTCCTCTGCCGGCTTCTTACCGGATAATTTGTACATAAGCAGTCTTTTTTCAATATCCCCTGTATTAACTGTTCCCGTACTTCCGTCTATTATTATACTCTTCCTTGAGAGGTAATCCAGTTCTTTCATTATAACAGCCTGCTGATAAACAAAGAAGATAACAAGTACTGCTGAAACAGCCACAAGGCTTCTGCGCACCCATCCGATATAGACCCACCCAAACAGAAAACCGAGAATATCAGGATATCCGTTTCCCCTTTTATTCCCCTCCTTTATTGAAGTAATGATCTTTTCCTCCAGCTGTGCCTGCGAATCCAGCCCAGGTACTGAACGTCTGAGCAGGTCTCTCACCTTTTCATATTTATGGTATCCTGTTTTCATCATCACAAATATTTTTCTAACAATTCAGAAATCCTTTTCCTTGCATAGTACAGGTTAGCTTTAATTACCGTCCTTGCCAGCCCTGTTATTGCCATTACTTCATCTGCTGACAATTGTTCGATCTCAGACAGAACAAATACCATTTTCTGCCTGGGGCTCAGTTTTTCTGTTAAAAGGTTTATAACGCCGGCTATTTCACTGTTTTCCAGTTCTGCAGAAGCAGTATCGGCTGTATTATCGGCAATAACCGACCATGTCCTGTCATCTGTAAAATATTCCGGGCGTCTTTTCATTTTCCGTAGCTGATCATAGCACTTATTTACCACAATCCTGTAAATCCATGTCTTATATACCTCTGCTGTTCTTATCTTTTTCAGTTTCAACCAGATAGTAATCATAGTTTCCTGCACCACATCTTTTGCCTGGTCATCATCACCAAGCAACCTGAAAGCTACCGAATAAGCAAAAGGGGATGTCTGATCAATAAGTTTCCTGAAACTGCTCAGATTGCCACTTCTGCTCTCTTCTATAAGTTTTAAATCTGTCAAGGTATTCAGTTGTTATGCTAATAAGACGTCAAATATTCACCAAGGTAAAAAACAATTAAATAAATTATAATTTTACGGTAAACTATCGTTTATGCAAAAGATCATTACACTAAGAACAGACAGGCAGAACGGATTATACGATATTACTGCGGAAGTAACATCGATTATCAGGTCGAGCGGGGTAATTTCAGGTATTGCCTCAGTATATGCGAGGGGAGCAACAGCCGCAATTATGATCCAGGAGAACTGGGATCAGTCGGTCCAGAATGATGTGATCACCTTTCTCAGAGGCATTATACCACCGGGTGTCTGGGAACATGATCACCAGGACGATAACGGTGATGCACACCTGAAAGCCGGGCTGGTAGGTGCTTCCGAGACAATACCTGTAATAGACAATAACCCGGGTTTGTCGACTTGGCAGAATATATTTCTGTGTGAGTTTGACGGTCCACGTGCGAAAAGAGAGATCATTGTGACTGTAATTGCGGAAAGTTGATTTACATCCGTTCGATTTCCCCGGTTACAAGTCTAACATTTGTAATAAAAGGCTCATATTTTCTCCTGGCAACCGGTGACCGGTCAAATAGGGCATGGAACTGATCTTCCGAGAGTGATCTCCATTCATCTTTGCTCAACGATCTCAGATGTTCAGGCATTTCAAATTCCTTTATATGCGTTAAAACAGGTCGATTGTTCCATGGGCATACTTCCTGGCATATATCACACCCATATACCCTGCCTCCCAGTCTGGGAATTATATCTTCCGGTATGGGTCCCCTGTTTTCGATAGTTAGATTCGCTATACAGTTCCTGGCATCAATAGTCCTGTTATCATTTATTGCAGATGTAGGGCAGGCATCAATGCATGCCCTGCAGGTTCCACAATAATCCTTTGTCCAGGGCTCATCATAATCAAGCTTTATATTCAGAATCATTATCCCAATGAAGAAGAAGGAGCCAATGTCCTTATTAATGACCACTGAATGACGGCCCTGCCATCCTATGCCTGCCTCAACAGCCCAGGCTTTTTCCATTACAGGTCCCGAGTCGACATAAGATCTTCCTTCAACACCTGGATCGCATGATTTGACGAAATCAAGAAGTTTATCCAGTTTTTCTCCTATGATAATATGATAATCTGTACCGTAGGCGTATCGTGATATTACAGGAACTCCTGTAAGTGTTTCTGCGTTACCTGAGTAATAATTAAGGCCGGTCACCACCATTGATTCAGCTCCGGAGACCAGAAGGCCGGGATCGGTTCTCCGGTCAGTATTCCGTTCCAGATAATGCATTCCTGCATTCATCCCGTCTGAACACCACTTTTCGAGGATATCCCGCTGCCGGGCTAAAGGTCTTGTCCTGGCAATGCCACAAAGGTCGAAACCAAGTTCAAATGCTTTTGCCCTGATCAGTTCCGAAATTGTCCTGTTATCTGATCCGGTCATTGTTTGTTCAATATTTACAGGAAACCAAGTTGCAGTTTTGCTTCATCGCTGAGCATGCTTTTATCCCAGGGGGGGGTAAAGGTCAGGTTGAGGTCACATTCCTTAACTCCCCGCGTACCACCCACTTTGTATTTAACCTCTTCAACAAGTTCTTCAGCCAGTGGACAATTCGGAGCAGTAAGGGTCATAGTAATATGAGCTATATGATCATCATCCAGGTTAATTTCATAAATCAGACCCAGGTCATAGATATTGACCGGTATCTCCGGATCATATATACTTTTCAGGACATCAGTAATCCTTGTTTCTATTTCGAGCTGTTCTGACGCGTCCATATTATAAATGTATTATTTATTTATCGCACCGTATGCCATTGCATAGAGTTTTATCTGGCGCACCATCGAAAGCAATCCGTTTGAACGTGTAGGTGAGAGATTCTGCCGCAGTCCGATCCTGTCTATGAAATAAAGATCGGCAGATAATATCTCTTCAGGAGTATGGTCTGACAGGACACGTATAAGAAGGGCAACTATGCCTCTTGTGATAATGGCATCGCTGTCTGCGCTGAACGTTATCATTTTACCATTATAATCCGGATGGAGCCATACTTTTGACTGGCACCCCTCAATCAGGAAATCCTTCACCTTGTATCTGGGATCAATAACAGGTAGATCCTTGCCAATATCAATCAGCAGGTTGTATTTATCCATCCAGTCCTCGAACATGGAAAATTCATCGATGATCTTATCCTGTATTTCGTTGATGGTCATTAAAACTCAGTTATTCAAACATTTTTTTAATCCTGGTCAATCCATCGGCCAGAACATCTATTTCTTCATTGGTATTGTAAAAACACATTGAAGCCCTCACTGTACCTTTAATTCCATACCTGTCCATTACCGGCTGGGCACAATGTGTTCCAGTTCTTACTGCAATACCCATTTTGTCAAGTACCATGCCTGTATCATACTGGTGAATGCCTTTGAGCAAAAAAGATATTGTAGGTATTTTGTTTTTCGAATTACCATAGATTTTAAGGCCCTTTATTCCAGATAGTTTAGCAGTTGCATAATCAAGAAGCAGGTCCTCACGCTGCAAAATATCCTCCCTGCCGGCTTCCAGCACATAATCAAGGGCTGCTGCCAGTCCTACAGCAGCAGGGTAATTGGTAGTCCCTGCCTCGAATTTAAATGGCAACTCATTATAGGTGGTCTTTTCAAAGGTCACCTGGTCCACCATATCACCCCCTCCCTGGAAAGGAGGAAGTTCTGTAAGCCATTTTTCTTTTCCGTAAAGTACTCCTATTCCAGCAGGGCCATATATCTTATGTCCGGAAAAGACATAAAAATCGCAATCCATAGCCGCTACATCTACTACACCATGTTGTATACCCTGTGCACCATCTATCAGCACAGGTATATTCATTGAATGGGCAGCTGATATTATTTCATCAACCGGAAGAATTGTCCCCAGTGTATTGGAAGCCTGTGCAACAGAAACAAGACGGGTTCTTGGAGATAACATCTTAAGATACTCATCCAGCAGCAGATCTCCGTCTTCATTTACAGGAATGACTTTAAGTAACGCCCCCTTACGTTCACACATCATTTGCCAGGGTACTATATTAGCATGATGCTCGAGATGGCTGACAATTATCTCATCACCCTTGCTTATATAACGTTCCCCGAATGAAAAGGCAATTCCATTTATTGAACCTGTTGTTCCTGAAGTATAGATTATCTCCTCTG
>Ga0307440_1000124_pt1 | contig 33668 bp, 41 predicted proteins | sample SalMarWE160410MG_FD_202150 | JGI IMG/M metagenome (GOLD analysis project Ga0307440, IMG submission 202150) | Salt marsh sediment microbial communities from the Plum Island Ecosystem LTER, Massachusetts, United States - WE1604-10 | ecosystem: Environmental > Aquatic > Marine > Intertidal zone >...
TCTTTATAAAATGTTTAAAAGTTGCTTTGACAGAAGCCGCAACTATATATATAGACAGGAACGGTCAACCTAATATTTGCACTTACTATTATCTTACCGGAAATTCAAGAGGACACATTATAAAAGATGATTAACGTTCTGGCCGTCGGCCTCATTTTCATGTTCGGTCTGTGCATCGGGAGTTTTTTAAATGTCTGCATCTATCGGCTACCGTCCTCCATGTCCATTATCCGCCCGTCCCGCTCAATGTGCCCGAAATGCCGCAGCGCCATATCATTTTATGACAATATACCCGTTTTCAGCTACCTATGGCTTAAAGGCCGATGCCGGCACTGCAAGGCGCCCATATCTTTGCGCTATCTTCTCGTGGAGTTGATGACCGGCATTATCGCGGTCGATATTTATTTCATGTTTGGTCCGACCTTGGCAGGCGGCGTATACTTTGTTTTTATTTCATCGCTGCTGGTTATCACCTTCATAGACATCGATCATAAAATTATACCGGATGTCATCACGCTCCCCGGTATTCCCATCGGCCTTGCGGCATCCTTTGTTTTGCCCGCCATCTCATTTAAGGCAGCGCTTTTGGGTTTGCTGGCCGGCGGGGGCAGTCTTTGGATCGTTGCATGGACGTACAGCCTCATTACGCGTAAAGAAGGCATGGGCGGCGGAGACATCAAGCTTCTGGCAATGATCGGCGCCTTTGTCGGCTGGAAAGGGGTTGTCTTTACGATTTTTTCCGCATCGGTAGCGGGAACTTTCGTGGGATTGATCGTCATGCTGGTTAAAGGAAAAGATTTGAAATATGCGATTCCTTTCGGTCCCTTTCTTTCCATCGGTGCGATGTCCTATCTCTTTTTTGGAGAGACGGTGTTGAGGTGGTATTTTCACTCTTTTTAACTATCGCCAATTAATTAAATATATTCTTAAATACGGTATCGTATTTAGGAAAAAGTGCACTAAGATGTGATCATCACCTTTAGATACAAATCTCCCCGTTGACCATCAGCCACTTTACCCAAACCTCTCAACCGCAGCTTGTTGCCTTCCTTCATCCCGGGGGGAACGATCACCTTAACGATCCGTTTTTGAAATCCCCATGGGATGTTGACCAGCTTTTGGGTTCCGGTCAACGCCTCGAATGACGAAATGCTGATGGTACCGTACAGGTGAGGATCCTTTCCGACACCGACCGGCCGAATCACCTGCAGACGGTGGGTTTTTCTTTTGGCCGTGACGCGGCGGAGTTTATCTGAGGCGCCGGTTCCGGGTAAGGCAAGAAAAATCTTTAAACACACGATTCCAAAAACAAATCCGCCGATATGGGCCCACCAGGCAATGCCGCTGATCTGGCCATGACTTCCCGCCGCATTGATAAACTGCAAAAAAAACCAAAAGCCCAAAAAGAAAAAGGCCGGAATTTCAATAAACCAGGGAATAATAATGATGGGAATCAGCGTTAATATTTTGGAATGGGGATGAAGAATCAAATAGGCCCCCATAACGCCCGCAATGGCACCGCTGGCGCCGATGGTGGGCACGTTGGAATGAAAGTTGAAAACAAGCTGGGAAAGGCCCGACACCAACCCGCATAAGAGATAAAAAACAAGGTATCGAAAAGGACCCAATCGGTCTTCGACATTATCGCCGAAGATGAAAAGAAACCACATATTTCCCAAAATATGCCAGAACCCGCCGTGCAAGAACATGAAAGAAACCAAAGACAACGCCTGTTGCCCGAAGGTGAAGTAAGCTGCAATCTGCGGGACCGAGTATCTGGCGGGAACCAGGCCGTAGATATAGACAAAACGATCTAAATTGGGCCCCTGGGCCAACTCGATAAGATAAAGAATAACGTTGATAGCGATAATTGTCGTGTTTGCGATCGGATAATTTTTGGAAGGTATTGTGTCGCGTATCGGTATCATGGAAAATCATCGGCTACATGTGCCGCCGGAATGTTATCGTCTAATCGATGATCAATATTTTTCAAGGAACAGTTCGGGAGAGCGCCTCGGCAGCCAGTTGACCCACGGTGCGTTCCTCCATCCGCATGTCGATAAAAATGCTTATGCCTGCTTCATCGTCGATCAAATTTTCGAGTAAAGGTTTTGTCGTCTCCGAAGATATGGCTCCGGACACCCAGGCTGCAAGTCCCCGAAGGTACGAATCTTCGGACTGCAAAAAGGGTGAAAGATAATCTCCTGCATTCCCGACGAACTCCGGACGCACATGGGCCAGCCTTCCCAATCCCCAGAGCACCCCCCGCTGAAGCATTTCGTATTCGAGATAGTTGCCGGCTTCGTTAATATAGGATACCAAAATATTCCCATACTCCCTGGCCAGCCCTTCATGACGGGCCATGATTTCACCCATGGCCTCCGGAGAACCCCAGCCGATCCCCCCGGATTCATCGTTTAAATTCCAGATCAGCCGGCGCATAATGATTCGGGACGACTCGAGATCTTCACGGGCAAGGCGTGCAACGACGGCACCCATAGCGGTAACCGCACGCCATCTAATCAACGGGTCTTTATGGTATAAAAAGGAAAAGAGCGGATTAACCGCTTGCCGGGCCGGCACGAGATAGACGGTTTCAAGGCTCTTTTCAAATTCGTCATTATTTAAAATTGCCAGAATTTCTTTTTTGAGTTGCCTGCCCCCCATTTGCCTGCCCTGTGAAACTTTTTCTTTTAGAGACCATTTCAAAAAAGGTCATCCATTATCTTCCCAGTCGATACAGTCTTCGGGGCAGTATTTTATCGCCTCATCGACTTCCGCCTCCGGATAAGCGGACAAATCGGCCACCTCGATATATCCGGCCTCGTTCATCCTGAAAACCCGCGGGCAAACCTCAATACAGGCGCCGCATAAACTGCATCGACTCAGATCAACAACCGGCACTCTCATATTTTCTCGTTGATGGCCCGGCCCACTTTTTTCCCCAGTTCAAAACAGGCCGCCAATCCCTTCTTTTCCGGAACATACTGAATTCTGATACCGGGGTCGATGACATCGAATTTCATGGCGTCGAATTCTTCATTGATCAGTTTGACCGCTTCACCGCTCCAACCGTAGGAGCCAAAGGCGGCGCCGATCTTGTTTGCGGGCTTAAGCCCCTTCATATAGACCAGAAAATCACTGACCGTGGGAAACAACTGGTTGTTCAGCGTGGGCGACCCCACGACGACGGCTGCGGCATCCAGAACTTCCGTCATAATTTCGCTGCGATGGGAAGACCGTATATGTATCGGTCTTACCGACACCCCTTCATCGGCGATTCCCGCTGCAATCTCATCGGCCATGGCTTCGGTACTGTGCCACATGGTGTCGTAAACCACGACGGCCTTTTTCTCTTGCTCCTGCCTGGCCCATTTGGCATAGGCGTCGATAATCCTGCCCGGATTTTTACGCCATATGATGCCGTGATCCGGGCATATCATATCGATTTCAAGTCCCATTTGGGAAACATGGTCCAGGAGTTTAAGAATCAGCGGCGAATACAAAAGCAAAATATTGGCATAATATTTTTTCGCATGAAGCATGATGTCGTCGCCGGTCTGATCGTCGAACCTTTCATGCCCGGCATAATGCTGGCCGAATCCGTCGCTGGAAAAAAGGATCTTGTCTTCCTTCAGATAGGTAAACATGCTGTCCGGCCAATGAACCATACGGGTTTCGAGAAATGTCAGGGTCCGTTTTCCCAGACTCAACGTGTCGCCGGTGCCGAGGGCATGATAATGCCACTTCTGATCAAAGTGCCGGGCCAGATTTTTGGCACCCATTTTTGAACAATAAAGGGGCTTGTCTTCGCCGATTCTGTGCATCACTCTCGGCAGCCCGCCGGAATGGTCCATTTCCGTATGATTGCTGATGACAACGTCTATCTGTTTGGGATCGATGATTTTTGATATATTATCAATGAGTTGATCACCATAATCCTTCTTGACGGTGTCGATGAGCGCAATTTTCTCATCCACGATTAAAAATGCGTTATAACTGGTGCCGCGATAGGTTGAATATCCGTGGAAATCCCTTATGTTCCAGTCAATAACGCCGACATCATAAATTCCCTTTGCTATTTCTACCGGTCTCATCATCCTCCTGTCCTATCATTATTCTTTTTCAAAATCATCTTTTGATGCACCGCAAACCGGACATACCCAGTCATCCGGCACATCTTCCCATTTTGTGCCCGGCGCAACACCGCTGTCAGGATCACCTTGTTCCGGATCATACACATAACCGCAAACCGTACAGACATATTTGTCCATTTGAATCCTCCTTTTCGATTGAATTTAAAAATTTACATCTTCTGATTTTGACGATCTATCTGCAAAGTCATTCTTTTTATAGTTTGTGCGGGTTTTAATCAAGGTTTAATTATAGCCAAACAGAGTTGAAATTGATTAACTGCGACGGATACTGTTCAATCTATCGACGCATAGAATTGAGCGCGTGTTCAATGTTCAAGTACTGAACACCGAACACTGAACCGAACAATTGGTATGTAAGGAGCTAAGCGCCGGCTGCCGCCGAACCGGGCCCGGCAAGGGGTTTGAACATTTTCTTTCCGGCGCCGCACACCGGACATTTCCAGTCGTCCGGCAAATCGGCAAACCGGGTCCCTTTGGGAATTTTTCCTTTTCGATCTCCTTTGTCAGGATTATAAATATATCCGCAATTCACCGTCTGGCATTGATACATCTCTTCGGGTTCGGCCATCTATTCCTCCTTTTATGTTTTTAATAACGCCTTGACCCTATTTTCAATATCATCGCGGACACGGCGCATCACATCCATGGATTGTCCGGCAGGATCGGGAAGATCCCAATCCAATCGCTCGCTCCCCGGAATAAAAGGACATGCTTCGCCGCAACCCATGGTAACGATCATATCCGGCTTCATCTCCGATGCCGCCTGATCCAAAAGCCGGGTTTTGCGGAATCCCATATCGATTCCCTTTTCCGCCATGGCTTTGACCATATCCGAATTTATTTGCCCGGCAGGTTCACTGCCGGCTGAGGCCGCTTCCAATTTTTCTCCGGCAAAATATTGTGCGAACGCTGCAGCCATCTGACTGCGGCAGGCATTTTCCCGGCAGGCGAATAATATTTTTTTCCTGCCCAAAAGAGGGGACAGCAGTTGTTTGACCGATGCCGTTACATCTTTATGAACGGTGGGATGTTTTTCCATATCTCCGATATTTTCAATACGCCGGTAGGTAAGGCTTCCAATGTATTCCGCGCCGATGGCATCGTAAAAATATTTTGCCGTAAGTTCGACGCCTTCAAAAAGATTTTTACCCTTTGTCGCCCCTTGGGCCAGAAGAAATCCGCGCCGGTAATGTCTTGCCGGATCGGTCAGCTTCAGCTTGTACTTCCTGGACCATAGCGTCTGGGTGCGATCGATGACGGCCTTTAACTGAGCGGGAACGTTATAAAAATATATGGGTGCGGCCAAAACAACGGCATCCGCCTCACGTAGCAGAGAGTATATTTCATGCGTCATATCATCGTCTTTGGTGACGCAGGAGCCCTTTTTTTCGCAAAAACCGCATCCTATACACGGCACAATATTTTTTTGGGCCACGTCAATAATGCGGGCCTTTCCGCCTAACTTTTCGACCTCGTCCATAAAGGCGGACAAAAGGTAGCGGGTATTGCCTTTTCTACGGGGACTCCCTTGAAATCCAAGAACCATCATTGGTGAAACCTTTGCTATTTTGAATGATCGATTCAGACCTAATAGGCTTCTTCATCGGCGAGATCCTTTAGGGTCACTTTGCCTTTGAAAAGATGATATGCCCAAATTTGATAACCGATAACCACGGGAATAAAGACTATAACGACAATCAACATAATTTTCAATGTCAAAGGGCTTGACGAGGCATTGTTCGCCGTAAGACTGTACCTGGGGTTCAGGCTGGAAGGAAACAGATTCGGGAAGAGCCCGATCACCCCAAAAAATGTGGCACCGACAATGGTCAGCGCCGATGCGAACCAGGCCTTGAAATACGTTTTTTTCGCCAGGAAAAACCGGATGCTCAAAAGCGCAAGAACCGTGATCAATATGACGATAAAAAAGGCGGGATGTTCAAAATAATTGTTATACAAATCGGTGGAAAACCTACTGGCGATTAAAAAAATAACGGCGACACAAACAAGCACGGGCCAGATCTTCCTGGCTGTGGAAACCGCTCTTTCATGCAAATCCCCATCTGATTTTATGGAAAGCCACAAAGCGCCGTGGGTCATAAACAAAAGAACAAAGAGGACGCCGCCCAAAAGACCGTAGGGATTTAAAAGTGTAAAAAGCGTTCCCTGGTAGATGCCGTTATGATCGATGGGAATTCCCTTAAAGATATTGGCAAAGGCAACGCCAAAAAGCAGCGCAGGCACAAAGCTTCCGATGAAGATGCAGGTGTCCCACACTTTTCTCCAGCGAGAGCTTTCCACCTTGCCGCGAAATTCAAAAGAAACGCCTCGAAGTATCAGGGCAAATAGAATCAGCATCAACGCGGAATAAAGAGAAGAAAACATCACGGAATATACCAAAGGAAAAGCGGCAAACGTAACCCCTCCGGCGGTAATCAGCCATACTTCGTTTCCATCCCACAACGGGCCCAGGGCATTAATCATCATCCGTTTGTCCTGATCGGTTTTACCCAAAAACGGATAAAGGGTTCCGATTCCCAAATCGAATCCATCCGTCATAAAGAATACCGCCCATAAAAGGCCCCACAAGAAAAACCATATTGTTTGTAAAACCATTTCCCCCTCCGGAATATTTAAATGGACAGGTTTTTTTAGATTGCGGATCTCAAGCCGTAATCCCGGGGCCTTTCAAGGCGTTTTTGGCAATCAAATAAAACCCCGTAACCCCCAACAGACCGTACAGCACGATAAACCCGATCAACGTCGTCAACACCTGGGATACGGCAATGGGAGAAACCGCATCGGATGTCTTCATCAGACCATACACGATCCATGGTTGCCGGCCCACTTCGGCAACCATCCAACCCAATTCGCAGGCCACATACGGCAACGGAATCGACCACAACATGAGTTTTAAGTATTTCGGACTTTCCGACAGTCGTTTGCGTTTTATCCAGCCAAGAACGGTTGCCAGTATAAAGTAAAACCCGAGGCCGACCATCCCTTTAAAGGCAAAAGACGTAATTAAGACCGGTGGCCGTTCATCCTTGGGAAAGCTTTTTAAGCCCCTGATCTCTGCGTTGATATTATGCCGGGCCATTAAGCTGAGCATGCCGGGAATCGCTCCGATTTCGATCGTGTTTCTTTCATGTTTTTCATCCGGCAGTGAAAAAAGATAGACCGGCGCTCGGGTCTGGGTATCCCACAAGGATTCCATGGCCGCCAGCTTGCTGGGCTGTTTTTCGGCAACGGTGACGGCGTTCCGGTCACCCATGATTACCACGATGAGCGTAAAGATGATCCCGAATCCCAGCGCAATCCTAAAGGAACGCGTGAAAAAATCGATATGTTGTTTTTTCAATAAATGATAGGCGCTGACCCCCATAACAAAAAAGGCGCTCAGCACATATGCGGAACTGACGGTATGGATAAATTCGACGACAGCGTATTTCTGGAATACAACGGCCGCAAAGTCTACCAGTTCCGCCCTTCCGTTTCTTATTGTAAACCCAACCGGATGTTGCATCCACGCATTGGCAATGAGAATCCACACTGCGGAAAGGGTGGACGCGAACGCCACCAGCCACATGACCGCAGCATGAGCTTTTTTGGAAAGTTTTTTCCATCCGAAAACCCAAACGCCGATAAGCGTCGATTCTAGAAAAAAAGCCGCGCTGGCTTCAATGGCCAAAAGAGAACCGAAGATGTCCCCCACATAGGCGGAGTATCGGGACCAATTGGTTCCGAATTGAAACTCAAGAGTGATTCCCGTAACGACCCCCAGTGCAAAATTGATGAGGAACAGCTTTCCCCAGAATTTTGTCATGCGAAGATAGGTTTCATCTCCGGTTTTGACGTATCTGGTTTCCATGTAGGCGACCAAAACGGACAAACCGAGGGTAAAGGGAACAAACAAAAAATGAAACATGGTGGCGGTCGCAAATTGAAGTCGCGAAAGTAATACCACATCCATTCGTGTCTCCTTTTCTATAACAAAACTTATTTATTTCTTTGTGTCAACTGGGAGGTGGAGTAGTCGCCTCGCCTTCAAGTTTACATTGTGTGAAGTCTATCGGCTCGTTGCAGCCGCTGCACACATGGGTTTTATCAAACTCGTCCGAGAAGATTTCCACTTCCTGACCACATTTCGGACATTTACAATTAAATGATTTCAGGCTCTTGAAGTTTTGAAACCCGGGGCAGTGTTGGGGTGTAGACATAGTATTTCTCCTTTGCTGTCAGCGTCGTTAATTGTCATGTGAGAGGTTGATTATAACTTCTCGGCGACTTCACGGCCATAGTCCTGAGCCATCTGGATTCCCCCGCCCAGCGAACTCGCCTTGAGCATCAGCGGGCCGTTGACCATATTCATATTGAAAATATTCAACATGGTATTATAAATACGGTCCGGCGCTTCTCCGCTCCATCCGAATGCACCGAAAGCGCCGCCTATCTTTCCCTGAAGACCGGCCTTTTCCGCAAGAAAAAGCATGGTTTTCATACTCTGGAGCATATCGCCGTGATAGGTGGGCGATCCAAAAACAAGGGCATCATAGCCTTGAAGATCGTCTTCTTTTTTTATGGCATCGACCTTCACCACATTTGCTTCATGACCGGAAAAACGAATGCCTTCGGCGATAAGTTCGCCGATTCGGCATGTCTCGCCGGTTCGCGTCGCGCACACAACCAGTACCTTTGCCATTTTGGATTCTCCTTGCATATCAGTGAGTCTTATTATCTGAAAGTTGCAAGTTCAGGTATTAGAAGCCATCTCAAAAAAGTCTTTTCGCCCGATATCGGCGTTGAGCCCTCGTATCAAGTCCTCGACATACTTGAGTATGCCTGTGGGTTGATCCTCGGCCTCGTCTTCCGTCTTCGCCTGAAGGCTACGGCGGACCAGTGATTTCGACCGAAAATCCTAATTTTGAGATAGTTTCTAGATTCGCTTGTCTTTCCCTTCAAACTCGCAATCCGGTGTATAGCAGGTATTGTCCAAAAATTCGCATTTTTCTTTACAGGAAGGGCACTGATCCGGCGGAACATCCGTTTCAAGCGCGTACCCGCAGTTTGAACATTTCCAACTTGGCATAAGATCACCTCCTTTAAAATATTGGCTTAAAAACAGTAAACCGCTAATAGCATCTAACTTATATTATGCTGTTTCGACGGACACACCCGGAGCCTGTCGTGACGCCATTTCTCGATCCATCATAAAGAGACCTTGCCTGGCATCACCCATTAGCTTGAGTTGTCCCAAAACGGATCCGACACTTTCTTCTTCTTCCACCTGTTCGGTCACAAACCATTGGAGGAATATCTGGGTGGCATGGTCATGCTCTTCCATCGCGATTTCAACCAGTTCATTGATAAACCCGGTCACTTTCTGCTCGTGTTGCAGCGTCGCCTCAAACACGGCCAGCGGAGAATCCCAATCGGTGGGAGGTGTATCAACGGCGGAGAGAAGGACTCTTCCGCCGCGTTGATGGACAAAATCATAAAATTTCATGGCATGCATCAGTTCTTCCTGCGCTTGCGCATACATCCAGTTGGCAAATCCGTCGAGATTGGCGGATTTGAAATAGGCATTCATCGACAGATAAAGGTAAGAAGAATAGATTTCGGCATTCAACTGTCCGTTAAGCGCTTTTTGCATTCTATCCGATAGCATTGGCATTATTATCCTTTCCATAATCCATGAATGTTGCAATATTCCCTGGCGACAATTTGGCCGGTTTGACCGCTAAAAATTGCCTCGGGTGATTCACCGGGCTTGAGAAACTGCCGGTAAGCCTTGCCTTCGGTGATGATTTCAACCCATTCGATATAATGTTTTTCTTCCATGGGGTGCGGAACTTCTCCGACCTTTACTTTTATGCCGCCCGAGACGTTTTCAACCACCGGTACATGTTTCTCTTTTGCCGCATCGACCGTATTCTCGTTCTGCAGGATCATCGGCTGCCCGCAGCACACCAGCTCTCCGTCGCCGCCATGCAGCACTTCCACGATATTTCCACAAATTTCACATTTATACACCTCAAGTTTTTCCGCCATTTTAATTTCCTCCTTTTAATTGTTTCCATCGGTTAAAAGATTTTTTAAAGTTCGGGCCTCTCTTAGCATTCGGTCAAAGTTTTTTTCAGTCTGTTTGTTAAGATATGATTACAAAATATCCGGTTCGCTGTTTCTATCGGTCGGATTCTTCGTTCCACCACCCTTTTTCAATGTGTTTCGATTTTTCCTGTTCCGCCAATTTTTTCACTTTATAGGCTGAATCACGCAGAACACCGAAAAGAATACCGCAGCCGTTATCTTCTCGATCGATATCGCCATTATCCGCGACTCTGATCATTTCATTGACGAGATTTAATGTTTCCCTAATATGATGGTTGCAGGGTCTCACGTGTCAGGCCCTCCATGAACTTGGATCCTTTTATCGACCATCCAAAATACATATGTCCCGTTAATACACTTGAAGCTGTCTCATATTGGCGATTGATACACATTTGTATTATGAAACAAGACACTAATGCTGATCCTTTATCCCCTTCAGTTCGTTGCCGAGAATTTTTATATGTCCCATCTCTTCTTTGATAATTTTATCCAGTTTATCTTTCCCATACTTTTCCGGAACCATTTCCTTCATGCCCAGATAAAAGACAATGGAATCTTTTTCTGCCAGCATGGCGGCTTTGAGCACGCTTTTCATGGATGAAAAATCGATTTCCTTTTCAAAAAAAACCTTGGTATCCGCCAAGGCCCGGAGATAAAGGATGGATTCATTTTGGGGATCGAACACCGTCGATGATTTCTCATTTCCGGAGAGTTCCGAGCGCAATTTTACAAATATTTTTTCATGTTCGATTTCCATATCCGAAAGCGTTTGAAGGAGCTTCTTATAGTCAGGGTTGCCAACATGTTGGGCGGCTTCCCGGTAAAATTTTGCGCCGTTTCTTTCGAGCTGTTCAGCCATTTCAAACACGTCGTCTGCTGTAAAATCATACATCGTCTTTTATCCTGCATTCCTTGTCCCACTCAGGACAGGCTGTTTTCATAGCGGTTTCGTATTTGATCATGCATTCACCGCATTCAATTTCAACATTTGGAACCTCCCCATATCTTTCTTTGATTTCTTGGGCGGACAGATGTGAGACAGCGCTGCACCCGCATTGGGGACAGGATGTTGTCATTTTATACCTTTTCGACGGCATGTAACACCTCCTGTGAATAAAATATTAAATGTTTAGATTTCTATAGGTTATAAAAACAATCCATCTGTTGGCAGGTCATATAATTTTGCAATCGAACCGCAGCAGCATGAAAAAACCATATCTTGGGTTTCATGTTTTCCAAAAACAAACTGCAATGCTCATGCCAAATATTTTACAAGTTTTTATTTCCCTGCACGGCATAATTATTGTATTATCATAGTATGCATAATTTTCACAAGTTTTGCACCCTCAATTTTCAGCATTGCCAATAAAGCGCGGCGGGCCGGAAAAATTTTAGGCCCGGGACATAAACAGCATGAGTTTTCTTGACCTAAAACACCATTTAAAGAAATCGAGCGGCTTATGAAATACAGAGAAGAAAAAGATTCGCTGGGAACATTGGCGGTTCCGGAAGAAGCTTATTTTGGCGCCAGCACCCAAAGGGCGCTCAACAATTTCCCGGTCAGTGACATCAGATTTCCTTTAACTTTTATTTATTCTCTGGCGCTGATAAAACAATGCGCAGCAGAAGTGAACCGGGCGTTGGGGTTACTTGAAGAGAAATTGTCGGAACCCATCGTCGTCTCCGCCAAGGAAGTCATGGAGGGGAAATTGGACGACCAGTTCGTGGTGGATGTTTTTCAAACCGGCTCAGGCACGTCAACGAACATGAACATCAACGAGGTCATTGCATCTCGATCCAACGAAATCATTACCGGAAAAAGAGGCGGAAAATTTCCGGTTCATCCCAATGATCATGTCAACCTCTGCCAATCGAGCAACGACGTCATCCCCTCGGCCATTCATATCTCTGCTTTATCCCTTATCAAAAACCGTTTGACGCCGGCACTGGCCGATCTTGAAAAAAGCCTTTCGGACAAAGCCGTCGAATTTAAAGATGTCAAAAAAATGGGAAGAACTCATTTGCAGGATGCCGTTCCCATATTTTTGGGGCAGGCTTTCTCAGGTTATGCCCGGCAAATGGCCCTTGCCATAAAACGCATAGCAGCGGTTGAGGACCGTCTGTCAGAGCTTGCTCTGGGTGGCACGGCCGTTGGAACCGGGTTGAACGCCCATCCTGATTTTGCAAAAAGAGTTATTGCTTTGATTTCAAAATATTCAAAACTTAATTTTAAAGAAGCCCAAAACCATTTTGAAGCCCAGGGCGCCCAGGATGCGGCCATCGAAACCAGCGGTGCTTTAAAAACCATCGCGGCCGGCTTGGTGAAAATTTGCAACGATATCCGATGGCTTTCTTCCGGGCCCCGGTGCGGTCTGGGCGAAATAGCAATTCCTTCACTTCAACCCGGATCTTCCATTATGCCCGGGAAAATCAATCCGGTTATCCCGGAAGCCGTCATTCAGGTATGCACCCAGGTCATGGGAAACGATACCACCATTACCATCAGCGGGCAGGCGGGTAATTTCGAATTGATTGTGATGCTGCCGGTAATTGCCTACAACCTATTGCAATCCATAGACCTTCTTTCTTCCGGAATCCGGATTCTATCGGATAAATGCGTCAAAGGTATTCGGGCAAACCGGCAAACATGTGCCGCCAACGTTGAAAAAAGCCTGGCCATGGCAACCTATCTGGTGCCGCATATCGGATACGACAAGGCCGCCGAGATCGCAAAGAGGGCCTATGAAACTGGCAAGACCATTGTGCAAATCGTGCGAGAGGAAAAAATTCTTGCCGAAAAAGAAGTGGAACGCATCTTTTTTCCATAAAACAAAGGCATAACCATTTAACCTTTTAAAAACATTGATTTATTAAATTTTTTGAATAAAGCCTTCGATGACAATCCCCGGAGATCTTAAGACCACTGCCATGGCGGTCATGCCACATAAGGATGAGGATAAGGCCCTTGAACTCGCCCTGTCCATGGATATTCCCTTTTGGCCACAGCTCCCTCATGTCAGTTATTATGAGGACATGTATGTCCAGGCCGCCGAACACTTCCCTGGAATTGTTCTGGACATGGAAAAACGAACCCTTCGTTTTTCCATGGATAAATTTATCAATGAGTTTGAAGAAACCATGGCCCATTTTAATGAGCCGGAATATTTTGACATCACCACAGCCTATTCTACGGTTTATCATAAATTTCTTGCGATGGATCTTTCCCTTCGCCCGGCCATCAGAGGGCAGCTGGAGGGCCCGGTCAGCTTTGGCTTAAATGTACTTGACCAGGATGACCGGCCGATTCTCTTTGAAGATACGATACGCCCATTTATGCTCGAATTTATGGCAAAACGCATCAATGTTCAGCTCAAACGGTTGCAACAGATAAATTCCCATGCCTTTATGTTTATCGATGAACCGGGGCTGCAGTTTTTGTTCAGCGCCCTGTCCGGTTACGACAGCACTAAAGCCAAATACGACCTTGAGCATTTCTTTTCGATGGTGGACAGACCCCGCGGCATCCATTTATGCGGAAATCCGGACTGGGATTTTCTATTGAATCTCGATCTCGATATTCTTTCTCTGGACATCTTTCAAAACGGGGACGTCTTTTCTTCGTATTCCGCATCGATTAAGCGATTTCTCGACCGCGGCGGCGTTATCGCGTGGGGAATTGTACCCACTAATTTTGAACCCTTTGAGGCTGAAAATATTGGATCTTTGGAAACAAGAATCACGGGGCTGTGGAATATTTTGGATGCTAAGGGCATCGATAGAACCTTTCTCCTATCGAGAAGTCTCTTGTCTCCGGCAACCTGCTGCCTGGTTAACCCTGACGGAGAAAAGACCGTTGAAAAAGCTTTTCAGGTGGTCCGGGAATTGTCTCACCGGTTGCGGGAAAGATATGGACTAAGTTAGAGCCGTCACTTTTAATCCTGATTTTTTGCAGATGGGTCTTTTTTTAAAAAATTGTAAAGAAGCGTGCCTAAAATTGCCAAACATTCGGGGTCGAGGTAATGTTCCGCGCGCCTTTCAAAAAGGACCTTGCACTGGGCCGGGAATTCTTCATCCGCATCGTCAAAAAGCAAAAGGACCGGCACTTTCGGGAGCGAATACAGTTTCATGATCAGTTGATAGCTCAAGTCCAGTCCCGGATTCTTTCCGCCGAGTTTTTCGCAAGCCACTGATAAATCTTCTAAACGATTCGAAAAATGCCTGGCTATAGGTCCTTCCGTATGATTTACAAAGCTATGAATCAACGGTGCGGTATTTTTGAAGTCTCTAAAGGAGACCCACTCTTTGTCCAGTGACGGCACGTCCGGACAAAGCAGCAGGTATTTGCACATCACGACACAGATTCCCATGGGCGGCTGTTTTCCGAAGGGGTCTGTTATCCCCCGGCTGGAAATCCTGTAGGATTTTCCGAAAAATGAGACCACCATCTCGTCTTTTTCAATACGCCCGCCCAATGCCTCCGATCGTTTATGAAGGTCGATTTTCTCAATCCGGTCCAGGTAATTTTGATACGTCTCTTTAAAAACAGCGCGTTTTTCCACCATATTTCTCCAAAGTTTTCGGGGTACGAGTATGCCTGCTTAATATAATGATTTTATGACCGTGTCAATTCTTCGGGCTTGCCGAAACCCTTTCACAAAAAATGCGTTGTTAGATTTTCATTGAAAAATATCGTGAAAAGTGTACATGTTCTATGAAGATGATACCGACGCGCTTCAACTGCAAACGATGTGGGAACTGCTGTAAAAGGATCGGAATTCCCTGGTCTGAGTTGGATCCTGAATTGGCTGCCTGTTCTCTTGGTATCCGGTTGTCGGATTTTATGAACGTATACGGGTTTGTCCGGAATGAATATTCCGGACAAATCGAACCAACCGAATATAATGCCGCACCCTGTCCGTTTTTAAGATACAACAAAGAACATGCAGCTTGCGGAATCTATCCCGTCAGACCCTGGATATGCAAGGGCTATCCCGGACCGGGGACCTCGTGTATCAGCGGTCAACGGCGGTCGTGATACAACTGGCGATGTTTGCAGGTGTTCGGTGAGTGCGCTTCCCTGTGAACACCCCATCGATGTTCACCGGCTTTTCTTTTTTTTTGCATACTTGGCTGCGGCAAGACCTGCAACACAGCCTTCTCCCACGGCTTTGGCCACCTGCCACGGCGGCCCGCAGATATCTCCTGCGGCGTAAACTCCCTCTATATTGGTCTGCTGCTGCTTGTCTGTAACAATGAACTGGAACTTCTCCGGATCCAGAGAAACACCCAAAATCGCGGCCAGGGACACCGCGCCTTTGGCGCCGGTCTCGATGAAGACACCCTCCACGTCGAGCTCCCGGCCGTCATCTAAAATCACTCCTTTTACGACATCGTCACCGATGATCTCGGTGACCTTATGTCCAAGATGTATCTCGACATCCGATTCTTGAATTTGGTAGCTGAGCCGATCGGAAACCTGAAGTTGGTCCGAAACAAGATGAACCTTTTTTGCATAAAACAAGAGTGTCAGCGCCCCGGAAACCGCAGCGGATTCATTACCGACCACCGCCACCGTGAGCCCTTTGTAAAAATTGGCATCGCAGTCTACGCAGTAGGTGACGCCCTGACCGAGATATTTCTTTTCTCCGGGAACCCCCAGACGGTTTCGGGAGACGCCCATGGCCATGATCAGCGTCCGGGTCTTGAGTGTTTTTCCACTTTCGGTGACAACGGTGAACATGTCGTTGTCTCTTGATGTTTTGATCACGTCTTCATGTAAAAAGCGTGCCCCGGAATCCAGGGCTTGATTAATGCCCTGCTGCAGCAGTTCTCCTCCTGAAATTTCAGAGATACAACAATAATTCTCCAGATGGGCTCTGAAAAGACTCGATTTGTGCTCGCGTCCCATCACCAATACCGAAACTTTGGCACGGGCGGCATGGATGGCCGCCTGAAGCCCGGCTGGCCCGGTACCCAAAATAATAACATCATGTATCTGATCCATCGCATCCCCCGGTTATGCTTCTAAACCTTACCATATATTTCTCTCTGATTTTAAAAAGCAATATCTGTGCCAACCGGAGGTTTGAAATTGTTGGTCCATTTTATTCAATTTGATTTCGGACTTTCGAATACCGTGTCCGACCGCCAGCGCAATACAGCCCGTTATTATGATCAAGGCCGATACCATGGCAACCAGAATCTCAGGGAAAGCCAATATCAGAACGGCTGCTGAAATCAACACAATACCCGGAAGGTAAAATCTCAAAAGCGTCATGATCATCACCTCCTGAACGCCCTAAAAATAGGGGCGGTTCGTGATGAACCGCCCCGTGATTTTAATCCTGATTCAAGTGGAGATTAGTGAACGGTAATCTGTTTTGGTTTTTGTTCTTCTGGTTTGGGAATACTGATTTTTAAAATACCGTCATTATAATCCGCGCTGATTTTTCCAGGATCGACGTCAACAGGGAGCTGAAAGGCCCTTTCAAATCTTCCGAACGATCTTTCTCTGCGGTAATACTTATCCTTTTTAACTTCATTATCCCATGAACGATCGCCTTTGAGGGTCAGCACCCCGTCCTTTACGTCAATATTGATGTCTTTCTTGTCGATGCCGGGAAGCTCGGCCTTGATAACGATATTTTCATCATTGTCATAAACATCCACGACCGGGTGCCAGTCCCACAAGGACAGCTTGGCATCATCCCGAGCCATCGGACTGAAAGCGTCATCGAACCAGTGATTCATTTGACGACGAACATTGAACATTTCTCTCATTGGGTTCCATCTAATAAGTTCCATAATCTTACCTCCATTATATGATTTTATTCTTTCTTGATATTACAATAAACACCGATATAGTTTTGTCAACAATAATCACATTACTTATTTATATATATTATATAAATAATACAACCGCTATGTTTCGAAGCCGATCAACGGGACCTGTGAAAGAACATCAGGATCGCGGACAAAGGCGTCGTCTTTTAACCGTTTTAATTTTCATGAATCCCCAAACATCTGCTCAGCAGTTGACTTTTTCGCTTCTTGGACACCTGCGATACGATAAAGACGAATTGTTCGATGTCAATATAATGTATTAAAAAAATGATTGCATTATCCTGAAAAATAAATACTATTAAGTAATGAGACATTGAACTCATTTTTTAAGGAGAAATACATGAAACAGGATGAAAAAAAAGGAATTACAAATGACGCTTCATTACCCCGGACATTCACTTCAGATTTAAGAGGCCGACAATCCGTACGTGCAACCTTCAAACTATCGGAAGGGTGTATCGAAGCCATCAGCATTGTCGCTGCCCATCTTGGGATCAAGCAAAAATCCCTGTTTGATCATTTGGCTGAAGATGGGCAATCTTTAAGATCCATCGCCCGGGAAATTCAGGATGTCAAATTGGATAAGCAAGGCCGTATCCAAAAAACTTACGTGATCAGCAGAAGATCTCTTTCGTCTTTAGAGAATGTATCGAGAAATTTTAACACCCCCAGGGATGCGCTGATCGAATTGTCCGTTCAGCGACTTTTGCCGATTATCGCCAAGGAGCGGAAAAAACACGAAAGACGAAAGAAAATTCTCAAAGAAATTGAAAATCATTTTAAAGAGGGGAGCGGATTGTTGCACAAGCTCAAAGGATCGCTGGACACGGAAGATCCGATTTTCCAAAAATTCGAATCCGTAATGGCTGTATATGAAAACGCATACCATTATATGGCGGCATTTGTAGAAAAAGGTAAAATCATTGAAGAATTCCAGCCGGATCATCTTAAAAACGTATGGATCATCGCCCAGGATTGATTTTTAAGTTTGGCCGTATTTTATTTCTCAGTCCAAAAATGCGGTGAACGCGCCATGGCCATATAAAATATTCAGCCCGATGGCGATCAAAACAACCCCGCCGATGGTTTCCGCATAAAGACTCAGCCGCCTGGCGGATCCGATACGCTCACCCATGTGAAGTCCCGCAATTGAAAACAATCCTGCCACGACACCGATGATCAATGCCGGCGTCCATATAGAAACATTCAGAAGCGATATCGAAAAGCCCACTGCCAGCGCATCTATGCTGGTTGCAACAGACAGCATCACCAGCGTCCATCCTTTGGTTTGATCTTTTTTGGGTCCTTTATGATGATCATGCTCGAAGGCCCCTTTGATCATATGGATACCGACAAAGGTGAGCAATCCAAAAGAAATCCAATGATCATATCGTTCGATGTAGCTGCGAATCGATGCTCCTGCACACCAGCCGATGACCGGCATCATGGCCTGAAACAGGCCAAAATGCCAGGACAGGCGAAACATCTGGCGAAAGCTGACTTTTTTTAAATTTATACCGGTGGCAATCGACACGGCAAACGCATCCATGGCCAATGCCACGGCAATGGCAAAAATGTTGATAAATTTCACGGGTATTATCGCAAGTGTTTAGCGTCTTGAAAAATGATACGGTTGAACTGCCGCAACATCAAGTTTTCCTGTTAAGTTCATGGTCATTTCGGATAATTTTTGAAACCGATTCATAAACTTTCGGCCAAGATAGTCCTTTATTTTAAAAGCGGCTCTGTCGCCAAAACAATTCCTTTTTTACCGAAACCTCCGTTACCGTCAGCCATGTTGAATATTATTTGACTAACACTTGATTGATACTTACAAAATGTATACATTGAACGTCAAACACAAATTTGTTCGTTTCGCTTTAGCAACCGTTTGCTCCCTTTAAACGAATCAACGGGGTCCAGGTCCTTTTAGTCAAAAATTTAATCATGCCTGAAGCGGTAAACGTCTGAAACAGCTAAAGTGCGGCACAATTTAAAATGGTGAAAGGCTTAAAAATGCCCTTGAATTTCGAGCCCATCAGTTTGGCCAAGCAAGACAAGTACTTAAAATGTTTTTCGCAATTTCCTCAAAAAGCATCCGATTACAGCTTTATTAACCTTTGGGGATGGGCGGATGTGTTCGGGCTTTATTGGGCATGGTCGGACCAGATGGTTTGGATAAAACAAACGATCCCCAAAGAGGTATTTTGGGCGCCTGTGGCGCCATGGCCGGAAATTGACTGGAATCTGTGTTTTGACGAATATTTTGATTCGACGGCCGTTTTTCATCGTGTTCCTGAGGACTTGATGGTGCTCTGGAAAGAAAAAATAGGAAATCGAATCTTCATCGAGGAGTCAAGGGAACATTGGGATTATCTTTACGATGTCAATGAACTGACCCAACTTGGCGGAAGACGGTTTCACAAAAAAAAGAACCTGTTGAATCAATTCAAAAAAAATTACGATTTTCAATTTGTCCCTCTGGATGTAGAAATGATCGATATGGCCATGGCGCTACAAGAAAAATGGTGTACATGGCACGATTGCCAGTCATTAGACGCGCTGGCTGCTGAAAATCTTGCGATTTCACGTGTGCTGGGTTCCTGGGAAAAACTGGAAGACCCCATTGGCGGCGCGATTCTCGTGGACCGGCAAATGGTTGCCTACACCATTGCAGAACCTTTGTCAAAAGATACGCTGGTGATTCATTTCGAAAAAGGAAATGTCGATTTCAAAGGAACATATCAGGCCGTCAATCAGATGTTTCTTGAATACTTCGGTCAGAATTTTAAAATCGTAAATCGTGAGCAGGATCTCGGCGATGCCGGTCTTCGCAAGTCGAAATTGTCCTATAACCCATCAGATTTTCTCAAAAAATATCGGATAAGCCTGAAATAGCCGGCATCTTTACATCCAGATCAAATTTGAAAGGAGAAACCATGCGGCCTGTAGTTTTAATCATTCGTGACGGCTGGGGATACAGCGAAATCATACAGGGCAATGCCGTGTTTGCCGCCGATACACCCAATATCGACCGGTACAAAGCCATTTATCCCTGGACACTTTTGGACTGTGCCGGAGAACCTGTTGGCCTTCCGGATGGCTATCAAGGATCATCGGAAGTGGGACACCTGAACATGGGTGCCGGCCGAATCGTTATTCAGGAACTCAAGCGTATTGATGACGGATTGAGTACCGGAAAACTTTTTGCCGCAAAAAAATGGAAAGCACTGATCAGCAACTGGAAAGAACATCGGAGTCGTCTTCATTTGTTCGGCTTGCTCCAGGACGAGGGGGTGCACGCCCACCAGGAACACCTTTTTAAAATCATGCGGCGTGCAAGGATGGAATATCCGGACGGCCCCATCATTATCCATCCTTTTTTGGACGGACGCGACACGCCGCCGCGGAGTTGTTTGGAATACCTGGCAAAGCTCGGCCAGGTGATGGATGACGTCGGAAAATGCACCATCGGCACCGTTATGGGCCGCTACTACGCAATGGACCGTTCCAGGAATTGGAAATTGACGGACCAGGCTTACCATTGCATCGTCTTGTGTGAAGGTCGTCGAGCCCCGGATGCCGAAACAGCGGTCAAGAAATCCTATGCAAATGACAAGACGCCCGACAATGTGGAAATGTTCGATGAATATATTCCCCCGCATGTTATCGCCGATTACGACGGCGTCAGGGATAACGATGTAATCTTGCACACCAACTACCGGCAGGATCGCGCCATTCAACTTTCCATGGCTTTTGTCGATCCGAATTATCCCGGAAAACTCAAGGCAAAACGAAATATAACCTATGTGGGCCTGACACGGTATTGGGATGAGTTTACGAACTACATGCTGGGCGCTATGGACGCCGGCGGCGGGATGAAACACCTTCTGGGCGAAGTGATTTCCCGTGCAGGATTGCGCCAGCTAAGAATTGCTGAAACACAGAAGTTTCGGCATGTTACGAGCTTTTTCAACGGCAAGACCACCACGCCTTACCCCAACGAAGATCAGGTCGACGTACCCAGCCGATTCGATCCGGCCACCTTTGCCAGCCATCCGGAAATGGAAGCTTACCATGTCACCGATGAACTTCTCAAAAGAATGCGGAACACCCCTTATCAGTTCATTGTCGTTAATTTTGCCAATGGAGATATGGTCGGTCACACGGGAAATTTCGATGCCGCTAAAAAAGCAATTGAGGTGGTGGATGAGTGTATCGGCAAAATTGTCGATCGCCTTCTTGAAATGGATGCCCACATTCTCATCACATCAGATCACGGTAACTCCGAACAAATGGTGGACTATGATACCGATATGACCAAAACCAGCCACACGGTAAATCCGGTCGAGGTCATTTATGTCGCGAGCGATTCCCGGAACCGCCGGCTTATCCGCCGCGGTAAATTGTCGGACATTGCGCCAACGGTCTTGTTTCTGCTCGGACTGGACATACCCAAGGAAATGACCGCGCAGAACCTGATTGCCAATGACGGTGCCTGATTTTTTCCGTTTTTTTATCACTTAAATCCATCTCTAACGATACACTTTTTTGAGACATTATGTCTCAAAAAAGTGTTCATCTGACATTCCTCACAAATCTTTTCATCAACCTATACGTCTAAGCCTTTGATAATTCAAAATCATATTGTCGACAACCCAAATTCTGAAATTATGGCATGAAAATTGATTGCTCATATAGGTATTGTTTTTGTCTCAAATGATCCCCATTCGCTTTTATCTTCCAACGGCTTTTAAAACAAGGAGCGCAACCGTGAAAATGGAACAAGCAATACAGACGGCCATCGATTATGAAACGAAAGTACGTGATATCTATCGGAATGCCGCCCAAAGCGTTCTCGATCCCGAAGGCCGGCATTTTTTCAAAATGCTGGGAGACGATGAGCAACATCATCTCGATTATTTGCAGGAAAGACTCAAATCCTGGCGAAAAAGCGGGAAGCTGTCTGTGGAAAAACTCGATTCCATTGTTCCGCCAAAGGAGATGGTTCAGAAAGCATCTGAAAAAATTGCGGCGCACATATCCACCGAGGATCTTAGCAGTATAAAAGTCATTCTCGGCAGAGCGCTTCAGGCAGAAGTTGAAACCAGCAATTTTTACGAAAAAATGGTCAAAAAAATGACCCGGGAAGGTCAACAAATGTTTGCCCGTTTTCTGGAGATTGAAGAGAATCATATTGCAGCGGTTCAGGCCGAACTGGACTATATTACGCATACCGGATATTGGTTTAATTTTAAGGAATTCGATATGGAAGAACTATAGAAAGGAGGATATCATGAGTATACTCGTCGCAACCCAAGCACCGGACTTCACTGCTCCTGCGGTCATGCCGAACGGTATCATAAAGGAAGACTTCAGATTGTCGGATCTTCGGGGAAAATACATCGTCCTGTTTTTCTGGCCCTTGGATTTTACGTTTGTCTGCCCCACGGAAATTATCGCTTTTGACCACCGATTTGAGATATTCAAAAAACGATCTGTTGAATTGGTCGGTGTTTCCATCGATTCGCAGTTTACCCATTTTGCATGGCGCGAAACGCCTGTTGAAAAAGGGGGCATCGGCCGGGTGCACTTTCCCATGGTTGCAGATCTCAAGCGTGATATAACAAAAACGTATGGCATTGAACATCCTGATTCCGGGGTCGCCATGCGGGCTTCTTTTCTTATTGACAAGGAAGGGATCGTTCAGCACCAGGTAGTGAACAATCTGCCGTTGGGCCGGAATATGGATGAAATGCTCCGGCTTGTTGATGCGCTGCAATTTACCGAGAAATATGGCGAGGTTTGTCCTGCCGGGTGGCAAGAAGGCGACAGCGGCATGAAACCGACAGCCGAGGGTGTCTCGGATTACCTTGAAACACATGGGGAAAAACTGTGATCATCTCTGGAGACGGGTTCATATGGCAAACATTGCGATTATCTTAATGGTTACGCTGCTGAATGGAACACGTGCAAAAGATTGAACCGATCTTCTCGTTGCATTTCATCATTTCGTTATTATTGTAATAAATATGACAGGCATTGTACAGCCTGCGGATCATAATGCGATGAGATACAAACCGTTTTTCATGGTTGAGGTTGAATCCTATTGAGGAGGTGATCAATATGGCAGATGAACGAAGAATAGTCGCTGCAGACGTATGTTCTTATATTGACGAGGGCAACAATAATATAAATCTTGAAATCACGATTCCGGGAGTGAAAAAGGAAAATATCAGTTTAAAATTACTTGACGACAGTTTCAACCTTCGTGCACCAAGAGAAGAATTCGATTATGTTAGCGCCGGTGCCTTTTGCTGCCCCGTAAATCCAAACAATGCTAAAGCGACCTATGAGAATGGATTGCTGAAAGTGGTAGTCCCTTTTAAAGATCCAATGGAAAATGCGGTTGAAGTGCCGATTCACTAGAAGCCATCTCAAAATTAGGATTTTCGGTCGAGATCACTGGTCCGCCGTAGCCTTCAGGCGAAGACGGAAGACGAGGGCGAGGATCACCCCGTAGACATACTCAAGTATGTTGAGGACCTGAGACGAGGGCTCAACGCAGATACTTATCCGCCTCACCGCCAGCGGCATCTTCGACCGGCGGATCGGACGAAAAGACTTTTTTGATACAGCTTCAAATTCATTGAACGACGACTGTAATCGATCGATATCAATGACTTCACAAAAATACAGACATAAAACAGGCAGATTTCGTTACGATTCTGCCTGTTTTCGTTAAGAAACGAAAACGCGCTCTAAAAAACAGTTGACACAACCACATTGTGGTATTACTAATAAGCTGTGTTATCAAGGACCTTCAGTACATTAGTCCTTAACAGGGAGTATACGAATGAGAACATATAGAAAGCCTATCCGGACCAAAGGCTACAAAAACATCTTTTGTCCCTACTATGGAAACTGTTTGGACCATGCCAGCAAAAGGCATTGGGAATATTGGACATGTTTACATTGCCGGTACAAAAGCGTGAAAGAATCGATTTCCGAAGAAATCGTCTCAACGACATCTACGGACCCGTATTATTCGATTTCTCCATCAATGGGCGGAAAAATTAAAAATATCGCGCTATGACTGCCGTTTTCTCGGAAAAACCCTAACAGGAGGTGAAGGTTATGAAACGTTTCACGATACCCAGAATCGCACATTGCAGCAACGGCTGCTGTCTTTGGTCCTGGGCAAGACGTTAAACTGCCCGGACAACCCGCCATAGAACGACGAAAGCCCCAGCCCGCCTTCCCCCTCATAATGCAGGGTTAGCGAAACCGTAAATACTGAACCGTTGAACCTGATTAAGTATTTTAACCCAAAGCATGAAATTCCCTTGAAGTTATCATTGCAAGCTGGCATACGTCATGTGAACATAAACCCGCTTCAGTATATCAGTTTAAAGGAAGGAGATGAACGATGGCTAAAAAAATTTTGGTGGCGATTGATGATTCTGAAAATGCGATGCGTGCCGTTGAATTTGTAGCGGAGATCTTTACCACCGGCAGCCGAATCACCTTATTTAATGTTGTTCAAGACACAGCGACCATGTGTGAAATGAACAGCCCGGAATTAACGCCCTACTTTACCTCTGAACAAAGTTCTTTTTGCCTGCTCGAAGAGAAAAAGAAAGAGCTGGTTGATAAGGCACTGCAAAAAAGTAAAAGCATACTTACGGATGCGGGATTTGACGAACAACATATCACCATTAAAGCAGAACTTAAAAAAAACGGCGTTGCCAGAGATATTATCAAAGAAGCCCAATCCGGCTATAATATTATTGTCATGGGGAAAAGGGGGGTAACCGGAATTAAGGAATTTTTATTGGGAAGTGTCTCGCAGAAAGTGTTCCATCTGGCAAAGGATATATCAGTTCTCTTTGTCAACTAATGCAATTTATCATTTCATTTCGTGTTCTTAACGCTCTGATTGACTTTGCATCACCCTTGATTTATGCTATTTAAAACCCTGACCGATCAACACAAAACAGGATAAAAATATTTAGAAGCTATCTATCTCAAAATTACGATTTTCGGTCGAGATCACTGGTCCGGCGTAGCCTTCAGGTGAAGACGGAAGACGAGGGCTCAACGCCGATACTTGTCCGCCTCACCGCCAGCGGCATCTTCGACCGGCGGATCGGACAAAAAGACTTTTTTGAGGTGGCTTCTATATGAATGCCATGGAAATTATACCCGTCATCAAAAATATGCAGGCGCGATCCGATAAAATGCGCCAGGAAGGGAAAACCGTCGTTTTGGTACCGACCATGGGATTTCTCCACCAGGGGCATTTGTCTCTGATCAGAGAGGGTCGAAAATACGGTGATGATTTGGTGGTGAGTATTTTCGTAAATCCTGCACAGTTCGGCCCGGGTGAAGATTTGGAGAGCTATCCCAGAGATTTTGAGAGGGACCTTGACCTGCTTCGAAAAGAAGGTGTCACTGCGGTGTTCTCTCCGGATGCCCAAGAGATGTATGGGGAAAACTTTCAGACGTTTGTCGAACTGGAAAAACTCCCGAAACACCTTTGCGGCCTGTCGAGACCGGTATTTTTCAGAGGTGTCGCCACCGTCGTTACAAAACTGTTTAACATCGTTAAGCCGCACGTAGCGATTTTCGGCGAAAAAGATTATCAGCAACTCACGGTCATCCGCCAAATGGCGCGTGATCTCAATTTTGATATAAAAATTGTCGGGGCCCGAACCATCAGGGAGCCGGACGGACTCGCCATGAGTTCACGCAACACGTACCTGAGCGAAAATCAGCGAATAAGTGCGCTGGCCCTTAACCAGTCATTGAAAAAAGCACAGGAACTTGTTGAAAACGGGCAAAAAGACACTGCCGGGATCATCGATAAAGCGGCAAAAATGATCCGATCCCACCCGGAAACCGAAATCGACTATATCGCCATCTGCGATCCGGAAACCCTCGAAGATATGGAAACCATCGACAGACCGGCACGAATGGCCCTTGCCGTAAAGGTCGGAAAAGCCCGCCTGATCGATAACATGTTATTGAAACCTAAAGGCAGATAAATGACGTCAAAAACAGTTGCCCAAATCAACCTGAACCATCTGGTTCATAACGTCAATGCCATCAGAAAAAAAGTGGCGCCTTCCGGTATCATCCCGGTGGTCAAAGCGAATGCATACGGCCATGGCGCTGTCGCCGTGACCCGCCGGCTTGTAAAAGAAGGGGTTACAAGATTTGCAGTGGCACAGTTCCAAGAAGCCTTGGAACTAAGAGACAGCGGGATATCCCAATCCATATTGATTTTTGGACGGCTGTTTCCCAATGAAATCCCGGAAGCCATAAAAGCCGGGTTCAGAATCAGCCTGTTCGGAAAAGAAGACATCCGCTGGATTGAAAAGGCCGGTCAGGAAAAACCCGCGAATGTGCATGTCAATATTGACACCGGCATGGGGAGAATCGGCGTTCTGTTCGATCAGGAACCTGATTTCTTTAACGCGCTTTCGGCGTCCAAATATTGTGTCTGGGAAGGACTCTATTCACATTTTTCCACCGCTGACGAATCAGACAAGACTTACGCGAACTTGCAATTATCAAAGTTTCGGGACATTCTTCGCCAGGTGAAAGAAAAAGGCAAAATGCCGCCGGTCATTCACATGGCCAATAGCGGGGCTGTTCTGGATTTACCTGAAAGCGCTTTTGATGCGGTTCGGCCCGGCATTTTGCTGTACGGACACTATCCATCATCGGAGGCCTCGCGCTCGATAGACATCCGACAGGTCATGACGCTGAAAACATTCGTCGCCCACCTTCGAAAAATTCCTGCCGATTTTCCGGTGAGTTACGGCAGACAATGGACATCAAAAAAACCCACGACCATCGCCGTATTGCCCGTCGGTTATGCCGATGGAATTCGGCGCAGCCTGAGCAATAAGGCCCAGGTGTCGATTCGCGGAAAGCAATATCCCCTGGTCGGCCGGGTCACCATGGATCATATTATGATCGACGTCGGAGATGATCCGATTCATCCCGGCGATCCGGTAATGGTATGGGGGGATGATGAAAAGGATTCAATACAAGTCCTTGACATCGCTGAAAGTATCGGCACAATACCCTACGAGTTAACCTGCGGCGTGTCTGCGCGGGTCAAGCGGGTTTATGTCGGGACTTAATCGAGCAAAATCGTATGCGTTCAGGGGGTGCGCTTGCCCCGTAGAACGATATTAACGAGATGTACTCGAGCGAATCCTGTAAGGACAATCATCGTGTATCTTGCAACAAAACAAATCAACGGCCGGGCGCATTATTTCATTCGTGAAACATATTCCCATCAGAACCGGTTTTTGAGCCGAAATCTCTTTGATCTTGGAACCGATCCCGGCCAACATATCATTTATCCCGGGGGAAATTCGTTTTATATTCATGAATCCGTGGAAGAACAGTTGAATGCGTTGGATGTTTATCCGAAAGGCGATGAACTGGAGGATATATTCTGGCGCTTTCTGGACCCGGACATCAGAAGAGCGCTGGAAACTTTTCGAAACCGTCAGAAAAACCTGAAGCTGAGAAAAACCCAAACAGCCCAAAATACAACCCCGGCAAGGTATCACATTTTCGATCGGCGTCGTATCCTTTACTTAAGGTGCGGCCGAACGAACCAGGGCAATATCGGCTGTGTACCCCAAAAACTGTTCCGGATATTGGCGGATAAATCCAGAGACGAAATCGAACAGAAATTCATGGAGATGGAAAAAATCCTAAATGTCCGGGAATATAAAACCTATACCTACGTCATCTTTAACCTTCAGGATTTTTTTACGCAGTGGTTTACCCAGACAGCACCGAAGATGCTGGATCAAAGGGCGGTGGATGAACATTTCCTGGAAGAAATCTGCCGTCTTAACAGCGACCAAATGTACTGGAACGGCATGGAAACCGGGGATGTTTTGCACGAATACCTGATTCGTTATGTGGTCCTGTATTTCGATTACGATTACGCCCCGAAATCATTTATTGAAGAATATATTCGAAAATTTATCAACAGTCACAGGGCTTATCGTCCTCCCTTAAAATTCCGAAAAACCGATCTGAGCAAGGCCGGCGCTCTTTTCAAAGCATCTCCGGAGGCCTTGAAACAGATGAGTCGAAAAGACCTGGTTCGGCTTTACCGGCAAAGGATTCAAAAGCTCCACCCGGACAAAGGCGGCGATCATGACGCTTTTATCTGTTTAACCAGGGTGTATCACGATCTGCTCGGAACCAAGAAGTAAAGAATCCGAGCCCAAAGGACCGGGTTTTGATTGCAAAAAATCTATTTTGATGGGTCCGCGGAAAGTTGAATCCTTGGATATCTTATTTCAGCAGCAGTTTGTCGGCGGGCAGCAGCCCCGTGTTCTTTTTATCCCCCGTCGCTTTGATCGATCCGTCATAGGAGATGACTTTCCCCTCTTGATTGCACACCGTATGATCATCGAGAATGATGAGACCCGACATCTCGATCACTTTTTGTTTATATTCCCATTCTTTCTGTATATTGTATTTTTGGAGTTTAAACTGCCAGTAGAGCCAAAAAATCAAGAAAATCAACACGCCGGATACCAGCGCACAAAGAAGAATGAAAACATAAAATGCCGTCTTTTCTCCAATATGCCCCAATATTTTCAGGATAACATCGAGCTTGAATAAAACAACCGAACCGATTCCTAAAATAAATAAACCGGCAAGAACCGGCATTTGTTGAATGATGGAAAACAAAAATTTGAAACTATGTCCGAACCGTTTCATTTTGGTCCCGACAAAGGGACTCTCTTCAAGGTCAAAAGGCGCCTGTTGACTGCCGTAAAGATAGAAATTAAACCCGATCACAATTAGGCCGATGATAAACATCAATACGATCGGCGCCATAAAAGCAACGAAGAAATATTGTTTCCAGGGAAACGGACCCTTTTCAGGGCCCAAGGAACCAATGAAATGGGCGATAAATATAACAAATTCAATACCGCCGACCAAGATAAAAAGCGTATTAAAATACTCCTTGATTTCCGCCTTTTCAAGTATGCCGGCAATGCCGGTTCTTTTCTTAAATTCACCTGTTTTCATCAAATCATCCCGGGGGTATGCAAATAGCACGAGTTTCGCGCCGGGCTATTGGCCAAAAAGCCGCTTTGTCCGGCGGTTTTACTTGACGGATGAACTGCACACCGAAAGGTTTTGCAAAGGATTTTTGCCAAAATCAATCCGACAAAACAAAATATGCTTAAAGATTAACCGCTGAGCCCTAAAATTTTATCCATTTCTTGCCATTTGGCAAGGGATATCGGTTTTAACTCCAAAAGATCGCACTGGGGGATCCAACCAACGGTTGAGTTCGGGATATAAAAGCAATGCTGCCCCTTGAAAGGGCCGTCTTCAATGAGCCATCCATCTTGTACGGCAATTCGTTTTCCTGCAAGTTTTTTCACATCAGTGTTATAATTCATTTTGTCCGACGGCTGAAATATTGCTTCATAAAACATGAAAAATTTTCCTCGTAAAAAAATAAGGGCAATCCCCCATCTGCTGGGGGATGCCCCTTAATCGTGATAAAAATTTAAGTTAGACCACCGTGACATTGGTTGCAGCCGGGCCTTTTTGTCCCTGTTCTATGTCAAAGGTGACCCGGTCGCCTTCATTCAGCGTTTTGAAACCGGTTGAATTGATCCCCGAATGATGTACAAACACATCCGGACCATCTTCCTGCTCGATGAATCCATAGCCTTTGCTGCTATTAAACCATTTTACGATTCCATTCGTCATATGGGCATCCTCCTTTCAAAAGAATTCTCATAGTTCCAAACTGCAGGATGCCACTTTGACAAATGGATATTTCCTTCAGAACGAAACTGGCCCGCCAATTAAGGACGGGCCTTTATTGATTAATCGAATTATAAGATATTGTTGAAAAAAGTCAAGCAGATTATACAGGTCATTTTTTCAGTCGGTTTTGATCCGCCGAAGGGATTTTCATGCATATTTTTTAAAAGCCTATCCAATCTCGTAGCACTCCTGGATTTCACCAAAATACAGGGTATGATAATCGTTTTGCGGATATAATTTCATGTATGCTTCATCCAGATAATCCGGGTCCATGGCGGATTTATAAACGATTTTACATTCAAAATGGATGCCGGGGGTGCTGATTATCGGTGAAACCACTGTCTGGCTGTCAACAAGTTTCAAATTGCAAACCTTGTATTTATCCACATCCCGTCCGGACTTGGTTCCGCAAAACATCACCGCATCGTGCATGTCGCTCAATGGAACCGACACGGTGAAATCTTTGGCCTTTTCAATGACCTCATAGGTATACCGGGAATTTCTGACAGCGATCATAAAAACAGGTTTTGTCCAGATATAACCGATGGCCGCCCAGCCGATGGTCATGGTGTTGAGTCCCTCATGGGATTTTACCGTCAAAAATGCCCCTTTTTTTATCTGTTCCATTGCTTTGTCTGCAATGGACATATAATCTACTTTTTTCATTATTATCTCCTTTTTATAATCCTATCGATTCTTCTTCGTTCCATTGTGCTGCACCTGAGGCATATACAGGAAGCGGCATCAACTTCCGGGAACGATAATGCGGGAATCTTGTTTTTGCTGCAATTTTTTGATTTCCGCTTCCATCTTTTCCAGAGCCGATTTCATCACTTCGGGATATATGTCCATGGCTTCTTTGAGGTTCCTGGCCTCGATCGGCGCCTGAACGGGGAGCGGTCCCTGGGGGGTCATTAAACTCAGATGCCCTATAAAAATCTGTTTTCGGCTTTTATCTTTCACCCCGTTGGGTTTGACCGGCGTCAATCGGCGGATAGACGCCATATCAAGGTCGGTGAAAGATTCTTCCAGGTAAAGTTTGTCTTGTTTTACGGACAGATCGACGGTGTTGAGTGCGTTTTCGTCAAACATATTTATCTCCTTTAATGGGCCGACTATATATCGAGGGTTCTGCCCCGGATAATTCGCACACATGAAGCGTTTATTTGCAATGCTTTATGGTAGTATGTCCTTTTAAAATGTCAAGCCATCAATTCATAAAAGCGGATCCGACGGATTATCCTAAAAAGGTTATGCCAGATTGCCTTCTGATCGGATATTGCCAAAAAAAAACCGATTTTGAATAAGCTTAGGAATTTAAAGTTCCCATTATCCAAAATCGGAACCGGCTGTTCCTCTTATCTATTTTTTGAGTTTGACGGGAATATTTGTGGCAAGCCCCGGCCTTCGAGCCGGGCGGCGGAAGCGATATTAAATTAAATAACATCCTTACCGATAAGAGATGCTTTTTGGTGAAGACGGCTTTAAACTTGCTGATTTTTCCATACTTACTGAAATTTTAAACCATCCCAAAGATTCAGAATTCGCAGTTCCAATTCAAATGAATATTTCCGAGTAAACGATAAGAAATCTCATCATATCGATACGATATGGTTTTGGCACATAATTTGCTAAATATTTTAGGATACGGATTTAATTTTTTTTTAATCATCGAACAAGTAATTTAAAAGGAGAACGTTATGAAAACAGATCGACTGATGTATGGTATTATTTTTATCGCCTTTCTGGCCTTTATTGCCGGGCCGATGTTTTTTGGGAGCGTAAAAACCGCTTTCGCTGCTGAAGAGATGACAAAACCTGCGGCACAGCCTGAAATGAAAGCGCCCATGAAATCCGAGGCAAAACCGGCAATGAAGACCCATAAGAAAATGGCCAAAAAAGCCATGAAGAGTGAAAAAATCATGGCCGTTCAAAAAGCGCTGAACGATGCCGGTTATAAAGTCAAGGAAGACGGCATGATGGGCAAGCACACACGCCAGGCCATTATGAAATACCAAAAGGCTAACAACCTGAAGCCAACCGGGAAAGCAGATATGGAGACTTTGGCGAAAATGGGAGTTAAATAGATCCAAGCGCGTGAAAACAGGCCAATAAAATCATCCACGCCTGATTTTCATACAAGCTTTCAGATCGATTCTAAGAAAGGGGGGAAATTTCCCCCCTTTCCTTTTTGAACGGGCAGTGGGGGGCGTGTATAAAAAATGTTCAATCCCTATTGTGGGAGGGAGGGTTGTGACGGAAAGGTTTATTTGCTCATGATTTTATTCTGCAAGCGCAGTCGCCTTTGCAGGTGGATTATACTGCCAGCCGCCGCCGAGGGCTTTGTAAAGGGCCACCAGATTGGTGGAAACGGTGCTGGTGCTTTGTACCAGAGCGTCTTCGGTGGCGTACAGGGCGCCCTGGGCCTGCAGTACATTTAAAAAGTCGGTCTGCCCCTCGGTGTAAAGCGTTTCAGCCAAGGATACGGCCTTGCGATTGGCGGCTACGGCAGATGCCAGCGCCTCTCGATGCGCCTGCTCCTTGGCGGATGCAATCAGCGCGTTTTCAACCTCTTGCAGGGCGGATAATACGGTTTGACGATAGGCGATGACGTCCTGCTCCTGCAATGCTTTTTGCAATTCCACGCCGGCGCGGATACGGCCGGTTTCAAACAAACGCCAGCTCATTGACGGACCGTAAGACCAGAATCGGTTGACCCAGTCGAACCAAGAGCTGAAATTATTGGATTGAAAGCCGGCGGAACCGGCAATGGTGAACTTGGGAAACAGTTCAGCCGTGGCCACGCCGATGCGTGCCGTAGCCGCATGAATCTGGGCTTCGGCCCTTCGGATGTCCGGGCGGCGGCGCAGCAGTTCAGACGGCACACCGTCCGGCACTTCCGGCGGCGCGCCTGGAATGGTTCCCGTCGGAGATAATTCCGCCGCCAAAGCAGCCGGCGGTTCACCCAAAAGGACGCTCAGACTGTAAATCGCCTGTCGAGACGATGATTCCAGCAAGGGAATCTGGGCGGCGGTGGTGGCGCTTTGGGCCTCGGCGTTGGCGACATCCAGACCGCTCACAAATCCGCCCTCGAACCGCTGCCGGGTCAGTTGAGCGCTGTGCCTTTGGGCGGCAAGGTTCTTTTGGGTAATAACGAGTTGTTGCTGGAAGGTACGCAGGTTGATATAGTTTACCGCCACTTCGGCTGTCAGGCTCACAAGAACATCCCGCCGCGTCTCGACCGCAGCTTGCAGATCAGCGTCGGCAGCCTCCAGATTGCGCCGTTGCCCGCCGAAAATATCGATTTCCCAGCCGGCATCGAAGCCGGCCTGGTATTGATCGCCGGCAGACGCGCCCGTTCGGTTTTCCGCCGAAGAACGGCTACGCTGATAAGCACCCGAGCCGGCGAGTGCCGGGCCCAGACCCCCGGCGGCCACACCTTTGGCTGCACGGGCCTCACGAATGCGAGCTTCGGCCAGCTTGAGATCAAGATTGGAGGCAACAGCTCGGTCTATGAGCGAGGTTAAGGTGGGATCTTGAAAGAGGGTCCACCAGTCGGCCAATTTCTGACTGCCTGACGCCGCCGGCTGCTCTACGGGATTAGCGGTGGGACCGGCCCATCCTGAGGGTACCGAAACCTGCGGCCGGTGAAAATCAGGGCCCACCGCACAACCTGATATCAGAACCATGCCAAGACAGGCCATCAGGGCCAGTGAGAAT
>Ga0307440_1000126_pt1 | contig 33329 bp, 28 predicted proteins | sample SalMarWE160410MG_FD_202150 | JGI IMG/M metagenome (GOLD analysis project Ga0307440, IMG submission 202150) | Salt marsh sediment microbial communities from the Plum Island Ecosystem LTER, Massachusetts, United States - WE1604-10 | ecosystem: Environmental > Aquatic > Marine > Intertidal zone >...
CGCGGGCTGCATATTCCTGCCGTGAGCCACGTGTTCAACTACGACCTGCCCCAGGACCGCGAGGATTACGTACACCGTATCGGCCGTACCGGCCGCGCCGGCGCCAGCGGCGAAGCCATTGCCTTCGTGTGTGAAAACTACGCGTTCTCGCTGCCCGATATCGAAAGTTATATCGGCCACGAAATTCCACGCGAATTCGATCATGCCGGCCTCCTTGCAGAGGTGACCCAACCGCCACCGGCACCACGCCGCAAGAGCGCCCCCCGGCGTGGGGGCGGAGGCGGAGGCGGCGGACGCCGGCGCTCCAGCCGCCGCCAGGGCGGCGGTGGCGGCCCCCGGCACAAGAACTAGGAGCTGCGGCATCCTGCCGGCTTTCATTGGTGTGGGAGCGGCGGCCCCCGCCGCTAGGAATTATTTATTGGCCCTTCCGGCGGACCTACTTTCGTTTCGACGAAAGTAGGCAAAGCCATTGCACCGGAAGTCGCGGCCACAAGGCGCTGCCTTGTGGCTCCCCCTGCGATGCTCGCCCGCAACGGGCCGGTCGGAACTCGCCCTACGCGATATATCGCTCCGGGCTCAGACATGCCTCCCTGTTCCCCCGTTGCGGGCTGTGCTTCTCGGCACGACTAACGGCGCCCGGAGGAGTAGCGTTTGGTTGGGAGTCGCCGTCATTCCTGCGAAAGCAGGAATCCAGTCAGATGGATCGCGGCGGGGACCGTCGCTCTTATAAGGAGGCATAAAACCTGCTTGGACGGAGGCCGATCCGGGTTTTGCCATATTGACTTTGTGTGACTGAGACACTATCATTTAGTGTACTTAAGACACTTAGTAGGCCTGATGGCTGCCGTTTCCACCGCCGAATATGTCCAACCCGCGGTTACCACCGATACCGCGCTGTTCTCGGTACGCGGCCATGAGCTGGTGGTACTCACCGTCCAGCGCGACCGGGAGCCCTTTGCCGACTGGTGGGCCCTGCCGGGCGACTATATCCGCGCCGAGGAAGCCCTAGACGACTGCGCCGCGCGCGCGCTTACCGAGCAGACACGCGTGCGCAATATCTACCTCGAACAACTCTATACGTTCGCCTCGCATTATCCCGGCCGCTGGGGCCGCGTATTCAACGTCGCCTATTTCGGACTGGTGCCCTTCGCGTCCGTGGAATTGCATTCCGATCCGCGTGTCGCCTGGCATGCTCTGGCACGCCTGCCCCGGCTGGCTTTCAACCACGAGGACATCCTGACCACGGCGCGCAGCCGCCTGGTTGCCAAGGCCAGCTATTCGACCATTGCCTTCCAACTGTTGCCTGAGACCTTCACGCTCGCCGAAGTCCAGGCCGTCTACGAAGCGATCAAGGGCGAGAAACTCGACAAGCGCAATTTCCGCCGCTTCGTACTGGGGCTCGGGGTTCTGGAACCCACTGGGGAACAGCAACGTCACGGGGCCCATCGCCCGGCCATGCTCTACCGCTTGCGTGCTGATGCCGACGACGTCGAAGTCATTCGCTGAACAGGGAAATTCCATGATCATTCAATCGCTGCTCGATACCGATCTGTACAAGCTCACGATGATGCAGGCCGTCCTGCATCACTTCCCGGCGGCGCAGGCGGAATATCAGTTCTTCTGCCGCAGCGACGACGTCGACCTGCGTCCTTACGCGCACGCCATTCATGCCGAAATCGAACAGCTGGCGGCTTTGCGGCTGAGCGAGGGCGAGAGCAGCTGGCTGGCGACACTGCCCAATCTGAGCGAGGACTTCATCGCCCATCTGGCCCGCTTCCGCTTCGACCCGCGCCAGGTCAGCGTGCGCCCGGGACGCGAGCAGCTCGAGATCACGATTCGCGGACCATGGGCCTCGACAATACTTTACGAAGTACCGGTCCTCGCAATCATCAGCGAGACTTATTTCCGCGCGCAGGCACCCGAGCTGGATTTTTCCACGGCGCTCATGCGCCTCGGGTTCAAGGCCGAAATGCTGCTGGAATCGGCCGGCGCCGACTTCTCGCTGATCGAGTTCGGCACCCGGCGCCGTTATTCCCAGCGCTGGCACGAGGAAATGCTGCGCGGCCTGAAGAACCTGATCCCGGAATACCTCACCGGCACCAGCAACGTCGACCTGGCGCGCCGCCTCGGCCTGCGCCCGATGGGCACGGTGGCGCACGAATTCTTCCAGGCCTGCCAGGCGCTGGCACCGTCGCTCGAATCGGCCCAGCACTTCGCCTTGCAAACCTGGCTGGACGAGTATTCGTCCACGGCGGGCGTGGCCCTGTCCGATACCTACGGCACGGACGCCTTCCTGGCCGATTTCCGGGGGGATCTTGCTCGGCGGTATGCCGGTGTGCGCCAGGATTCCGGCGACCCCATCGAATGGACCGAGCGCATGCTCGCGCATTACGAGTCGCTGGGCATCGATCCACGCACGAAGGTCTTCACTTACAGCGACAGCCTCACGATCCCCCGCGCGCTGGAAATCTACGAGCGCTATCACGAGCAAGCGAAGCTCGTGTTCGGCATCGGCACCAATCTGACCAACGACGTCGGCCCGGCGCCACTCAATATCGTGGTGAAAATGACGCAACTCAATGGCCGGTCCGTGGCCAAGATCTCGGACGACCCCGGCAAGGCCATGAGCCACGATCCGGCCTACCTCGCCAATTTACGGGATCTATACCAACGCAAGGCTGCCGGCTGAATATCGTTCGGGTTACAGATGCGGCAACAGATCCGCAACACTCTCCACGGCAGGCCCTTCCACCTCCTGGTGCGGGGCACGGCTCAGATCCGGTCGGGTAATGGTTATCGTCGCCAATCCCGCCCGGCGCGCTGCGGCGACGGCCCGTAAGTTGTCGTCGATCAACACCCCCGCAGCCGGGCAATCCGGCTCCAGTTCGGCTAACCGCTCGTAGAACACGGCCTCTTCCTTGGCGGCCCCCAGATGATGGGCGCTGATCACGGCATCGAGCCAGGCACCGATGCCGAGGTGCTTGAGCTTGACGGCGAGAACACTCGGGTCGGCATTGGTCACCAGCACGCGCCGGTAGTGATGCCCTGCGCGGTCCAAAAAGTCCAACACGCCCTCGCGCAGATTGACGCCGTGCGCGAACTCGGCCGTCATGGCGGCCAGGTCGAGCCCGAATAACTGCGACAGGTGCGGCAATGAATACCAGGACAACGTTCCGTGAATCGCATCCAGCTGCTCGTTCACATGCGCTTCGGCTTCGGCATGCGCCATGCCGCTTGCCTCAGCGTAGGCGTGCGGCAAGGTCTGCTTGAAGAAAGTCCGGTCGAAAGCGAGATCGGTCAACGTGCCGTCCATGTCGATGAACAGGGTGCGCACGTGCTCGCCGATCATTTTTTCGCGTATTACATCCATGCCGGTATCATACCCGCATGAATAACTCTGCCGGTGTTTACCAGACTCTCATCGAGCCTCTGGACAGCTTGTCGCGAAAAGCCGCAAAAACCATTCTTGAAATTTACGACTGCGACGATTTTGATGTCACACGCAAGGACGACGACTCCCCGCTCACCGCAGCCGATATAGCAAGTCACAAACTTTTGTGTGCGGGCCTGGAACGGTTGGAGCCCCGTCTGCCGATTCTCTCGGAGGAGAACGCCGAGCGGATCGGTACGGATGAGCGCATGAGCTGGCCACGTTACTGGCTGGTCGATCCCCTGGACGGCACCAAGGAATTCCTCAAGCGCAACGGTGAATTCACCATCAATATCGCATTAGTTGAAAACGGCGTACCCATATTGGGCATAGTGCATGTTCCGGTCAGCGGCACGAGTTACATTGGGCTGAAGGGTCATGGCGCGGAAAGCCGCAACGGCAAAAGCGAAACGCGCGCACTGAAGGTCGCCGGCCCGGTGTCGGCGCGCCCGATACGCATTGTCGGCAGCCGTTCGCACGCCGGCGGAGAACTGGAGGATTTTGCCAGCCGGCTCGGCAAGCACGAATTCCACCCGGTGGGCAGCGCGCTCAAGTTCTGTCTCGTGGCGAGCGGCGAAGCCGACGTCTACCCACGGCTGAAACCCACCTGCGAATGGGATACGGCGGCCGGTCAGGCCGTTCTGGAAGCGGCAGGCGGTGAAGTCGTCAAGCTCGACGGGACCCCGCTTCGCTATAACGAACGCGAAAGCCTCGTCAATCCGTATTTTCTCGCCAGCGGGGATCCCACCCGCGACTACACGCAGACCCTGGATTGACTATCCGGCGGTAACTGCGATGCGCCTCGGTAAAAATGCTTTACCACGGAGCACACAGAGTTCACAGCTGGCGAGTGAAAAACTTCTCGCTGCAGGGGGATGCCCGGAGATCCGACCATCCGGCGTTGGCGGGACTATTCTCGATATTCTCTGTGGTGAAAATTCGAACGAATCTCAATCCTTGCCGCGGTAAATGCAACCGGAATTGCAGGTTTCAGCCACTTCGACCGTGCTCAAGCCCGGCAGCTCCGGCTTGAGCCGCTGCCAGATCCAGCGCGCCAGGTTTTCGCTGGTCGGATTCTCCAGCCCCTCGATCTCGTTCAGGTAGTGATGGTCGAGCTGGGCATACAGCGGCTCGAAAGCCTTGCCGACATCGGCGAAATCCATGACCCAGCCGGCCGGTTCCGCCACCGCCCCAGTAATGCTGATGCGAATCCGGAACGAGTGGCCATGCAGTCGGGCGCACTTGTGCCCCTCCGGCACGTTCGGCAGGCGATGAGCGGCCTCGATCTGAAAACGCTTGTAAAGCTCCATGGTCCGGGCGGATGTAGCCTGCAATTATTTTCGCACGAGACGGGCATGGCGCAGTACACTAGTTTTATTGGCTATACAGGCCGGCAAGTAGAGAGGCCAGCATGAACGGGCCGCTGGAGCCGGAAGAAGAACGGGCGCTCAACCAGCGCCTGAATGAGCTGAGAACCGAACACCGCACACTGGACGAAGAGATCCGGGCACTGGAGATGGCGTCCTACTCCGACCAGATCCACCTGCGCCGCCTCAAGAAGCGCAAGCTTTTCCTGCGCGATGAAATCGAGAAGATACGTAGCGCGCTGATCCCCGACCTGAACGCCTGACCCCGGATCGTCGACAGCTTCAAGGTTTTGGGCAAGCCGATGGCAAGAGCCGAAAAAAGAACGGGTCGCCCCACATTGATGCAGGACGACCCGTAATCGTTTCCGCCGGTTATGAACCGGTTTGCCCCGTTACCGGGCGGGCACCGGCAGCAGGACCGGTTTGACCTTGACCGGCTCGCCGACCGCCAGGGTCTGCACGCCTGCCTTGTAGGCCTGCTTGTTGAACTGCAAGGCATCCTGGCGCAGGGGGCCGTTGAATTTGGTCAGCACGTTCTCGAACTGGCTCTCCATGGACTTGACCACACCCATCTGCTCCGCGTTCGGTGCCTGGTTCGGGCCCGCTTGCCCCATCATTCCGTAGAGGCCGTAGAAACGCTCGCCGAAACGCGAGATGTAGTGCAGGTCATCCTCGGGCACCGAGCGCTGGACCTCCGTGTTGTAGAGGTGCACGGCCATGGCGCCGAGTTTCTTCTTGAGCTCCAACGCGGCCGTGTGAACGGCGGCCTTGTCACTGCCCTTCGCCGCACCTGCCGTGTTGCCGATCACGTCGTCCAAGGTGTTCACCATGGCATGCGTGTGCTCGAGGATCTGCACGAGAGCATCCACTTCGTTACGCAAGGTCAAGCCGGTATCGAGGGCCTTCTTCTGCGTGGCCATGGGAATATTCAAACGTGGGTCGGAAACAACCTGCACGGTCTGTTCGCCGCTGTGCTTGGCCACCGCCACCTTGACGTGATACGTGCCGGGAAGCGCTATGGGTCCATTCGGCCCTTGGTCGCCCCGGTCGAAGGCACTCTTCATGAACTTCGGCAGCTTGGCGCCGTCGTAACGCATGTTCCAGGCGATCCGGTTGATGCCGGCCTTGGCGGGTCCGTGGAAGGTGGCCACGGCGTTGCCTTTCGCATCCGTCACCGTAATGGTGGCCTTGGTCCCCTTCTTGCCCGCAGACTTCAGGTAATAGGCGATCACCGGACCGCTGGGCGGATTGGGCGCAACGAACGCCGTCGGTGCAGGACCGATATGGCGGCCGAAGTACTTCACCCATTCGGTGCCTTTCGAGGCGGCGAACAGGTGGAAGTCGTCGTGCTCGATGGAACCGGTCCACGCTTCCAGGGGCTGGATATTGTCGAAGACCCAGAAACCGCGTCCATGCGTGGCCAGCACAAGATCATGGGGATCGCGCGTGAACTTCAGGTCCCAGACCGCCATCACGGGCAGGTTCGCCGTGACGTGCATCCAATGGTTGCCGTTATCGTGCGACACATACAGGCCCTGCTCGGTGCCCAGGGCGAGCAATCCTTTCTGGTTGGGATCCTCGCGCACCACCACGGCCGGCACGTTGTCGGGCAGGCCGCGGCTGATGCGGCGCCAGCTGCTACCGTAATCAGTGGTCCTGAACACGTAGGGGTGCTTGTCACCCAGCATATGCGCATCCACGGCCACATAGGCCGTGCCCGCGGAGAACGGCGAGATGCCGATTTTGTAGATGCGCCCGAGACGCGCCGAGGACGGCAGGTCCGGCGTCACCTTATGCCAGTGCTTACCGGCGTCACGCGTCACCCATACCAGCCCGTCGTCGGTACCGGCCCACATCACTTTGTGATCGGTCGGGGCAATGTTCAGCGACAGGATGGTGTCGAAGTTTTCGGCACCGGAAATGTCGTGATTGACCGGGCCGCCCGCGACCGGCTGGTGCTTCTTGTCGTTGCGGGTCAGGTCCGGGCTGATCGGCGACCAGTTCTCACCGCCGTCGGTGGATTTGAACACCACGTTCCCGGCCGTATACACGGTATTGGCGTCGGTCGGGGATACCGTGATCGGCGCCGCCCAGTTGAAGCGGTACTTGAGCTTGGAGCTGGGCATGTCATTGGCGCCCGGCAAATACGGCTTGATGAACTTGGCCGTCATCGTCTTGGTGTCGATGCGGAAGCCGAAGCCATCCTGCGAATTGGAATAGACGATGGAGGGATCGGTCGGTGCCGGCACGGCCTGCACGCCGTCACCGCCGGCCGGGTTCCACCAGTCCGCCCCCCAGATGCCGCTGTACTCGAGGCTGTTGGACGGTCCGCAGGCCGCGTTGTTGTCCTGCAGTCCGCCGCAGATCTCGAACGGCTTCGTATTGCCGATGGCAACCGCATAGAACTCTTCGATCGGCAGGTTGTTGAAGTAGCGCCAGGTCTTGCCTGCGTTGAGGCTTTCGAAGGCGCCGCCGTCGTTGCCCTGGATGATGCGGTCCGGATTCTTGGGATCGACCCAGATGTCGTGATGGTCGACATGCACGCCGCGATCCAGCACATGCGCCGTCTTGCCGCCATCGTTCGAGACCATCAGCTGGAAGGAACCGAAATACACCCTGTCGGGGTTGTTCGGTGCAACGGCGATCGTGGAGAAGTAAAACGGGCGCACGTCGAGCGCATGGTTGTTGCTGACCGCGTGCCAATGACCGCCCATGTCATCCGATTTCCAGAGCAGGTGCTTCTTGGTGGCCATGAGCGCATAAACCTGGTTCGGATCGGATGGCGCAATCGCCAGAGCGACGCGGTTGGTCGGTCCGGTGGGAAGTCCATCAGTCAACTTCTTCCAGGTCTTGCCGCCGTCCAGGGAACGCCAGATGCCGCCGTCCTTGCCGCCGTTGATCAGCGTCCAGGGCTTGCGTTGCACGGTCCACATGCCCGCGAACATGACGTTGGGGTTCTGCGGGTCCATGGCAATGTCGCTGGCACCGGTCATGTCGTTGACGTAGAGCACCTTGTTCCAGGTCTTGCCGCCATCGGTGGTCATGTAAACGCCGCGCGTCTTGTTCGGCACCCATTCGCTGCCCTGCACCGCCACGTAGACGATGTCCGGGTTCGTGGGATTGACTATGATGCGCGAGATCTGGCCGGCGTCCGCCAAGCCCTTGAACTGCCAGGTCTTGCCGCCGTCCGGGGAGTAATAGACGCCGTGACCATCCAGGACGTCGTTGCGCGGGTTGGACTCGCCCGTACCGACCCAAATGTCGTTGCGGTTGGAGGGTGCCAGAGCCACGGCACCAATGGAGGCGGCCTGTTTGCTCATCAGGTCCTTCCAATGCATGCCGTCGTCGGTGGTCTTCCAGAGACCGCCACCCGCGGCGCCAACGTAGTACACGCCGGGCTTGCCGGGAATACCGGTTACCGTGGCGACACGCCCGCCCGAGACCGCGGGCCCCAGGTTGCGCACCTTGAGGTTGGCGAACGGGTGCGATGTGTTGCCCGCCGCCATTGCCGTGCCAGCCAGGGCCAGGCACGCCAAAGCAGAAATCACTTTAGTCCGAAACATTTGTAGCCTCCTTTTCCGATATGACGGACAGGACGACGCCGAACCCGGCGTCAGGGGGGAACCCGGATTCTACCCGTTTATGACAAGGCGCGTAGGGCGATTGTCCACCTGTCAGGCAAGGCGCCGCATGCGCTCGCCTCTCAGCAGGGCATCCAGGGCATCGAAATCGTGGTGCCGCTTGTCGGCTAATTGCGAGGGTTCTATCTGGGTCAATGACGTAGCCAACGACGCGATACGCTTGGGATCAAGCTGTTCCCATTGTTCCAGCATGTGCTTGATAGCGACCCGCTTCAAATTGTCCTGTGAGCCGCACAGCGTGCAGGGAATAATCGGGAAATCGCGCATCTCGGCGTATTTCCCGATGTCGCGCTCACGGCAGTAGTAAAGCGGACGAATAAGCATATTTTCACGATCGTCGGCAAGCAGCTTCGGGGGCATGGATTTGATGCGCCCGCCGTAGAACATGTTGAGAAAAAGTGTCTCGAGAGCGTCATCCATATGGTGCCCGAGCGCGATCCGCGTGAACCCCTGCTCGGCAGCGTGGCTGTAGAGCACCCCGCGGCGCAAGCGCGAACAGAGGCCGCACTGCGTCTTGCCCTCCGGCACCTTCTCGCGCACGACACTGTAGGTGTCCTGCTCCAGGATCGTATAGGGCACCCCTCGGGCTTCGAGATAATCGGGCAGGACATGCTCCGGAAATCCCGGCTGTTTCTGATCGAGGTTCACGGCATGCAGTTCAAACCGCACGGGCGCACGTTTCTGCAGCTCCAGTAACAGGTCGAGCAACGTATAGGAGTCCTTGCCGCCGGACAGGCAGACCATGACGCGATCGCCTTCGCCAATCATGCCGTAGTCTTCGATCGCGCGACCGGCCGCGCGCAGCAGGCGCTTGGTCAACTGACGGGCAGCAACGGAATCGGAATTCACGGAGAAATGAAACGGTAGCCGAACACCAACGCCGTGCTGCGCCGGGCACCGCCCTCGAAGTGCAGGCCGAAAGTGCCATGCGGACTGACCGTGAAATCCAGATCAAGGTAGGGGCCGGTCGTGCGTGCAAAATCAAGCGAGCGTTTGCCTGCCGGAAACGTAGCTTCCTCGTCACCCGAGGCATGCCGGTAGATCACGCCCGCGCCGATGTTTAACCATCGCCACCGGAACCGTGGTCCGGTCGCAGCCGAATAGGACCACCAGCGGTCCACGACATTTTGTGAGCCACTGGAATCGCTCAGCCGATGATAGCCGCCGGTGCCGATGACATCGAGGCCAAAGTGGTCAGTGAACCACCACTGGTAACGAGCCGTCAGACGACCGTAGTAACCATGAGGAGACAGATTCAGAGTCGCCGGGTTGTTATCCATGGACAGATCGGTATAGCCCGCCTCGATGGCGAGCGAAAAGTCATGCCCGAAGTGCTGGCGGAAAGCCAGGCCCAGTTCATCAATGGTCGCATTGTAGGTACCGGTGCCGATCTTGAAATCGGTTTGATACCGTTGCAACTTGAACGCCGCACCCAAGCTGTCGAAGGATGACGAATCCTGCGCAAAGGCAGGCACTGCAAACACTGCCGCGGCCAGCGCAACACCGACGATCCGGAGAAAATACGGTTTCATGACTCTCCCTTGTCTCCATAGGCTTTGGCGAGCGCCTCGCTGACGGCCGGATGCACGAATTCGTCCACGTCACCACCCAGGCGCGCTATTTCGCGCACCAACGTTGAGGAAATGAAAGTCGTGCTTTCACCCGGTGTCAGAAAAATAGTCTCGATGCGAGGCTCCAGACGCCGATTCATGATGGCAAGCTGGAATTCGAATTCAAAGTCCGACACCGCGCGCAAGCCGCGCAGTATGGCGCCGGCCTTGCGCTCACGAGCGTAATGGATGGTCAGGCCGGAGAAACCGACCACTTCCACCCGCGGCTCGTCCTGAAAAACGGTTTTCGCCAATTCCAGGCGTTGCGCGTGATCGAACAACGTCTTCTTGGTCGTATCCGCAGCTACCGCGACGATGACGCCTTCGAACAAGCCGACAGCACGGCGCACCAGATCGGCATGGCCGCTGGTGATCGGATCAAACGTACCGGGGTAGAGGGCAAGCACTGCGGTTTAACTCGAATTCAACGCAGTGTGATGATAGCGGCAGACGCCCCATGCGTCCAGAATTCCGGTGCTCCTCAGCCCGCCTCGCCGATCTCCAGCAGGCGCCCATGCACCGCCCCGGCACGCACCTCGCGATACACGCGCCAGTGCGGGCTCAGCATCGTTTCCCCGCCCGCGCTTTCCTCGATATAGACGCATGCTCCCGGGGTTATAAATCCGGCCTTGTACAGGCGCTCGAGCACCGGACCAACCAACCCGCTCGCGTAGGGCGGATCGACGAAGACGAGGTCAAAAGCCCCCTCGTCGCGGGAAAGATAGCGCATGGCGTCCATGCACAGGACAGTCGCCGAAGTGGCGCCCAGAAGGTCGATATTGGCCTCGAGCGCCCGCACTGCCGTGCGGGAAGCTTCGACGAACACGGTCTCGGACGCCCCGCGCGAAATCGCCTCGAGACCCAGGGCCCCGCTGCCGGCAAACAGGTCCAGTACGCGGCGGCCCTCGATCCAGGGACCCAGCCAATTGAACAAGGTCTCACGCACGCGATCCGGCGTCGGGCGGAGGTCCGGGCCCGCCGGAACCTGCAGGCGCCGGCTGCGCCAGACCCCCCCGATCAACCGCAATTGTCCTTTTCGGCGCGCCATTTCAGCCTCGTCCAGACTGACGGTGATTGCACTGGACGCCAGATCGTGCTTTACTTTCAGACGTTTGATTGGCCCATACGCCGGATTTGGGCGTGTACTTATTCATTGTGGAGGATGGCGCCATGCTGAAACGAATTCCCCTGGTACTGATTGCTTCGTTTGCTTTGCTGGCCGGCTGCGGCGTAAGCAGCAACAATCCGCCGCCGAGCAACAGTTTCCAAGCCGAGTTTTATATTACAAGCACTGTCAGCAATTATTCGACGGGCTTCAACATACCCTTCCCGAATGACCTCTACTTCAACGGCTCGACAGATGGAACAGTCAATATCCCAGGGCTAACCGATCCCAGCAATTACTCCGACCCGCTGGTTGCCATCAACGCGCTGGATGGATTCTCCAGCACCGCGCCCATCACGGAACAGTTCAACAAACCCATTGACCCCAAATCCCTTTCGGGCAACATCTATGTCTTCTCGGTCACCACCGATCCGACCCAGGGTTACGCCGTCACCGGCGTCAACGGCCTGCTCACGGAAGGCACCGACTACACGCTGAGCGTCTCGAGTTCCGATCCCTCGGTGCTGGAAATCACGCCGACCGGCACCCTGGGCGCCGACAAATCCTTCATGGTCGTGATTACCAGCGGGGTCAAGGACACCAACGGCGACCCGGCCCAGGCATCGCCCAATTTCACCACGATCAAAGACGCCCTCGCGACCAACAAAGTCCCCTCCAACCCGACACTTGCAAGCGTCATGCCTCTGTTCGGGGCCATGCTCACCGCCGCCAACCAAGCCGCCGGTATCACGCCGGACAAAGTCAGCATGATCTGGACCTTCACCACACAGTCGGAGGGCGACGTACTCCAGAACATTGCCAAAAACGCGCAGCCGGGCACGATGGCCCTTCAGGACCTGGGCAAGACCACCAAGGACATCAACCCACAGCTCCAGGGCTACGCCGAAGTCTTCGTCGGCAAGCTGAGCATCCCCTACTACGCCGGCATCCCTTCGAGCAGCGACCCGACCGCGCCGTTGACCAATTTCTGGCATGCCGCCAACGGCGGTTTCCTGACCCGCTACAACACCCAGGCAGCGCCCACGGGCACGGTGACCGTGCCAGTCATCATGACGATCCCGGCTCAGGGCTCGCCCTATTTTGCGGGTGGCGGCACCTATCCCTCCGCCGGCTGGCCGGTGGCCATCTTCCAGCACGGCATCACCCGCGACCGGCTCGATGATCTGGCCGTGGCGGACACGTTCGCGCAGTTCGGCATTGCCACCATCGCCATCGACCTGCCGCTGCACGGCGTGACCGACCCGAACAACCCGTTCTATGACAACCAGCTCGCCGCCGGCGCGCCCACCAATGTGACTACCGGAGTCGAGGAGCGCACGTTCAATCTCCCGGCCCCAGCGCCCGCAACGGGCATAGCGGCATCGGGCACGTACTTCATCAATCTCAACTATCTGCTCACCAGTCGCGACAATCTGCGCGAATCGGTGGCGGATCTCCTGCACCTGACCGAAACTCTGCCATCTGCGCAATTCGGCACGATCAACAGCGGAACCCCAACCATCGAGAAGTTCAACACGCTGGCCACCTACTACTCGAGCATTTCGCTGGGCTCGATCGTCGGCATTCCCTACCTGGCGGAAGTGCCCAACATCCCCGGCTACGGAACCAGCATTGATGTACAGTCGGCCACGCTGTCGGAACCGGGCGGCAAGATCGCCTACCTGCTCCAGACCTCGCCGACCTTCAGCCCGGAGATCAACCAGGGCCTTGCCCAGATCGGCCTGGTTCCGGGAACGCTTGGCTATGACACCTTCTTCCAGGATGCCCAGACCGCAGTTGATTCGGGCGACCCGCTGAACTATGCCGCGACCGCAGCCGCCAACATACCGATCAACATGACCGAAGTCGTCGGCAGCTCCTCCAATCCGCCGGATCAGGTCGTGCCCAACTGGACCGAGGATCTCTTGGTCAATGCCATGGGCCTGAAGACCTACACCACGTCGACTGTAGACACCAGTGGTATCCGCGGCCTGGTGAAGTTCAACTCGGGTGTTCATGGATCGTTGCTGGATCCGACCTCCGATCCGCTGGTCACCCAGCAGATGCAGATCGAGATGGGCGTGTTCGCGGGCGGCTGCCTGCCTGGCAGCGTACCGGGCTGCCCATCCACTGGCGGGCTGCCGAACGGACAGACCATGGACATCGCGATTCCGAGCGTCGTGGTGCCCTGACCCGGAGTCCTGTTAGGCAAATCAGGCGGGCAGCGGAAACGCTGCCCGCTTTTTTTGAGGTCCTTTCCATACATTGATCGGCAAGGGCCCACGGAAGTCTCGTCGAGGCAAAACCCGCGCGCCCGACCCGCTAGAATGTCCATGGCTTGACTGACAAGTTATCCATGCCTCCACGATTGTTCGAGCGGCTGCGAACCCGATTGAAAGCCGCGCCCCTCGTCGATACCGGCGAGACCTTCGACGCGGAAACCCTTGAGACCCGGTTGCTCATGGCCGATGTCGGCGTTACTGCAACCGGCGATATCGTCGCGGCCGCGGAACAGGCCTCACGCGGCGGCGAATTGATCGCAACCGCCGTGGAGAAGCAAATCGAGACGCTTCTGGAACCGGCGGCAAAGCCACTCGAGATCAACGCCACCGCACGCCCGTTCGTGATTCTGGTGACCGGCGTCAACGGCAGCGGCAAAACCACAAGCATCGCCAAACTGGCGCATCGCCTCAAGAGCGAAGGCCACGGCGTCATGCTGGCTGCCTGCGACACCTTCCGCGCGGCGGCCGTAGAGCAACTTGAACACTGGGGGGATCGCATCGGCGTGCCCGTGATGTCACAAGGTGCAGGAGCAGACCCGGCGGCCGTCGCCTTCGATGCCTGGCAAGCGGCCCACGCGCGCGGCATCGACGTGCTGATCGTAGACACGGCAGGCAGGCTGCACACGCAGGACCACCTCATGGCCGAGCTGGGCAAGATTCGCCGGGTGCTGGCGCGCCACGATCCGAATGCCCCCCACGAGACCTTACTGGTACTCGACGGCCACACGGGGCAAAATGCGCTCATGCAGGCACGTGAATTTACCCGGGCGATAGGCACCACGGGACTGGTCATCACGAAGCTCGACGGCAGCGCCAAGGGCGGCGCCGTCGTGGCGATTACCCGTGAGTTGGAACTGCCCATCCGGTTCATCGGGCTCGGCGAAAGCATCGATGACCTCGAACCATTCAATGCCTCGGAATTCGCGGCCGCACTGGTGAAGGGCAAAACATGATCCGCTTCCTCGACGTCAGCAAGCGCTACCCGGGCGGGCACGAAGCCCTCAGCCACGTCAGTTTCGAACTCGAAGCCGGAGAAATGGTGTTCCTGACGGGCCATTCCGGCGCAGGCAAGTCGACCCTGCTCAAGCTGATTGCCCTGCTCGAACGGCCCACGCGCGGCCAGGTCCTGTTCGGCAAGCGCAACCTGGCCCACCTGCCGCGCTGGCGCATTCCTTATCACCGCCGCCACGTGGGTGTGGTCTTCCAGGACCATAAGCTGCTGACCGACCGCACCGTATTCGACAACGTAGCTCTGCCGCTGGTGGTGACCGGGCACTCGCACCGGGAAATCGGCAAGCGTGTACGGGCCGCGCTCGACCAGGTGGATCTCCTCGACCGGGAAAAGGCCCGCCCGCTGGAGCTCTCTTCCGGCGAGCAGCAACGGGTCGGCATCGCGCGCGCCGTAGCGGGCAGGCCGCCGCTGCTGATCGCGGACGAACCGACCGGCAACTTGGATCCCGAGCTGTCGCTCGACATCATGCGTCTGTTCGAGCGCTTCAATTCAGTCGGCGTAACCGTGCTGATCGCCAGCCACGACCATGCCCTGCTCGCGCGCCTGGGCCACCGCGTGATGTCCCTGTCCCAGGGGGAATTAACCGCACCGAACCTGGTGACGTCCCATGGCTAAGAAGGAACCCTTGATCTATTCATACGCGGTCGCGCCGGTGTCATTGCGCGCGACTGGCAAGGAATGAGGAGTGAAGTTTGCTCATTGCAAATGAACGACGAATGACGCCGTCCAGGCGTGCGCAATGGCCCGGCCCCGAGGGGTTTGGCCCCAAAGGCCCGGCTGCTGCGTTACACCGGCTTGGCCATAGTCCCTGCTACGGCCCTGCGCCGCGCGCCTTGCATCCGGGCCTTTGGGACTCAAACGCGATTCGCGTATGAATAGATCAAGGGTTCCCGCCCCTCGTCCGCCCTCCCATCGTTTCCGGGCGCGGCTGCGGGCACTGCCGGCACAGCACGGACATGCCGCCTTTTCCAGCCTCGGGCGCCTGTGGCGCGGCCGCGGCGCCAGCCTGATGAGCATCGGCGTCGCCGCCATCGCCCTGGCGCTTCCGCTGGGACTGGCCGTACTGGTCCAGAATGCAACGGGCCTGACTGGCATTTCACGCGGTTCGGCCCGCATCTCCGTGTTTCTTCAACCCGGTGCCAGTGACCAGACGCTCACCAAGACGCGTACCGCGGTCGATTCTTTGGCGGGTGTGCTTTCGGTCAAGACCATCACATCCGCGCAAGCCCTGAACGAATTCAAGCACCTCGCCGCCTTTCACCAGGCGCTGACGGCGCTGCAGAGCAATCCGCTGCCGCCGGTGCTGGTCGTCACGCCCAGCGATTCGCGGGTCGGCTCGGTCGAGCAGCTGGCGGGCAAATTGAGAACGCTGTCCGGCGTCGACCAAGTGGTGACCGACAGCACCTGGATCGCGCGTCTCAACGCAATGCTCTCGATCGCCCGCCGCGCCGTCTGGGTCCTCGGGGCCCTGCTGGCCCTGGCCGTGCTACTGGTCATCGGCAACACCGTGCGGCTGGAAATCCAGAACCGGCGCACGGAGGTGGAAGTGCAGAAGCTGGTCGGGGCCACCAATGCCTTCGTGCGCCGCCCCTTCCTCTACGGAGGGTTGTGGTATGGGGCCTGGGGGGGCGTCACGGCCTGGATCCTGGTCGAGATTGCGCTGGCCCTGCTTGCGGCACCGGTCGCCCGTCTGGCACATCTGTATTCCAGCTCGGCCCAACTCGATGGCCCCGGTTTCTCCGGCCTGGTGGGCATGATCGCGATGGGAGCCGCTCTCGGCTGGCTGGGCGCCCTGGTGGCCGTAGGACGCCATCTGCGAGCGATCGAACCCGGTTAGGCCAAATATCCCGCCTCTTTACCGGAACCACCCTTGATTTGCGTCAGTGCGCCCCCATCAATAATCAAATAACGTGACGGTTAGCCAACACCGGGAACCCCGGACAGGTTTGGCAGTCTAATTCCACGAGTGCTAAAATTGCACGGTAAAGGAGGGACTTACATGACTCAGGCGCTGGCCACCATCGACCGCAACCTCACGCTGAACCCCAATGGCAGCGTGGAGGCCTATATGGGTGCGGTCCGCCAGATTCCGATCCTGTCCCCCACCGAGGAGCAGGCGCTGGCTCACCGTTACCGCGACGACGGCGACGTGGATGCCGCGCGCCAGCTCGTCCTCTCCCACCTGCGCTTCGTCGTACATGTGGCCCGCGGCTACCGTGGCTACGGCCTGCCGCTGGGCGACCTGATCCAGGAAGGCAACGTCGGGCTGATGAAGGCGGTCAAACGCTTTGACCCCGAAGTTGGGGTGCGTCTGATCTCCTTCGCCGTGCACTGGATCCGTGCCGAGATCCACGAATTCATCCTGCGCAACTGGCGTATCGTCAAAGTCGCGACCACCAAGGCCCAGCGCAAGCTGTTCTTCAACCTGCGCCAGTCCAAGCAACGCCTCGGGTGGCTCAACCAGAAGGAAATCCAGGCCGTGGCCGAAGACCTCGGCGTACCGGAACGCGAAGTTGTGGAGATGGAATCGCGCCTGGCCGGCCAGGATGTCGGCTTCGACCTCCCGACCGACAACGACGACGAAGACGCCACCTTCGCTCCCGTGGCCTACCTCGAGGCCCCGACCGAGAGCGATCCCGCCGTGATGCTCGAGGAAACGAATACCGCCGCCGACGGCAAGCGCCGCCTGCGCGAGAGCCTCACCCAACTCGACGAGCGCAGCCGCGACATCGTGCGCCGCCGCTGGTTGAGCGAATCCAAGGCGACCCTGCACGAGCTCGCCGACGAATACGGCGTCTCCGCCGAGCGCATCCGCCAGATAGAAGCTGGTGCCCTGAAGAAAATGCGTGGCACCATGGCAGCCTGAGCACGGCCCGGACTGAATCGATCAACGCCGCCTCCGGGCGGCGTTTTCTTATCCGCGCTTTGCCTCATACCTCTCCCCCGCGATCATGACAATTGTCATCCCAAAGTCCTGACAAACAGGGCTACCGCCTAAAATTGAATTCGATCATCCTGTCATCAACTTTTCCCGGTGACAGACCATGCCTGCCCAAGATTTCAGCCATTCCATCGCCAGGCTATCCAATCTCACAAAACGCTATGGCGGTGTTACGGCCGTCGACGATATCAACCTCGATATCCGCCGAGGCGAAATTCTGGCCTTACTCGGACCCAATGGGGCCGGTAAAACGACAAGCGTAAATCTTCTGCTGGGTCTTGCGCAGCCTTCCGCAGGCAAGACCGAACTCTTCGGCCAGTCGCCCCACTCGGTGGAAGTTCGCAGACGTATCGGCGTCATGCTGCAGGACGCCCGACTAGCCGGGCAGGCCCGCGTGCGCGAAGTCATCGCGCTCTACGCCGGCTACTACCCGGAACCCATGTCGGTGCGCGAAACACTGGAACTGGCCGGCATCGAAGATATCGCCGAACGCCCCGTCAACAAGCTCTCCGGGGGACAGAAGCAGCGGCTGATGTTCGCGCTCGCCGTGTGCGGCAACCCGGAGTTGCTATTTCTCGACGAGCCGACGGCAGGGCTCGACGTGGAGGCCCGGCGTGCACTCTGGGAGACAGTCCGCACGCTGGCCGAGGATGGGCGCACCATCGTGCTCACCACGCATTACCTGGAGGAAGCCGACGCGCTGGCGGACCGTATCGTCGTGATTACCCGCGGCCGCATCGCCGCGACCGGATCCCCGGCCGAGATCAAACGCAGCGTCGCCCAACGGCGCATTCGTTGCGTGACCCGGATCCCCGTGCCGCAATTAGAGACACTCCCCGGTGTAAGCGCCGTAGCGCGAATCGGCGAGCAGGTGGAAATCGTCTCCGCACGGCCCGAGCCCGTCGTGTACAAACTGCTGCAGATGGACAGCACATTGCACGACCTGGAGGTCGGAGGCGCGCGCCTCGAGGAAGCATTTATCGCACTGACCGGAAACCACACCACGGAGAAAGCCGCATGAATACCGCGACCCTGAATACCTGGCGCCGGCGCGACACGCTGGCCGTCTACCTGCGCGAAGCCGCCTTCCAGTTCTGGACCGTGCTGCGCACACCCGGCTTCGCGTTGCCGACCCTGCTCTTCCCCACCATTTTCTACCTCTTTTTCGGGCTGTTGTTCGGTCATGACAAAGACGGCAACGTCGCGACCTACATGCTCGCCACCTACGGCACCTTCGGCATCATGGCACCCGCACTATTCGGATTCGGCGTGGGCATCGCCATGGAGCGCGAGCACGGCATCCTCGCCTTGAAGCGCGTCAGCCCCATGCCGCCGATGGCCTACCTGTTCGCCAAGGCAATGATGGCCATGCTCTTCGCGCTCGTCATACTCACCCTATTATCGGCGCTGGGCGTCCTGTTCGGGCACGTACGCTTGACTGGCGGACAGTGGTTCACGTTGTACCTGACGTTGATCCTCGGCACCCTGCCCTTCTGCGCCCTGGGTCTCGCTATCGGACTACGTGCCGGAGGCCAGTCCTCGCCCGCGATCATCAATCTCATCTACCTGCCCATGTCGATCCTGTCGGGACTCTGGGTGCCACTGCACCTGTTCCCCCATTGGCTGCAGGCATTCGCACAGGCACTGCCCGCCTATCATCTGTCGCGTATCGCGCTGGGCATCGTGCACATGAGCGGCGACAGCCATCCCCTAGTCCATCTGATCTACCTCGCCGGATTCACCGGTGTCTGCCTGTTTGCGGCGCTGCGGGGCTGGCGCCGCATCCAGGACCGCTGATTCCTTTCGATGGCTTAATCTAGTGCCATGAACGGCAAGCCATTCCTGCGATCCCTGACGGCACCTTTTCTCTGGGTGCACCATCGCCTGCTTCCCCGAGGATCGGTAGCCGAATGGACGGCTTACCTCTGGCTTTGCTGGTTGGGCCTGTTCTTCGTCGACACGCCGGCGGCGCCGACCCTGATCGTCACGCTCGTGGCCATCGCCCTTTTTTTGCCCCTGTATTTCCGTTGCTTCTGGGCCGCACACCGGGAACGCCTCCTGATCATCGGTGCAGTCGCGGTGCTGGGCTTCGCCCTGACCCCGTTCAACGCCAGCGGCGGCGGCTTTCTCATCTATGCCGGCGCGTTCATCGGCTTCACCTTCGCGCGCCCCCGCGATGCCATGATAGCCCTCGCCGTGCTCGCCGCCGCGGGCAGCATCGAGTATATGCTGCTCGGCTTCAGCTTCATCCAGTGGTTCTGGGTCCCCATGGTGACGCTCGTTATCGGCATGGCCAACGTGTGGGGCGCGGAACGCCACCGGCAACTCTGTGCGCTCCGGCAATCGCAGGACGAGGTCAAGCGCCTCGCGGCGACGGCAGAGCGAGAGCGCATCGGCCGCGACCTGCACGACCTGCTCGGGCATACGTTGACGCTGATCACCGTCAAGGCCGAACTGGCTGCGCGACTGGCAGAACGCGACCTGGCCGGTGCCGCCCGGGAGATCCGCGAGGTCGAACACATCTCCCGAGAGGCGCTGCAGCAAGTACGCGAAGCCGTGGGCGGCTACCGTGCCGGTGGCCTGCAGACGGAACTCGCCAACGCCCGCGCCGCGCTGACATCCGCAAGCGTGGGACTGGACGAAAAAGTCGAACCGCCCGCCCTGTCGGCGATGCAGGACTCGCTCCTCGCCATGGTGCTGCGCGAAGCGATCACCAACGTTATCCGGCATGCCAACGCCCGGCACTGCCGCATCGAGCTGGATGACCACGACCGGCAGGTCCGCCTGATCGTCAGCGACGACGGGCACGGCGGCGACATGCGGGAGGGCAACGGCCTCAAGGGCATGCGCGAACGCCTGCAGAAAGTCGCTGGTCGGCTCGACATCGCCTCCGGCCGCCAGGGGACTCGCCTGTCCGTCCTGATGCCTCTCCAGCCTGCTACGCCAGATGACGCCCCGCCGCTGGAAGGGGGATCGGCGTGATCCGGGTGTTGGTGGCCGAGGACCAAGGCATGATCCTCGGCGCGCTGGCCGCAATGCTGGACATGGAACCCGACATCGCCGTAGTCGGCCGCGCACCGGATGGACGCGAAGCGCTACGAATGGCCCTGGAGGCGAAGCCGGACGTCGTGGTCACCGACATAGAGATGCCGGGCCTGAGCGGACTCGAACTGGCAGCGGAGCTGCGGGAATGCTCGGCTGGCCAGCGCGTCATCATCGTCACGACGTTTGCCCGCCCGGGCTACCTGCGCCGCGCGCTGGACGCCGGCGTCAAGGGCTACCTGCTCAAGGACGCGCCGGCGCAGCAACTGGCCGACGCCGTCCGCACGGTGCACCGGGGCGGCAAGGTCATCGCTCCCGAACTCGCGGCCGCGGCCTGGGACAGCGAGGACCCGCTCAACGACCGCGAACGCCAGGTGCTGCGCCTGGCCGGGGAAGGCCGCACCAGCGGCGATATCGCCCGCGAACTGTGCCTGTCCGAAGGCACGGTGCGCAATTACCTCTCCGAGGCAATCGGCAAGCTCGGGGCCGCCAATCGCGTCGAAGCAGCCCGCATCGCCCGCCAGAAAGGCTGGCTCTGACCCAAGCGCTTCGAACGCCAACAACTGTATCGCAAAGGAAAAGGGGTGGCTGCCAACGCAGCCACCCCACATACCTCTACTTGGATCGGAGGTCAGGAGGTTGTCTTGATGCGCTCCTGCTTGCGGCCCAGCAATATTGCGAGACCGAACAGCAAGGCCAGAACCGGCCAGCCGAAGCTGCCGCCACCGCTCGATGACGGTGCCTTATTGGCTACTGTGGTCGAATTATTAACCGAGCCGTCCTGAGGTTCCTGAGCCGAAGCCGTTGCCATCACCTCATACTCCCCGGTCTTGTCTATATGGGCAACGAGCACGACATTCGCCTGATCCCCCTGAGCCAAATCACCGATCGGGCAAACGACCACACCCGCATTCGAGGAACAACTGCTGCCTTGTTCCGTAACGAAGGACAGGCTGGACGGCAAATTGACCGTTAACACAGTCTGCGTAGCCGTTCCGTCACCCTTGATTGCTTCATTGGTCACGGTGAAATCGAAGGTCACGTTGGTTCCCGTCTTGACCGACGTCGGATCGGCGGTGCCTGATACCTTTAGGGCTACGGGCTGCGGCTCCCAGTCTATGGTTACCGGCACATTAATCGGGCCGTAAGGCGACTTGTTCGCAACGCTTAAGTATGCCCTGGAAGTCGTAAACGCCTTCTGTCCCGTGCCATCGACGGTGAGCTGGATAGTTGCTGTAGCCCCCGCCTGTAAGGTACCGGTCGCCGGCGCCATGCTGAGCCAGGAAGCTTGTGGCAACTTACCGCATTGCTGAGTGTAGCCAGGGAGGACTCTGGTCACATTAGTGATTACAGGACCAAAGATATTGAAAGCGGTGATCCCTCCGGTTTGATACAGACCACAGGCATGACCTCCCCGTGTAATTGCCGTGGGCAGATTCGGCAACGGGAACCAGCTATTGGTCTGAGGATCGTAGGCCTCACCCTCATTGACCAGATTGCCACCCCCATCGACGCCTCCGTCAACCAGGAGAAGTCCGTTTGCCGCCGTATAGAAAGACTCGCCCAGCGGAACGAACATGGGGGCAATAGACGACCAACTGTTGGACAATGGATCGTATACATAGCCATCCCCTACAGCTGCGCTTCCCTGCATGCCCCCGGCACAATAGAGCTTGCCATCGATCGCCCCGCACGAGGCAAATGCAACCGCTTGCGGGTAGTTCGCGGCCGAGGTCCAACTATCCGAATAGGGGTGGTAAACCTGAACGGCATTTGTCGGAGTACTGCACGGGCCATCAATGCAGCCACCCACGAGGTATAGTGATCCGTTCAGAACCGCGTAGGCGCTTCCCCCCGCAGCAGGCACCGGATTCGACGCGCCAGTGCTCCATTGTCCGGTTACCGGATCATAAATATCCGTCTCGGCTACCGGATTGGCCGCTGCACCTGCTGCCCAGCCATCGGCAACATAGTACTTGCCATCGATAAATGCCGAGGCAGCCGCTTGTCGAGCCACTGGTGCATTCGCAATGGGTGACCAGCTGTCGTCCTTGGGATCGTAGACAAACGCCGAACTGTCTATGCCAACAACCGACCCATACTGGCTATAGGTGCCCCCCATGGAATAGACCTTACCGGTTACCGGATCGCGCGCCATGGTGTTGTCGGCTGTCTCCTTTGGATAGGGGGCAATCGCCTGCCATACTGGAGCACTACTTGAACTGGGTGCAATAGTCGGGCTGGTTTCAACTGAATTCGCCTGCGCGGCTTTGGACTGGGCGTGCATAGATACCCATGACAGACTCGCCGTTAGCCAGGACGGGTTGGCGACCGGAACTTGAATCAGGGGCGCACCACCGCCCGTGGCGGGTGACTGCTGGGTAGCCGGGGCCGGAGCATCGATTCCCACGACCCTGTACTGTCCAGGTGCACTTCCGGCATTGCTTAGCGCAAAGGACGCGGTCGCCGAACTGTTTACCATCACATGCAATGTGAACTGCCCGGGGTTGGCCCCCATCTTTGCTGTCTTGAGCGCAAAGTTCTGGGTGACGACGCTATTGTCGTTTAGAGTTATCCCCGCTGTTGCTGTGGAATAGTTGCTCGCAGCGGTTGTGGTCAGTGTGTACTGCCCCGCTTTATCGAAGAACAAATAGAATCCTACCGGAAGATTCGGATCGGAATAGTTTTCGACCGTATCCGCATTCGTGCCGTTTCCGTCTGCAACGTGTGCGCCGAGGATGCCCTTGCCTGTATTGGCGTCACTCACCTGGCCCATGACAAGACCGCCCGAGACAGGTTGACAGGTCCCAATCACGACATCGTCAATCTGGGCAAGTGTAGAACTGTAAGATGCCGGACCATAAAAGCGCCAGCGCAGCTGGAAGTCTCCACTCGTCGGGAGATAGGGAGAGAGATCAACACTTTCATCTTCTCCATTCGCCCCGTTAGCAGGATGGCCCGACGTCCAATGCAGAATGTTGGTCCACGTTGATCCACCGTCCGTCGTGATATCGAGATCGAATGGCATCGTGGAACCGCCACCATAAAAGGCTTTGTACCTCAAAACAGCCGCGCCAGTCAGCGATGTCGCCGAAATCGGCGGTGTGACGAGCGAGGTATCGAAAGCAGGGTAAGGCGGATTATTGCTGTAGTTGACGCCGAGGGCGCCATTGGCCTCTGCGGCCGTACCCGTCCCGCCCGTTTGGTTTCCATAGTTTCCAGGGGCATTCGAGAGTTCCCATATAACGGGACTGCTTGCAGGATTGGTGACAGTCCAACCGGTGGGCGGGAAACTCGGATTATTAAAGTCATTGCTGAACCCGCCAGCCTGGAACTGATAACCCGGCGCCGAGCAGGTGCTCGCGACAGCGAGCGGGAAATTCTCGTTCACGTCCGCTGAGACTGTAACGGTTTTCGATACCGTCTGATACCCGTCAAAAGCCGCGGCTACGTGTATTGCATAGCCATAACCCTGCGGAAGCTTCACACTGTAGGCGCCGGTAGCGGGGTCGGTCCATATGTCCGCCACCTGGAGATCTTTCGGCTTACCATAGCCTGGCGGACTATTGCTAATTGTCACCGAGACCTCGGCATAGAGTCCATAGCCATGGCCTGATCCATCGGTTACCTTGCCTGAAACGGTATCCGTTGGCGCAGCGTCAAGAGTAAAGTCTTGCGTAGTCGTGGCGCTATCGGTGACACTGACTGATGCTGTGCCAAGTGCATAACCGAAGGCACCAACGCTGATGGCATGACTGCCTGCCGGCAAGACAAACGAGTAATTGCCATCGGTCCCGGTGGGCCCTTCATAGCTGCCATCGACACTGACCTCCGCGCCGGCAACCGGATTTCCATCGACATCGGTCACTGTGCCGCTCAGAGTTCCGGATGGGCTGGTCACGCCCAGGTGTGAGAGAAAACTGGTCGCATTGGGACTGCCCCAACCCGTCGGGTGATCCCAGTCTACTGCCGCGCAGGACGACGAACCATCGGGCAATTCGCCGTTGCAACCCGTTGTGATGTCGTGAAAATCGGCAGCATAATTGCCGGCATTGACATCGCCATATATCAACGTATTCGACTGCCCCAACGAAACGTCGCTGTTCTGGGACACGCCGATGGCGAACAAGGCTGCAAGCTGCGGTGCTACTGCACTCGTGCCGTAGACGGCACCAAAACCTCGCTGTGAATCGTATACGACATAATCGCTTCCGTTCTGGCCACCCGAATTCAACGCCATGTCCGAATTCATGCGCATGCCGTTACTGGGAACGCCTGGCCCCGTCTGCCAGGACGGTTGGGTAAACAACTGGCTGATCGCACCGCCTGTGCCCGGCGCACCACTATAGCTGGGCGACCAGGCCGTCTCACTGCCATAAGTGCCACTGATGTCGGCAATGGTCAATAAACTGCCGTTTGCAGTCGTTATATAAGGACTGGAGGAAGGAAAATCGGCATTGTTTCCGGTACCGTCGCCATTGGGAATGTCCGCAGCGCCATTGTCACCGGCGGCGGCGAACATGGAAATTCCCTCGGCGGCCCCCTGCATGAAAATCTGGTCCGCCGTCATGCCCAGACTGCCCCAATAGAATTCGGGCGCCCCCCAACTCGTCGTCATGACCTGAGACGTATCGTCATTCACAAACTCGTTGAAAGCATCGACAAATGTCGTGAAATAAGGGTTTGCTGCCAAATACACGTTTTGGGTAATTCCCGGCGCCATGGCACCGCTCCACTCGATGTCGAGCAGTGTTTCACCCATACCGTCAGTCAACCCTTCATCGCCGTCCACTGGAATTACATTTACCGTATGACTGGGCAGACCATAGGCGTTCCAGAAAGCGCTGGCTGAATCATTGGATCCAAGGCCCGAACTGTCGGCGGTAATGATTGCCACCGATACACCCTCGCCATTTCTTTGATCGGTAATACTGGGCCAGTCGTAAGCAGTGGCGATTTGTGAAGGATCGAAATACGCAGAGGAGGAAGTTGCCGCGGGCGGCGATAGCGATACCTGGGAGTTGACAACTCCGGCACGTCCCGGCAACGGCTTGAAATTCGAATGCGGGCGCATCATCTGGAAATGATCAAGGCCCAGTACATTGAGTACGACGCCAGCTACCGCCCGCGGGATTCGTATTCGATCTTTGGTGCTTGGGAAAGTGCGTCCATTCAGTTTGTAATTGTTGATACGGATGGAAAAAGCACGCTCGAAGGCGCCAGTGGTTCCCACGGCATGAATCAAAGTGCGGTTGGCAGAGATGCTTTGCACCTGTATCTGATTCCGTTGCAGGAATTTCTTCACTACGTCGACTTGTGTTTGCGTCGGTCCGTATTGCCGAGCGAACTGTTGCGGCGTAAGGAAATGATGATATTGAGAGCTACCGGGATTCTGAACTTCCTCAAGGAATTGCTTCAGCTTCCGCGTTTTGCGCAGCTTCAGGCTAATCGTCAATTTCATGGCGGCCGAGCTTTCGCGGGAACCCAGGTTCTCAGCCCTGGAGAGCAAAGTTAAATTGCCTTGCGGGGCCATGCGGACAAATGCGCTCGCCGCGCCGTTTCGACGGGCGTTCGCTATCCCCCAGGAAGTCAAACCGGAGGGCTTGAGCTGCTTCGTAACTGGCGCTATCGCCGGGGAAGCGTAAGCAACAGGAAGAAAAGCGACTACCCCGGTCGCCAAGAAAACACCAACCGCGGCAAAGGCGGAGAGAGGCTTGAATCGACGGCTCATATTATTTGCTCCTGAAATACCTGATTATCAAAATTTGTCTACGAGGTCCCCTGGTTCGCCTCGCGGCAACCTCGGTTGAAGTATCTCAAAGAGTAGCTATGGAATTTTGGCGGTCTTTTGCCATGGCGTATAACCGCCAATTTCAGGAGAATTGTCTCCCAGCGACCATTTTCTTTGTCAACTCTCAGGTAGAAACGTCAGGAATATCGGCTTCCCCGTCTGACAGCTGCAAGGCGCAAAGCCAACCCAACTGGAAGCGGGTACGCGCATTCAAAACACGCATCAACTCAGCAATCCGCCTCTCCAGGGTACGTTGCGAGATGTTCAGATCATACGCGATGGTCTTGTCATTCAATCCCGCGGCCATCAGGACAATCAGTTCCTTGGATTCAAGGCTCAGCATGGACTCGGATACGCCAATTTGCGGCCGGCTTTCCTGACCGAATGAAATAGGTGTAGCCCGCTCCCAAATCATTTCGAACAATTCATAGAGCGCGTCAAGCAGAGACGAAGATCGAACCAGCAAGGCCGGACTATCCAGTTCGCCCAGGTTCAATGGAATCAACGCGAGACGGTGATCTGCCAAAACCAGCTTGAGCGGCAACTCCGGGGCCACCCTGACCTCCTCTCCCACAGCCATGTCGGAACGAATGCTTTGCACTACGGAGGGGATAGCCATAAGACCGGATTCAATAACTGTCCTGTACCGCACCCCCCTTTTTAGCGCTTCTATCTGGCCCGGATGATCTTCCTCGGCAGGTCTATTCAATTGCGATACCCGCATCGGCGCCCGCATCAGGGTGATGAATTCGTTTTCGACGGTTCGATCCATCTGCTCGAGAATCTGGCGCTCTGCGTCACGACTGGTAATGAGTTCAACCATTTGCTTGTGTTCGTCATGGTTTTGCACAGAGTTAGCCTGTTCCTGCAACTCCTGGATTGTGTGCTGGGTCTCCAGCAAGGCTTTCTGTTGTTGGAGAAACAACGCGCCCAAGGCAATATCGGGCGCTGATGGCAGATAACGCCGCGACCGCTCAGGCGAATGAGTAACCAGCCCCATGGCTTCTATTGATTCCAGCAGCCCCTGTGTCTTTCTCGGTCCGAGCGATAATGCACGCGCGACGTCGCTCGCACTCGCACCGGGATGCTCCAGGATCCAGCGATACACTCGCTCTTCCGCCTCGCTGATGCCGAGACTGGCTAATGACTGTTCCTTTGTGGATTCGTTTTGGTTTACAGACATATTGCCCCCTGTGCAAAACCACGAAACAGTTTAGCCCGCAAATATCTTCCTGGCTGCAATCGACGTTAATCGTCAAACGCGAAAACCGTTTCAAACACCGAAACCGTGCGGCTTTGTATAGGTTCAGCGTTCCAGGTCAGGATCGGGGACATGGGTGAAGGCGATGCGCATGGGGGCGGCATCAAGCGCCTGGTGGGCACCACCGAAATACACGGCGTGAGCGCCAAAGCGGTTGTTCACGGCGTCTACCGCCTGGTTGAGACGGGTTCGCTTGCCGGTTTCCTCGAAAAGCGAACCCTGCACCCCCTCGCTCAACCGCGACAGGCTCAGCCCCACGCCGAGAATGGGCACCTGCCGCTCCGGGCGCTGCTTCCAGAGCGCGCTCAGAACGTGTTCGAACAACAGCGTATCTGCGCTTGGGGCAAAACGCTCGACCTGCGTCCAGCGCTCGCCGTCAAGGTAACGCAAGTTCAGCCGCAGGCTGCCCGCAGCGTAACCCAGGCTGCGCAAACGCCAGGCACTCTTCTGGAGCAGCCGGTGGGCCACCGCGAGCGTGGCGGCCGGATTACGCAACTCGGGCGCCAACACGTGGGAATGCCCGATGCTCGCCCGCGGACCGGTGGCCATGGCCATTTCCTCGCCGCGCAACTCCCGGTACATGCGCTCGCCGCCGATCCCGCCCCAGATGCGCACGATTTCACGCTTGGGCGCGGCATAGAGTTGCTCGACGGTGGTGATGCCCGCAGCCTGCAAGCGTTTGTGCATGCGTCGGCCGATGCCGGTGAGGTCCCTGAGCTGCAAACGGTAAAGGGCCTCCGGGACATCGCTTTCCTCGAGGATGCGCAGCCCCCGCGGCTTATCCATCTTGGAGGCCATCTTGGCGAGGAAACGGTTGGGCGCAATGCCTATCGAGCAGCCGATGGCTGCGCCGACCCCGGCCACCGCTTCGCGGATATTTTCAGCGACGGCACGTGCCCGGCCGGGTTCCCGCCAGGAACCGCTCAAGGTGCAGGTCAACTCGTCGATCGAGGCCACTGCGTCGATGGGGATGCAGGTCTCCACCGCTTCGCGCAGTCGATGGTGGTAGCGAATATAGAGTTCATGGCGGGCTTCGACGAGCACGATGCCGGGGCATAGCTTTTTCGCCTCGCCCACCTGTGTGCCGGTGCTCACGCCGTGGCGCTTGGCCTCGTAACTCGCCGCGATGCAGCAGGTAGTATCCGCCATGACGGGCACTATACCCACCGGCTTACCACGTAATTCGGGGCGCAGCTCCTGTTCTACCGAGGCGAAGTAGGCATCAAAGTCGATGAAGAGGCAATTGAGACCCACCGCTCCCCACGCATCAGATCAGCAACAGGTAGTGGTCCACGAGCAGGGCCGCGAACAACAGCGAGAGATAAAGGATCGAATAACGGAACGTGGCCATGGGTGCACGTTCGTCACGCCCGCGCCAGAGCCGGAACGCGTGGTACAGGAAGCCGGCGCCGAGCAGTAGCGCAGCCGCAAAATAAACCCACCCACTGGCGCCCAGGGACCACGGCAGTAGGCTGAAAGCGACCAGCAGCACCGTGTAGAGCAGAATATGCAGGCGCGTCAGTCGAATGCCGTGCGTGACCGGAAGCATGGGCACGCCCGCCTTGGCATAGTCGTCGCGGCGATGGATCGCCAGCGCCCAGAAATGCGGCGGCGTCCATATGAAGATGATGAGGAACAGGGCGAGCGCCATGGGATCGATGCGCCCGGTCATGGCCGTCCAACCGATCACCGGCGGGATAGCGCCGGCCGCTCCGCCGAGCACGATGTTCTGCGGCGTGATGTGCTTGAGAAACGCCGTATACACCACGGCATAGCCGATCAGTCCGCCGAAGGTCAGCACCGCACTCAACAGGTTCACGCCGATTGTCAGTACGGCCATGGAGGCCACGCCCAGGACGGCTGCAAACGCCAGCGCCTGGTGCTCGGTCAACGCGCCCCGCGGGAGGGGGCGGTAACAGGTACGCCGCATGCGATTGTCGATATGGCGGTCGATGACATGGTTGATCGTGGCCGCCGAAGCCGCAGCCAGGGCAACCCCGAGGGTAGCGAGCAGGACACGCCCCAGCGGCGGCCAGCCCGGCACCGCGAGCAACATACCGACCACGGCAGTAAAGACGATGAGCTCGACGATACGCAGCTTGCACAGAGCCAGGTAACTGCGCACCCGCTGCCACGGTCCGATCGGTCCGGAAACGGTTTCAATCAGCGGTGAATTCATGAATTCACTTCCAGCAGATGCCGCAGATCCTTGACCAAGCCTTCGGGATTCGCGTGTTTGGAGAATGTCATCATCAATAACCCGTTGGGATCCACGATATAAATGCCGCCTGCCGGACGCAGCGCCGTGAACTGGCGCATGAAATCCCTGCCGGCCGTTCCCGAACTCAGAGTCATCGTCACCCCGGGCCAGTCGGCGGCAAACCCGGCGCCGGGCGCATCCTTGGCGGGCGCGACGTAGAGCCGCTGCACATTACGCATGTGCTCGCCCGTTGCGAGACGTGCCTGGCGCATGGCATACAAGGCCGCCTTGCAATCAGCGTGGCACGATCCGGTGCCGATGTAAACCAAGGTCCAGTGACCGGAGAAATAATCGGTCGGCAGAGCCGTTTGCTTCGCGGCAGCCGGCGACGACGTGGTCGGAGCCCGCACCAGACCCTTGACGGTTATTTTAACCGGCGGGCGGACCAGTTGGCCGTGATTGGTGTGCCCCAGGGCAAACCAGGTCGGATGGAAATACACCAGCACCGCGAAAATCAGCGGGATCAGGACCACCACGAGAATAAGGGCGGGCGTCAGCCAGACCCGTTTTGCGGCTTTTGTCATCGTCTGCTTTCTCCGTGGGAACGCCGCAGGGCACGCAGCGTCAGTATCAACCAAACTATAAATACCGTTACGGCCAGACCGATCCACTGGGCCATGTAACCGTAATTTTCGTCCGGGCCGTGGGCCGGCCGGAACCGCCAGGCCCGGTCATAGCCCCCCGGCCCATTGGGGACCAGCCACAGGATCCGGCGCTGCAACCCGGGGCCGTACAAGGCCTCCAGGTCCTTCCACCGCGGATACAGCAGGTACCTGGGCCACTGCCCTTTCACGCTGTCCCGGCCCTCGAGCCGGACGCCGGCCCGGGACAGATCGGCAAGGTAGCCGGTGACCCTTATCGTTCCCGCGGGCGGGGCCAATGCCACGCGGGTATGCCCTTGCGGATTGGCCGGGACCCAACCGCGGTTGACGAGCAGAATGTGCCCGCCGGACAGGCTTAAAGGCGTAACCACCTCGGCCCCCACTGCCGGGCCGTTGGGCTGAGGCCGTTCGATGAAAATGATCTGGTGGTCTCCATCATACTGCCCCACCGCGGACACATGCGCATAAGGCGGCAGTTTTGCCACGCCTGCAATCGGCAACGGCCGAGCCGACCCTTGCCGTGCGACCGCATAGGCGTGCAGCAGTACTGAACGTTCCTGCGCACGGTGATACTGCCAAAGCGCCAAACGCGCGAACAGGGCCACGACCGCCACCATCATCAAAGTCAGCAGCCAGAAGGCAATCTTGGCGCGCATGTTCATCAATATGAGAACATACTCATCACGCCCTGACCCACGGAAACGCCTTGGTCATCCACATTGTCCTGATCGTGCTTTTCCTGATCGTGGTCGCCACGCTGTTTCAGGCCCTGTTTTTCCTGGCGCACGACAAGGGCGAAAGCAAGCGAACGGTAAAAGCGCTTTCCTGGCGGATCGGACTTTCCGTACTGCTGTTCGTACTCATCATCGTCCTCTGGGCCGTGGGATTACTGAAACCGGCCGCCTGATCAAAGCCACCTGCAAGACTTCCTTGCTCGCCATCCTGGCTACGTCGGGCAACATTCCAATACTCTTGCAAAGGCGCCAAGACGCAAAGGATTCAATAAAAACCTCGAACCGACGAAACCCGGCGCTACGAAAAGCGCATTTCGTCTCTCTAGACCTCCGTCTTCTCGTCGGTCTCTGCGTCTTTGTGAGAGATAATCCGAATTCCGGACTATAGCCAATACACGAAGAGGTACAGGCCGAGCCAGACGACGTCGACGAAATGCCAGTACCAGGCGATGGCTTCGAAACCGAAGTGATGGTGTTCGTTGAAATGTCCACGCATGACGCGGATCCAGATCACGAACAATCCGATAGCGCCAATGGTGACGTGCGTGCCATGGAACCCGGTCAACACGAAGAACGTCGTGCCGTAGATGCCGGTAGCCAACTTCAGATTCTGGGCGGTGTAGGCGTGGATGTACTCATGCGCCTGCGAGGCAACGAAAGCGAACCCAAGCAGGAATGTCAGGGCCAGAAAAACCTTGACCAGACCACGGTGGTTGTTCTTCAAACCCCAGTGGGCAATGGTCACGGTGATGGCACTGGTCAACAGCAGCGCCGTGTTCATGGCGGCGATGCCACCGGCGCCCATGCCTTCGAAGTGCCCATTCAGCAGGCCCGGGCCATTAGACGGCCAGTGGCTCAGGAAATGCGGCCACAACAACACGCTCGTGAACAGGTTGTTACTGGCGCCGGCCAGCCAGGGAAGCACGAATACACGCGCGTAGAACAAAGCCCCGAAGAAGGCACCGAAGAAAAACACCTCCGACGTGATAAAGAACACCATGCCCCAGCGGAAACTGCTGTCTTCCAGGGCGCGGTAGGCTCCAGTTTCACTTTCGTGGATCACCGCAGCCCACCAGCCGAACATGCTCACCAGTAGAACGGCGACTCCGAAAAACAGGATGGAAAGCCCAAGCGTTTTGTCACCGCTCAAGAAATTGGCAAACCCGAACAGCATCGAGAACAGGCCGACGGTCGCGGAAAACGACCAGGGCGAACTATGCGGCAGGAAATAACGTGGTGCGCTGGTGCTGGTGCTCATTGTCTTGACTTCCCCTTGGTCTCCAGGTGTTCAGTGTGCCGGCGAATGGAAATAGCGCTGTATCAGGAATGCGCCTACGTAAAAGGCCAACGCCAGCATCCCGAGAACAACAGCCGTGATCATGATGCGGCGGCGCTTGCGACGATCCGGTACGGGCGCCTTCTCAGGGCACATCCGGGGCGTCTTCAAAGGTGTGATAGGGCGCCGGCGAGGGCACGGTCCATTCCAATCCATGTGCGCCTTCCCAGACGCGGTCCGTGGCCTTTTTGCCGCGGTAAACGGTTCGGATCACGTTGTACAGGAATATGAGCTGGGTCACGCCGAACACGAAGCCTCCAATCGAGGACAGGAGGTTAAGGTCGGCGAACTGCAGCGCATAATCGGGCACGCGGCGCGGCATGCCGGCAAGGCCCAGGAAATGCTGCGGGAAAAACAACACGTTGAACGAGATCACCGACAGCCAGAAATGCCATTTTCCGAGCGCCTCGTTGTACATGTGCCCGGTCCATTTCGGCAGCCAGTAGTACACGCCGGCAAACAGTGCCATCAGCGTGCCGCCCACCAGCACGTAATGGAAATGCGCGACCACAAAATAACTGTTGTGGTACTGCAGGTCCGCCGGCACGAGCGCGAGCATCACGCCACTGAACCCGCCAATGGTAAACAGGAACAGAAACCCTATCGCGAACAGCATCGGCGTCTCGAAGGTCAGCGAACCGCGCCACATCGTCGCCACCCAGTTGAATATCTTGATGCCCGTCGGAATGGCGATGAACATCGTGGAATACATGAAGAACAATTCCGCAGCCGTCGGCATGCCCGAGGTGAACATGTGGTGCGCCCACACGACGAAGGACACGAAAGCGATCGAGGCGGTCGCGTAAACCATTGCGGTATAGCCGAACAACGGCTTGCGCGAGAAGGTCGGAATGACCTCGGAGATGATGCCGAAAGCCGGCAGGATCATCACGTACACTTCGGGATGGCCGAAGA
>Ga0307440_1000128_pt1 | contig 33144 bp, 36 predicted proteins | sample SalMarWE160410MG_FD_202150 | JGI IMG/M metagenome (GOLD analysis project Ga0307440, IMG submission 202150) | Salt marsh sediment microbial communities from the Plum Island Ecosystem LTER, Massachusetts, United States - WE1604-10 | ecosystem: Environmental > Aquatic > Marine > Intertidal zone >...
TCATTATTGTCGAAATATATTTTATAAAGGTTTTGCAGAGGTTTGATATCCCCGTTCTCTAAGAGGGGAATTCCCAGTGACGAGAATACGTCGGTATAGATACCCGGCATCATGAGCATGGTGGCGCCGAGGTCGAACCGGTGCCCGTCACGGATTAACTGACTGCAACGTCCGCCGGGGGCAGAGTTCTTTTCATAAATATCGACACTGTATCCCTTTTTTGCAAGGAAGACGGAAGTAGCAATACCCCCGATCCCTGCGCCAATAATTATGGCTGATCTTTCTCCGTTCATTTGTTATCAGGTATTTCAGGTTTTTTTCCGGTCTAAAGACCCCTAAATATACTTTTTGTCCCGGATCCGGACTAAATTTTTGAATTTTTAATATGTTGGCTTTAGTATGATCTTTTTATCTGAGTCGAGAGTGAAGAGCCATTTTTCAAAAGGTGGAGGGCCGAATTTCCCTGTTACATTGTTGGAGAATCCGTAACCTTCCATTGGTTTCCCGACAAAATTGATCTCCATGGTCATATTGGCATTCTCGTCGTGATAATATCTTACGGCATACCTCCCGGGCTTCAGTCCGGAGAAAATCACTGAACAATGCTGATCATAAATAATGCCGGTATCCTGTCTCACTACCTTCTGATCACCGTCGAATAGCTGAATCATAAGTTTACCATTGTCATTTCTCAGTCCCTCGATCTCTATATCAAGACAGTACTGGGCTAAAAGTGGGGATACAGGAATTAATAATCCCAGCAAGGCGAAAGCCAGTTTTCTAAATATGAGTCCGGTAAGTTTCATGTATGTTCTATTCCTTTTCCTGAATACTAAGATCGGAGCCGAAAGTATAGGTTTTCCCTTTTTCCGTCTTCTCAAGGTATATTTCTTTTGCACCATAGGATAATCTAAGGGGGTTCCCGTTACGGGATACTATCTTAACCTTGTTAAGCAAGCCTTTTTCCCAATCGATATCAACCACAAATCCTCCGCGGGCCACTATCCCGTGAATATATCCCGTCTTCCATTCCGAAGGAAGAGAAGGCAGCAGTTCAACCTTGCCCGCATGGCTCTGAAGGAGCATTTCCGTCATACCTGCTGTTCCTCCGAAATTACCGTCTATCTGGAAAGGCGGATGATTATCGAAAAGGTTGCTGAGGGTTGATTTTCTGAGAAGAGCAAGTATGTTTTCATAAGCCTTCTCGCCATCTTTAAGACGTGCGAAGAAATTTATTATCCAGGCGCGGCTCCATCCTGTATGTCCTCCTCCGTGGGCAAGCCTGTAGTCAATTGTCTTCCGCGCAGCCCGGAACAGTTCAGGAGTATTTTCTGTTATCTGGTTGCCGGGGTGCAGCCCGTACAGATGGGAGATATGACGATGGCCCGGTTCCGGTTCCCCAAACTCGAATGGCCATTCCATTATACGCCCGTCTGATCCTATCTTTGTTGGAGCAAGCCTGACGAGGGTCTTTTGCATCTTATTCCGGAAAGTCTTATCGGTATCAAGCACCATACTGGCTTTAATTGTATTCTGTAGCAGATCGCGTATTATCATCTGGTCCATTGTCGGACCCATCACAAGGCACGCTGTCTCATGGGTGCCGGGGATATAAAACCTGTTCTCGGGCGAAATTGAAGGTCCGGATACAAGAAAACCCGTATGCGGATCTTTTACCAGCCATTCGATGCAGAATTCAGCTGCCTCTTTCATTATAGGGTATGACTTTTTCCGCAGGTATTCCTTATCCCCTCCAAAGAGATAATGATCCCATATATTCTGACAACTCCAGGCAATACCCATGGGCCACATACCATATCCGATATTACCTGTTGGTTCCGTGAAATACCAGGGATCGGTTGTATAGTGTGCAACAATACCGTGGATACCATATACCTCTTTAGCTGTCCTTTCTGCATCAGGGCGAAGGGCATCAATAAAATCAATAAATGGTTCCTGCAATTCCCCAAGGTTGGTTATTTCTGACGGCCAGTAATTCATTTCAATATTTATGTTGATATGGTAGTCGGCACTCCATGGAGGATTCATACCGTCGGCCCATATCCCCTGGAGGTTGGCCGGCAGGCCACCGGGTCGTGAACTGCTTATCAGGAGATACCTTCCAAACTGATAGTACAGCTCAAGGAGGTCGGTATCAACGTAGCCGTTTTGCATGGCAGTTACACGTGCATCGGTAGGGAAATATCCACCGTCGGATGATCCCAGGTCCAGCGTGACTCGTTTGAAAAGAGACTGGTAATCGGCTACGTGTCGCCTTTTTATTTCTGAATAATCCCTCGCTGTTGCTTTATTCATCTGACCGGATGTAATGGCAGACGGATCTCCTCCAAAGTAGTCTGTGGCTGCAGTAAGGTAAAGAGTTGCACTATTGGCTCCCTCAACCCTTATACTGTCGCTCCCTGATATGATTTTACCACCCTCGGGAATAATCTTAAGCCTCGTAAACATCTTTACGCCAACACCATTGCCAACATGTTCATACATATCTGTTTCATTACCTGTTGTGGTTGTTGTTACCCTGCCATCCGGCCTTGAGAGAGAGGAGGTGAAAGAGACCATCCCGGGTTTATTACACGTAATATGTACCACAAGAACCTGGTCGGGTGCACTTGAAAATACCTCCCTGGTATATCTTGTTCCATTGGCTGAATAAGTAACTTTCGCAATGGCATCTTCAATGTTGAGTTCACGACGGTAATCCCTTATCTCACCTGCATGGCCGAAATCAAGGTACAGGTCTCCCAGGGCCTGATATGTGGCAGGCGGATTGTCGGGTTTCCATCCCATTATACCTTTTTGTGCAAGTTCGTCGGCTTCCCTGTACTTCCCGTCGAAAAGCAGTTTCCTGACTTCAGGAAGTGTCTTAAGAGCATCGGGGTTTGCATCCCAGCGGGGTCTCCCTGTCCAGACTGTTTGTTCATTAAGCTCAAGACGTTCCTTTTCAACACTGCCAAATATCATCGCACCGAGCCTCCCGTTGCCCACAGGTAATGCTTCGTTCCACTCAGCAGCCGGATGAGTGAACCATATCTTTAACATGGCTGAGCTGTCCTGCGCACGTGAAATGCCGGCTGAGATATAAAAGGCCATGAAAAGAATAAAGATGGTTGGAATGCTTAAATGCTTCATCAGATAGGTAATAGTTAGTACATTAATATCTGATAAAGGTAATAGGGAGGGATCAAAAACAGAAAGGATAAGAGATTATAAATACAAAAATAATTAGAGGTCGTCTCATACGTTAGCTTTAACCACAAAGCCCGCCCGAACGACTGAGGTCGCTCAGTCGGGCGGAGTCACAAAGGGATACAAAAAAGACACAAAGCCAAAGTTTTAAAATTAAGCCTTTTGCGATCTTAGAGTAATCCCAATTGGAATCGGGACTTTTCGTCCTCTGCAGTTATTTACATTTTATTTTTTAGAAAGAATATCCCTGATTTCCGTGAGCAGTGTCTCCTCTTTTGCAGGAGGGGGAGGCGCAGGTGCAGGAGCAGGAGCTTCTTCTTCCTTTCTCCTTGCCATGTTCATGGCTTTTATCAGCATGAAGACTGCAAAGGCAACAATGAGAAAGTCTATTATGACCTGAATGAAATTGCCATAGTTCCAGGTTACTGCCGGAGTAGCTTCGGTGGCAGCCTTCAGCACCAGTTTCAGATCGGAAAAGTTAGTGCCTCCTACAAGAAGTCCTACCGGGGGCATGATAATGTCGTTTACCACTGAGGAAACGATTTTGCCGAAAGCAGCACCGATGATTATACCGACAGCCATATCGGTTACATTACCTTTCATCGCAAAGGCCTTGAATTCATCAACTAGTTTCATGAGTTAAAATAATTAAGGTTAACGTCATATGGAACCTACACTTCGAAAAACAGCAGTTATTTATTATTCCATAGTTACGGGATGGAAGTTCCATAATGAATTGGATTGGTTATATCAGGAAATGATTTATCAGGGATCAGAAGTTGTAAGAAAACCCGACACCAAGTATCTCTTTGAACTGAACCCGCGGACCGTATGATTCACCGGGATCGGGAATGCCATTACCGTTGGTATCCTTAAGGATCTTTATTTTATCATCATAAATTAGCTGGGTATTGATACTGGCAGAGATGAATTTATTCACTTTGAAAGCCAGCAGGGTTTCCCAGTTGACAACAATGTTCTGGGGTTTATCTGCATAATTGGAAAACAGGTCAACTTTTGTAGTAAATGACACATTCTTTAAAATTTCGGCTGCAAAGTCATTTTTGGAATAGACTGCTCTTATATATCCGCCGAACTCACTTAAGGACTTCTTTCCGGGGGTCACACCGAAGGCTCCTGCATCAGACAGAATTTTACTGTTGACAAATGTGATTCTCGATGTTACGGGAGCTATAAAAGTGCTGAAGTATGGATTTGGTTTATAATCCAGGCCAAGGGCAACAACCAGGTAACCCGGGGCCATGAAATCAGATATCTTGTTTGAGACATCCGGATAGTTATATCCCGGAGCCATCTGGGTTCTGAAATTGAACAGGGCAGCATAGTAGAAATTACCGAAAGCCTTTTGCCCGAATTTGGATAAAAACTCGAATTTATCGTCTGTCTTCCTGGCTTTATCTTCCTGTCCCTGCTTAAGGATACCATATCCCAGGTCGAGATTATTGACCCAGACTGATTTATTGTGGGTGTAAGTTGCAGAAAGACTGAATAGTCCATTGGCTGCCACGGAATTTTGTCCGCCGGCTGCCCAGTTGGTAAGAGATGTCTGTGAAAGGTTGACTGCTGCCACTCCTCCGGTTTGCCAGCCCTGTAAAGTGTCTGCTTCCTGTGTCCGGAGCGTCTTTTCTGCATCAGTAACCTGCGCCAGGCTATTAAATAATAGACCTGTAGTTATGTACACAAAAACTAAAAAAAGGGATTCCTTTTTCATTTGTTAGTGGTTTAGGTCAGGATAAGGATAAAATGTTCCGTTAATTCACTTTATAATTTATATAATTAATTTTAAATGTCTGGATTTTTGACTGTTTATGATATTGTATTAATGAATCTGCCGCATAGTATATTTCACTGAGCGACCGTATTGCTGATTATCCAATAAACGATTAAATTGCACCATTGTTCAAACCTATCATACAAAGAATAAAATGGACAGGTTAAAATCATTTGCAGCTGCAATAAATGAAGGGTATTCATCTAAAGGCGATAGTATTGTCGTAGGTAGCGCCATGCTTGACGGGGAAACTATCGGGGATGCCCATGTCAGAATCCCGCTGAAGACCATGAACCGTCACGGGCTGATAGCCGGTGCAACGGGTACAGGAAAGACCAAGACACTGCAGATCATTTCAGAGCAGCTTTCCGACAAGGGTGTGCCCGTACTCCTGATGGATGTGAAGGGAGACCTCAGCGGCATCGCTATGCCTGGTGAAGAGAAGCCCTTTATCAGCGAAAGGCATGCAAGGATCAACCTGCCGTATGCAGTGAAGGGCTATCCTGTCGAGCTGATGTCGATATCACAACAGGACGGCGTCAGGCTGAGGGCAACGGTATCAGAGTTCGGGCCGGTGCTCCTTTCAAGGATACTTGGTCTGAATGACACCCAGGAAGGAGTTGTTTCTGTTATATTCAAATACTGCGATGACAACCAGCTGGCACTTCTCGATCTGAAGGACCTTAAGAAGGTGGTTCAGTATGTTACAGCCGAAGGAAAGGACGAGATAGAGAAGGAATATGGTAAGATATCAACGGCTACCACGGGCATTATCATGCGTAAGATCCTTGAACTGGAACAGCAGGGTGCAGATCTTTTCTTCGGGGAACTGTCTTTTGATATACACGATCTCCTGCGGAAAGATAAATGCGGTAACGGATATGTTAACATAATGAGGCTTACTGATATACAGGATCGTCCCAAGCTCTTTTCAACCTTTATGCTTTCCCTCCTTGCCGAAGTTTACAGTCAGATGCCTGAAAAAGGTGATATGGAAAAACCTGAGCTGGTGATCTTCGTTGATGAGGCACATCTGATCTTCGACCAGGCAGGAAAGGCATTGCTCAATCAGATCGAGACTATTGTGAAACTTATCAGATCCAAAGGGATAGGTGTCTTCTTTGTTACCCAAAACCCTGCAGATGTGCCCGAAGGCGTGCTTTCACAGCTGGGACTTAAAGTACAACATGCATTGAGAGCCTTTACTGCCGCTGACCGTAAAGCAATTAAGCTCACAGCAGAGAATTATCCTCTTTCGGAATATTATAAGACCGATGAAATTATTACAAACCTGGGAATAGGTGAAGCGTTGGTTACCGCTTTGAGTGAAAAGGGAATTCCAACCCCCCTGGCAGCAACGATGCTGAGAGCACCTGCAAGCAGGATGGATATTCTGACCCCTTCAGAGATATCTCTTATTAACAATACTTCAGTCCTGGTACAGAAATACAGCCAGAACATCGATCGTGAAAGTGCGTATGAAATACTGGCGGGGAAAGTCTCCCTGATGGAAAAGGAGGCAGAACTTGATGCGGAAAGGAAAGAGAGGGAAAAACAAAGACAACGGGAGGCAGCAGGATCACGTCCTGCACCGTCATACAGGACAACATACCGCAGAAGAACCAAAACACCACAGGATCAGGTTGTAAAGGTACTTACCAGTGCCGCCTTCATACGGGGAGTATTCGGAATACTCAGGAAGGTTATGAAATAACTAAAAAGGAAAATGATGAGGAGAAAAGCATTTTTACTTGTCTTTTTTTTATTCCTTGTATCACCCTGTATATTCTCACAGGGATTAAAGATACCGCCCTTTAAGATCGTAAGAGCAGACGGAAGCCTGTTCCGGGCCCGGGATCTTCCCATGGGGAAACCGGTGATTATAATATATTTTTCACCGGAATGCGAGGAATGCCAGAAATTTACTGAAGATTTAGTTTCTAAAATTGATGATTTCTGGGACGCTTCCATAGTGATGGTAACATATCTTTCTGTTCAGAGCGTGGCTCAGTATGAAAAAAAATATAAACTGAATATTTATCCGAATATTTATGTCGGGACCGAAGGTAATGCGTTTATAGTGCGATACTATTACAATGTCAGAAGATTCCCCTTTGTAGCGCTATTAAATAAAGACGGAAAACTGATCAGGAAATGGGAAAAGGAAGAAAACATCAATGAACTTGCATCAAGTCTGAAAGCACTTAAAAAGTAATATATGTTTCACTCCCTGCAACCGGTCTGTACAATTATGCCGATAAAACACTAAGAGCAGTATTGAGATTGTCAACAAAGAAGATACTTGATCCCTTGTTACATTCCCTGATAAAATCCTGCAGGTTCTTACTGTTGTATTTAGAGAAATCGCCGATAACAGCGAGCTTGAATCTGTAATTTGAGAATTTCTGGAGTATCTCTCCCGCCAGTCCGGTATAAAGCCGGAAAAAATCAGGGTGCAGGTTTTCTTCCCTTATTATCAGCCTTGTGCTCTCTTTTACCGACATATCGCCCATCAGGTCAAGAATATCCTGTGGTTCTGAGATAATTAAACTGTCATCTATCAGCTCAGCGATGATAACATCTCCTGTATTGTGAAATTCAAGCATATAGATAGTCTTTTTACCAATTTACAAAATTCAACAGTAATTGCCAACAGGACAGTTAAATCAAAAGTTTGAAAAGCCTATGGGCTTTCTTGCCTGGACGAATTTCTCCATTTTAAAATTCTCCTGATCATTGCTTTCTAAACACCGCAACAAATCCACCATTATCGGCCATGGTCAGCTTCAACGATCCTCCGGCCTTAAGTGACCGTTTTGAAACCTTAATGTCCGTGGGATCATTGTCGGATTTCCTGGTATCTGCCCAGGTTTCAGCTATATAATCTCCCTGGGGAAGAAAGTCGAGTTTAATGTCAACACTCTTACCCTGTCTGTTATTCATTATTCCAAGAAACCATTCATCTCCGCTCCGTTTTGCAATAGCTACATAATCTCCCGGGTAGCCGCCAATAAATTTTATATCGTCCCACACTGTGGGTACAACTTTAAGAAAGTCAGCGCCAGGCTGATTAAGGATATTCAGAGGGTGGTCGCAGACTACGGTAAGAGGGCTTTCATAGATAACAAATTTAGACAGTTCAGCAGCACGGGTGTTCCACACAACCGTAGGCGTCTGGTTCTTAAATTGTTGCCTGGTAACATTGAGAAAGGCTCCGGGAGTGTAATCCATCTGGCCTGCAAGCATACGGGTGAAGGCAAGTTTTACATTATGTTCAGGACTCATTTTATCAGAGAACTTGTAATATTCATTACCCATAACTCCCTCACGGGTAATCATATTAGGCCAGGTGCGGATTATACCGTCCGGTTTATATGCACCGTGAAAATCAACCATCAGATGATTATCAGCAGCACATTTTATAATATCATGATACCAGTTCACCATCTGCTGATCGTCACGGTCCATAAAGTCAATTTTTATCCCGGCAATGCCCCAATCTTTATATAGTGGAAAAGCTTTCTTGTACGCCGAATTCTTGTTCACATCACTCGAGTAAAGCCAGACAATTATTTTAACCTTTTTGGATCCTGCATACCTGATTATTTCAGGCATGTCAATCTGCGGGGCCCATTTTGTTATATCGGCTTCGGGGACATTAAATTTCCCGTACCACTGCCAGTCAACCAGCATATATGGCCAACCCATTTCAGAGGCAAAATCGATGTACTGTTTAATGACCGGCATCTCCATTTTAACGTCTCCACTCCACCAGTGATCCCACGCACTGATTCCAGGTTTAATCCACGACGGATCCTTAATTGCACATGGATCATTAAGGTTTTGAATTAACTCAGACTGGATAAGAGTACCCGGTGTATCTCCAATCATTAAAACCCTCCATGGAGTATAAACCTCATCGGCAAACCGAACCTTGACCCCGGATTCAGGTTCTCCAGGGAGAGGAACAAGTTTTGTTGCCAGCTGATTTGGAGTTCCGTTTGTACCGATATAAAAAGCAGCATAGTTGTTAATATTTGCTTCAGTTATTGCAACCCAGCAATTATTGCCATAATCCATCAGGAAAGGCATACCTGCTATTGTTTTTTCATTCAGATAAGACAAAGGATGTTCGATAAATTCCGATTCATTCGATGTGGAATAACCACCATATTCCACCACCCATGCTTTGGGATCACCCGGAATATTAAATGTTGTAAGTTCTTTAGTTATCTGCCTGTCTCCAATTTTGGAACCTCTTAGAAGTTTATACCGGAATGCAGCACCGTCATTGAATACTCTTACATAAAATTCCATCTTTCTCATCAATCCTGTTTTTTCTCTGAGTGTGAGGTGCAGTTCATTATAGATATTTTTTATTTCAGAATGCTTTGATTTAATAACCGGATTCCAGGTTTCATTGAAATTCTTCACCGACTGATCAATAATATCAAATTTGGTTGCCATAGGCGGTTCATCCTTAAACTCAAATCCGAGCATAGAAGGATTGATAATTGTCCTGCCATGAAAAGTAACAGAGTAACTCAGGTTATTGGAATTTCTAAAAGTTACAGCGATAATACTATCTGGTGATTGAACAGATAAAGTCTGAGAATTTACAGTAGTTGCTAAAAGGGAAACAGACAATACCAGTATAGTTTTTAATATTTTCATATTATTTGTTATTTATATAATCGAGCATGATTGACCTGATAATATTGGCGAACTTAATGTCCGGGATCTCTTCAGGTTTGAAATAAAGCGCCTTCTGACCTTCAAGCAGCGTGATCTTTTCTATCGGAATATTTATTTTCCCGGAATAAATATATTTAACATTGTCATAAGCATCTTCCTCGTAACATTCATATTTCCTGAAAAAAGAATAGTCCTTTAGATCTATATCCAGCTCCTCCTTTGCTTCCCTTACAAGAGCTTTTTCGGGAGTCTCCCCTTCTTCCACATGGCCGCCTATAAGATCCCAGTGGTTGGGGAATGGGATGGAGGGCTTGTCATCACGAAGGGCAAGAAGGAACTCACCGTTTTCATTTTCAAGTATAATAGCTGCAATTTCTTTCATATCATATCTCAGGGATCAATATAATTATTCTATAAACAGGGAAGATACTTCAATCCTGTTATTATCCGGGTCAAGCGTCTCGAATTCGAAATATCCGTCGCCTGTTTTCCTTGGTCCATTCAATATCCGGTATCCGTCATTTGATAACTCTTCAGCCTTTTTTCTGACCGTATTCATATTATCGACACCGAATGATATGTGGATAAGACCTGTATATTGTTTATCTATTGTGTCATTCAAATTATCGGGGATTCCCGGCATCGTCATCAGTTCAAGCCGTGAACCTGAGCTGAATGAAAGAAAATAGCTTTCAAATTGTTTATCCGGGTTGACATACCTGGTATTTGGCTTTCCGTCAAAGTATTTTACATAGTAATCCTTAAGCATTTCCAGGTTTTTTGTCCAGATAGCGATATGATCGATCTTCATAGTTTTCTAAATAGCTGGTTCAGTGCCTGATCATGAATATATCCCTGAATTCAGCACTGGCAGTTTCGGTTGTGTTATGTGATGTAACTGCAAGGCCAAGCCACACCCTGGAGGGAAGGTCAAGCTTATAAGCCGTATAGACTTTCCAGGTTTTGCCATCTGTACTGTAATATCCTGTGAATGTATTACCCGTACGTTGAAGTCTTATCCAGGTATTTGGATAGGATACAGGAAATTCCGGAGTTCCCTCATAACTTTCGGGGTATATGGCTTTCATTTCACCGTCTTTCTGCTGCCTGTACTGAAATTCATAACCTCCGTTATTATGATTTCTTGACCTGTTATCCGGGAATACCTGGAAGAAAATATGGCGGCTTCCCGGAGTAAGCTCATCACGTGCCATCAAACCTGCCTTGGTGTACAGGTTAGCTGCAGTCAGGCCTTCTATGCGGGTTGCAATATCAAAGTCGCCTGTATGTTCCAGGTAGACAAAGGTAAATTCATCTTTTACTCCCCATATATCAGCACCTCCGGCTGTAATGTCAAAACCGTTCCCGTCAGGCTTAACTGTTCCCGTCAGAGCAGGATCTCCGATATCTGCGATTTTGAAATCTTTCAGGGGTATCTGTTTCTCCATTTCAACACTGACAACCGTCTGTGCAGAAATGAGCTGAATTGAAATCAGCATCAGTAATGCAAGCAAAAATCGTTTATAAGCATTCATATTCAATAGTTTATATGTTAGTATTAGTACTATAAATAACGTAGGATTGTTTCAACCGGTTTGCATAACATTTTTAATAAAGCTTCGGAGCTTCTGTATGTCGAGCTTTCCTCCGGTTCTTACTCCGCTGCAAACATCAACACCGAAAGGCTCAACTTCCTCAATAGCTCTCTGTACATTACCGGGATTCAGCCCTCCTGCAAGAAAAACAGGGCACTTTGATTTTTCTCTTATCATCCTGCTGAGCCTCCAGTCGTGTACCCTGCCTGTTCCTCCCAGTTCCTTGATCTTCAGGTTCGGATTTCCGCTGTCGAGAAGAAGGGCATCAACCATTCCTGATATTCTTACAGCTTCATCTACCGACATTTCATTAAGAACATGTATAGCCTGAACTATTTTCACATTCTTAAGTGATTCTTTAAGCTGAGCATAGTTTCCGTCTGATAATGAGTCTACTATCTGAATTGTATTGGTGTTTGTTCTTTGATGGTGTTCTATTATTTTATTAACGGATGTTTCAGATGTAAGAAGGAATGTGGCGACAGGCGGTGGAACTGTCGTTGCAATTTTTTGAATAAGATCATCTGGAATTGGCCCGGGCCCACTTGGCATATGCCCAACGAGACCAACCGCAGAAGCTCCGAAAGATACTGCAAGACCGGCTTCTTCAATACTGCTGATGCAACAGATCTTAATACGGGTAGTCATTTTTTATTCTTAAGTTCATTCATCAGGTCATCAAGATAATCTGTCTGTATTTCCTGCATTTCAAGAAGCTTTTTATTCTGATGTACAATCAGGTGATCAATTTTCTCACTCAGAAGCTTGATCTCAAGCTCTGCTTTCAGGTTTACTTTATAGTCCTGCTCGCCACGCTGCCTGTCTTTTTGTTCCTGCCTGTTCTGGCTCATCATGATAATAGGGGCCTGGATGGCGGCAATACAGGATAGTATAAGGTTAAGAAGTATGAACGGATAGGGATCGAAAGGTTTTGTGGCAAGTATGTAGATATTTACTGACATCCACAATAAAATGAAGGCAAAAAAGATGCCGATGAATGTCCAGCTTCCTCCAAAGTCAGCAATTTTGTCTGCCAGTTGTTGTCCGAAAGTTAAAGATCCTTCAATTTGCGTTTCGATATTCTCAGACAAAAGGGAGTTGTTCTTTATTGCATCCATTACCTCATTGTCAAGATTTTCAAGTTCTCCTTTTTCCTGAGATATAAGATAGGCCATGTAAAGTCTCCTGTAATGATTAAGCTCGGCCAGTGTTATATAACAATCTTTATTGAAATCGGGGTGTTCTGATTTAATCAGGTCAAAAATTGGCTCGCGGAGGTAGGCTGCCTTTACATCTTCACCTTTGTTTATTTCCTTATTTGATATGCAGCTTTTCATACGTGGAATAAATTTATATTAACATAACAGATTTATCAGAAGTAAGTATTGAAAGCTTTTGCCACAAGGAATGCAGCTGAAGCTGCAGCAATGCCTATCAAAGTTACTTTAAATGCTCCCCTGACCGGAGGCTGTCCTGTTACCTTGCTTTTAAAATATCCGAAGAGGAAAAGACAAATAACTGTCAGTATTGCGGACACGGCCAAACCCTGGTAGGGAGTATGCGTGAAGAAATATCCCGAAAGAGGTATCAGTCCGCCAACAACATATGACAGACCTATTGTTGCTGCACTGTTTCTCGCACGGTTCACATCGGGTTTTTCAAGACCCAGCTCATATTTCATCATGAAATCGACCCATTTATCCCTGTCTTTGGACATCTCATCAGCAATAAGGCTCTGGGTCTTTTCATTGATACCGTATTCGGCAAATACCAGTTTTACTTCTTTCTTTTCCTCCTCAGGTATACTTTCGACCTCATCATATTCTCTTTTAAGTTCAGCCTGGTAATGTTCCTGCTCTGTTTTACCGGCAAGGTAACCGCCCAAACCCATGGCAATACTACCTGCAACTATCTCTGCGATACCGGCGGTTATTACCACCGCATTGCTATGCACCGCACCACTAAGTCCTGCAGCCAGTGCAAAAGGCACTGTAAGGCCGTCAGACATCCCGATCACCACATCAGTTATAAATGCAGAACTGCCGAGATGTTCCTCTTTATGCATTACATTTTCCTGTGTCATGTCCTTTTATAAAACAATTTTCCGGTGATCAGAAGTCCTGCAAAGACAAAAACTGCGAAAACGAGGCTGCTGACAGCCAGCTGCATCCCTCCGGACAGAATATGTCCGCTGGTGCATCCTCCTGCCATCCTGGCACCAAAGAGCAGGATGAAGCCTCCGGTAAAGGCCCAGAATATACGTTTTGCAGGAGATTTCCCTTTAAAGCGTTCCCAGTTGGTGTGGATCAACGTTAGTTTAAACTCTTTCCTGTTAATGGAATTAAGCAGACCGGCCAGTACCGCACCAATAAGAAATAACATCTCCCAGTGTCCGGGTTTTTGTATCGCCGTAAAATAATCATTTGATGTTGTTCCTGTAAGCAGGTCAGCCATGTACGGGTACGAGGTAGAAGCACCTATAGGCCTGTTAAATGCAGAGGTAAGAAATATAATCCCGTCAAGAACAGCAAGGGCCAGTCCGGTGTAAAGCCATTTATAGTCCGATGCTTTTTCTTTCCGGTGAAGGAAAAATGCCAGCCAGATAAAGCCCCCTCCCAACAAAACTGATATGATATAGAAGAGTGCATTATTTCCGGTGAATGACATGAGTGAAATTGTACCCAGATCAGGGCCAAGTATCCCGTTTATTGCCGGTAAGATAAGTGTGAAGACTAAGCCTCCGGTGAGTCCCCCTAAAATACCGATGAGAGCATCGAGGGATCCTTCACCCAGGGAAACAGCCATTGTTCCGGGACAATAACCCAGAATAGCCATACCCATACCGAAAATAAAGCCTCCCGCAATTATTCCAACAAGCAGGAAGGGCTTAATATGGTACGTTGCAAATCCCAGTCCGGTTTCAATACTCATAAGGATTGCACCGGCTCCAACGGCAATCGCCAGGGCCTTGGCAACCGTAAGATTCTCAAGAATGGCCAGGCCGCTGATCACATTATACTTGTTAAGCTTCGCATATTGCAGGATAATTCCGAATATGATCCCCAGTAAAATAATTTTCAGAGTCATTGTGATAATGTTATTAATATAAATATCTCAGAATAGTACAAAGCAGGCAAAGATTTAATATCATTTTCTCCTCTGTTAATACATTAACACCCTTAAGACAATTTGGTTCTGATACAGGACAATAAATGATCAGAGGTCTAATGCCCCTTCCCCCCATGGAGAAGACCAAATGCTTAATCATTCCCAACACTCATAATTACCTGTGAATTCAAATTTAGAATTCAAATTACTCATGTAAGATAATAAATTATTCCCTAAGGAAAATTTGACAGGAAATTACAATTAAAATTATCTTTACTGTGTGACAGCAATTAAACGACTGGCCGGACAGACTGCAATATATGGTATTCCGACCATATTGGGCAGAGTACTGGGATATCTCCTGGTACCGCTGTATACCCGTGTTTTCCTTCCAGATCAGTATGGTACTGTTAATGTGTTCTATTCGTATGCATCATTCCTCAAGGTAATTCTAACCTACGGAATGGAAACAGCCTTTTTCAGGTTTTCAGAACAGGAAAAGGATAAAGACAGGGTGTATAGCACAGGTATGATATCACTACTCATCTCATCTGTGGTATTTCTACTGTTTGTATCCTTTTTTTCAGGTTCGATAGCCGGCTGGATAGAATATCCTTCTTCAAAGAATTATGTTTTGTGGTTTGGGTGGATACTTGCACTTGATGCCGTATCATCAATCCCTCTTGCAAGACTGAGATCCCAGAACAGGGCAAAGAGATTTGCCACTATAAACATGGTCAACATTATAACAAATATTGGCCTTAATCTTTTCTTTATACTCCTTTGCCCATTTTTACTGAGCACGTATCCCGGAACCGGTATTTCCAGGGCAATATTACTGATATACAGACCCGACTGGGGTATAGAGTATATATTCATCTCCAACCTGGTGGCAAGTTCGGTTACATTGTTATTATTGTCGCCCGGCATGGTTGTGGTGAAGTGGAGAATAAGCCCGCAGTTATGGCGAAAAATGTTCATATATGCTTTCCCGCTTCTTTTTGCCGGTATGGCAGGTATCATCAATGAGACATTCGACCGACTGATGCTCAGGTATCTTTTGCCGGGGTCAGCCGAAATGGCTACCTACCAGGTTGGAATTTATGCTGCATGTTATAAGATTTCAATACTGATGACCATTTTCATTCAGGCATACAAATATGCAGCGGAGCCGTTCTTCTTTGCCCAGGCCAGGGAAAAGGATGCCCGTCAGACATATGCCAGGATAATGGATTATTTCATCATAGCGGTTTCGCTTATCTTCCTTGTGACAATGCTTTACCTTGATGATTTCATACTTCCGATACTTGTAGGAAGGAATTACTGGGAAGGGAAAGGTGTTATACCGGTGCTTATGATGGCAAATCTATTCCTTGGAGTATATTATAATCTGTCAATCTGGTACAAGCTGACAGGGAAGACACACTGGGGGGCATGGATGTCCATCACGGGGGCCGTAATAACACTAACGTTGAATTTCTGGTGGATACCGTTATCAGCCGATCACCTTATTCATGGGTATTACGGCTCAGCATGGGCTACATTCATATGTTATGGTACGATGATGATACTCTCCTATATCATAGGACAAAGATTCTTCCCGGTTAAATATAACCTTCTAAAAGCGGCAGCCTACCTTGGGATCGCTGTGCTGATCTATTTTACAGCCACAGTCTACAGCCCGTCCACAGCCTTAATGCGGGTGGTTTTCCATACTGCACTTCTGGGGATCTTTATTATAATAGTATATATAAAGGAGAAGCCCGCGCTGTTCAGGAATGCTTAATTACCCCTGGTAACATATTTTGTCACCAGTAATATCTCAGAAGCCGACATAGTCGTTTTAGGTGCCATGCTGTTCAATATGCTCCTCCACCGGGCAGGGGTATATGCATCGGGGGAGAACAGGGAGTGGCATGCTCCGCAGTTGTCGATATATAGAGCACGGCCCTGTTCAAGTTCCTGCAGTGTTGCGTTAGCTGTGGCATCAGAGCTGGTGGGTATATAAAGTCCACTTGTATCAGTTGAATTTTTGGTACAACCGGAATCCAATATTAACATCATCACAACAGCCATCGTCAGGTAAAAATACTTTACTGATCTCATAAGCAACTAAATTAATAACGACATCACATGTAAAGTATAAAACACTATGCCGGTCATAATGTTGTGTATAACAAAATGCTTTTTATCATAAAAAGGTGCTGGCTCAGAAGTTTTTACCTCGAGCGGATCTCTCTTCTCATAAAGGGGACATAAGCCAACAAGAAACACATAACTGTACCGGCAATCAGCCCTGTTACCTGGGGCCACACAAGTAAAACACTCTGACCAAGTGGCAGTGGTCCCGGAAGAGAACCGTACATCTGTTCCACTGTCAGCGGGCCAAGGCTTCTTACTGATGGCATGAGAAGCGTTGTTGTAGCTTCACTGAATAGCTGGTTTGGCATAAGCCTCAGGAGATTCATTTTGAAATGCTGAAAAGCCAGCAGCTGTTGTTGTGTAGCCAGGGCGCCGGGTGTCATTGGCTTGGTTATAAGATTAATTATCAGAGCGTAGAAGATAGAGAAGAAAAGCCAGACAGCTATTGCTGCCAGAGCCGAAGTTGCTGGTTGTCTGAACCTAACGGAAAACATTATCGAGAGGTTGAGCCAGAATGAAACATAAATAATACTTATCAGCAAAAAGATCAGAATACGCATAAATTCTTCAGCAGTAGGGGGGATTCCCAGGGTTATCAGTCCGAAGCCTATTACAAGGAATCCGAGGGCGAAGAACATAATACTGATTACTGACAGGGCACCGAGGAATTTAGCGTTCAGTATATAATCGCGGTGTACAGGATGTGCAAGTATCCGGCTCAGGGTGCCGCTGTTATGCTCTGAATTAACAGCATCGAAACCAAGACTTATGCCGAGCAGTGGACCCAGGAAACCGATAAACACTACAAAAGCAGGAAGAGTTCCGTCGGTCTGTGTGAATATCCTTAAAAAGAAGAAGGCATTACCCGGATCATCGGGTCTGGCGGCTTTGCTCATTGATTCGACAGCCGTATATACCGATCCGAAACAAGTGAGTGAGATGATGATAAGCAGGATCAGAAAGCGCCAGCTTCTGACATGATCAGAGATCTCTTTATTGAGAATGACTCTGAAAGGAGGAAGTACCCTGTATTTCTTTCTGGGGAGCCTGTACAATATACCGTGTTCCCTTTTCTCAGTGGTAGGATCCGAAAGGCTGCTGTTTGTTGATCCGGTATTATTCATGATCTTCACCTCCTTCAAAATAACGGTAGTAAATATCATCAAGTCCGTATTCCTTCTTATTAAGATAGGTCAATAAACCTCCGGATTCTATTATCACCCTTGATACTTCAGATGTCAGGTCAGATGCGCTGTAAATGATAAGATCTTCATTCTCTTTATCAACTCCTGTTATACCATCCAATTTTTTCAAAGTATTTATCAGGTGCTCTTCGGGTGATCCGTTCACTTCATTGTCTTTTTTTATTGTAGTGTTGAAAGTCACGGTGGCTTTAATAATATACGGACTTTTTCTAAAGAGTTTGGCTGACAGTGAATGAATATCTCCTTCAGCAATAAGGCGGCCCTTTACAAACAGTCCGACCCTGTCGCATACTTTTTGGACCTGGTGAAGGTCGTGAGAGGAAAACAGCACTGTCAGGCCCTCTTCACGGCTCAACCGGACTATCAGATCTAGAAACTCCCGCATCCCGTTAGGATCGAGACCCAGGGTTGGTTCATCAAGTATTATCACTTCGGGATTCTTGATAAGTACATCGGCCAGGCCAAGACGCTGCAGCATCCCCCTTGAATACTTACCCGTCTTTTTTGTTCCTGCTTCAGACAACCCGACTCTTTCAAGTGTATATATTACTTTCTTCAGGGCTTCTGCCGGGGAGAGATTATTTAGCATTGCCGTGAGCATCAGGTTTTCCACCCCGTTCCTGTTTGGATAGAACCCGACATCCTCAGGCAGATAACCGACTTTTCTTTTAACAGCTATCGGGTTCACTGTGGGATCTATTTCACAAACCTTTGCTGATCCGGAAGTTGGTTCTGTCAGGCCGAGCATCATGAGGATGGTTGTTGACTTGCCGGCCCCGTTCGGACCGAGAAGTCCAAAAATCTCCCCGCTGCGGATCGAGAGGTTCAGATGGTCCACTGCTGTGAACGATCCGTATTTTTTTGTGAGGTCAACCAGTTCTATGATTTTTCCGGCCACGAGCTACCTCCTTCCGTACTTGCGGAACAGAAAATATACAACAGCCAGTGAGGCAAAAATTATCAGAACTCCTATCCAGCCCCATAACATAGGGGTTTCAACTGTCGCACGAAGGTTTACCTTTGATGAAACCTCCGGGGTCCTGGCTTCAACGTTGATAACGTAGTCGCCCGGTATTGCTTTCTTGCTGGCTTTTATTGTAGCTGTTACCTGTGTCGTTTTACCGGGCAGCAGGCTTACCACTGTTCTTGGCTCAAATGTTACATCCCAGTTAGGAGGGGCAGCAGGTAAGAGCCTGATGTCTGAAAGAACGGATGTCCCTGTATTATTAACAATAAAATTAACTTTTTTTGCTTCACCGGCTATGATCTTGGTACTGAGAAGACCTACAGGAGTACTTATAACCACATCGTAAGTTCCCAGGATAACTGCTTCAAGATCAAGTTCTGCTGATGTGGAATTGGTAACAGCCCTTATTGGTATATTATAGGTTCCTGTTTCAACTTCAGCAGGTGGTTTAATCTCGATAATCACATTTTCGGAGTTGTTTGGATCAATACTTACAGAGGTAACAGGCTGGTATTTATTTTTGAAAGTTACTGTCCATCCCCGGGGCGCGTTAGCCATAAGTGCATAATTCTGCCGGTCTGCTGTCATGTTACTTAAAGTGGTAGTATAAGTAAATGTCGAATTTGAATGGCCCTGCATATTACCCTGCTGAGTCTTAAATTCTGTTTTAAAGGTTCCCTGTTCAGAGATGATGACCGATAGGGGGAGTGATGAGACATTTCCTGCATTCAGCCGGAACTTATAGAGTCCCTTGTTTACTTTAAGTGGCACCTCAATTGTAAGAGTGAAGCTTTTCTTATCATGGGGAAGAACAGATATTTGTCCGATGCTAAGTCCCTCTGCCTTCAGTGTACAAACCCAGCCCCTGGAAACTCCTGTCATCGAGAGATCGACGGTTTTAATATCCGAAGTATTATTTAATACATCAACAGTATAATTAATTGTTTCTCCGGGAGTAACAGTTACCTGTGTAAAGGGAGTGTAAAGGGTCACACTGTCAGTCTGGGTGGCAGCATTACCGCCAAATCCGATTATGCTGAAAGCAAATGATAAAAGAAAGCTTGACAATTTTGAATGTGCTGACATCCTGAGTTCCTCCATATTTTAGGTTGATTTTATCTACGGAAGGCAAAAATAAAGAAACGGGCAAAAAGTTGTAAAATGATAGTGTTAAATATTTCCTAAAATTTGACCCTTTTATAAATATTCAGTTCCTGATACACCTGACAGAGAATCCGCTGGCTTTATTGTTTGCACTGAAATAAATATTACAGTAAAGATAATCCAGAAACCTTACCCAGGCAGCATCTTTGGTAATTTCAGTTGTGGACCACCAGTATGCATAACTACCCACGCCTTCAAATTTTCCAGGAACTGTGCGATAACCGGCAGACAGTGCGTCAAAACCGGTTCCCTTTTCTGCCTGATTGGTTCCTGCACCTGTATTCGCTCTCATTTTCAAAGCAGCCATTACACTACCTCCGAAGTAATTTATCAACTGTGTCCATTCGTCATCTGTAGGTACGTGAAATCCTTCGGGGGCAAGTCCCCTGGGATCATTGACAGCATACCAGTTATACAGCTTTCCGTAGGTCCTTTCATTATCCGGATTATTTCCCTGTGCGCACCAGGCTGGCTTCTTCTGCATCCCAAGCATAATCCATTCACCTGCTGATTTTGCTTCGGCAATCGGATCCCCGTTACTGAAATGACTTACATTCAGGTTTTCTTTCATCCAGACCTGGTTTCCTATTTTTACCGTAGAGTAAAGGTTCCCGTCCAGGTCACGTATTTCCCTTTTACAAGAGGTTGATACAAATAACAGTAAAAGCAGTAAAACAGGGGGGAATATTCTAAGTTTATTCATCTTGATTCAGGTTATATCAATTTGACTATATGAAGGCCCAAAGGTATCATTTTAAAATTAATTGCAGCGGTTCACATAGCATTTGAGATATACCTGTTTCCTTAAAAGGATCACCATATCTTTTTCAGATATAAGGATGTTTTCATAAAAGGCTATCTTCATTCCTTTTTTGACTCCCTTACAAGGAATATTTTTGTTTCTCCCTCGCCCCATACGGCTTCACCTTCAATCTTATTATCTTCCAGTTTCAGAGAAAAAAGTACAGCATTAGTATTAATATATGTTTCAAAAATGAGGGAATCGTTGCGTGCTTTGATCCAGTTGGACACAAACGAGTACGGAATATCGCTAAAGGAAATAATTGCAGTATCAGCCTTAAGATCAATGATGCCGTTCATATATCCTTCCGGAGCGGAAGGTGCATTAAAACTCCATTTACCCAGGTAGGTTCCTGTTACCTGTGCTTTTACTGTTACTGTGAAAATAACAAGGATGGTCAATGCCAGAAAAAATTTTAGATTCTTGGTTTTCATAGATTTGAAAGTTAGACAGGGAATTTTTTAAGCATATTATTTATCAGGTTAAAAAGAAATGAAAGGTATAAAATTTCCTTTATCAAGTCAATACTGGCAGATATTCTTTTGCAATCCTGCCTGCTTACCTGGGAATTTATATTTCTGACTTACATATGTAAAAAAGCCCCGGATGAGATCAATAAAGCGGGGCTTTGAGTCAGATCATGTCCTGGCAAAGTCAGGTACATTAATATGACGAACCAGTAATATCTGAAATTACTGTTTACGGTTTATTTCAGGCTTAAGTGTATGCCCGAAGAATTTGTTTCTGACAGAATCCATCTGCTGGAAGAACTTTTCCATATTTTGTGAACTTAACCCGAAATCATTTGAGAAGAAATCCTTGTTAAAGAATTCCTTTGTGAATGCATCGTTGTTCATTAAAAGGGAATCTCTTGATAACATGTCTTTGAATAAAGACTCGTTGCCAAGGAAATCATTCTGCCCGAAGTGCTTGCTGAACTCAGCTGTTACACTGTCGCGTACACTCCCTTTTATATCAGGATTCGTGTAGACATAAGTATATGTTGAATCATATTTTATTAGGTTCCCATGGTCATCATATACTTTTTTGACCTGAACGTTTGTCTTGGGCTTGTCAGCTTTAGCCTGATCATTGATCTCTTTTTTCCCTGTCTGTCCATTACAACTGCTTAAAGCCAGAAAGGCTGCAATGGCAATTATAACCATACGTTTCATAGCTTTTCTTTTTAATTGTCCAAAAAATTTCCAGCAAACAAGCCGCAAAAAAGATACCATTTGATGAGTTTGACAGTATGTCACCATACAAAAATCAGGTTTTAAGCTTTGTATGTGTGTGTATGACAATGTATTTTGATGGCAATATAGCGCTGTGTTAATGTTTATTAAGAATACATGACACATGCATGTTACTGCCATATTCTTTGCTTCTAAGGAAATTAAAGAGATGAACCTGGTATTATTCAGGACTTTTTCCCGGTGGTTTTTCTATTCATATTTTCCGCGAGCCTGAACTTTACAATCCTGGTGATCAGATCTTTGGGAAGGGATTGTCCGACAGGGAACTGTACTGATCCTTTTGCACTTTTGTATCCTGAGAGTTCCTCTCTGAACTCCTTTATTGCCGAAGGCATCGGATAGAAACCGATATGATGACTGAAAGCTGCGAAGTAAACAAGGTATCCGTTTAGCCTGTAGCAAGGCATGGCATAACTGATCGTTTCCTGTGCTAAGGGGGCTGCAATCTGTATTGTCTGTCGGATCTCTTCAAGATATTGCCTGATATCAGGAGGGAATCCCGCTATATATTCATCAACTGAAGCTGGTTTTTTCACGTGATTGTATAAAGATCATCTCAATGCCATATTGATTTAAGGTCCCATATAGTACACCTGTACGTTTTTATATCTCCCCCGTTTGTAAAGATGGTTATTCTGTTAAGATCCTGGTCCGGGAAAAATGTCTCTGTCATCACTTCCACTCCATCGTCGGCGAACATTTCCAATGATCCGTGATCGAGGAAAAGATGCATTTTAAGCGTATCACCATCAGCAAACCTTGGAGCATAGGTCCTATCCGCGAAGACTGGAGAAAAGCCTGTCATCCCACATTTACTTCTGTCCATATAGAAACGGTTATCTTTTTTATTAAAGCCAATAACCAGTTTTTCATTCATACTGTTTGAAAACACAAGTCCGAATTCCTCTGATCCTGAACCTGCCAGATCGAAGTTTAACATAAACTCATTTAGTCCCGATATAGCAAATGAAGAGTCAGGCACCAGCCTGGTGTCATGTACGGCTGTCCTGAGAGAATTGATTTCCCTGACAGGAGAAGAACATACCCTGGGAGTTCCGTTTATTTCCCTTAGGAAAAGTCTTCGTGGTAATGTCATGGAGCTTCGCCAGCCGGATGTGGGAACAAGCTGGGCATATGCCCAGTTATTCATCCAGCCGATCAAAATTCTTCTGCCATCTTCGGGGGGGATACCTGAATATGTTACCCCGGCATAGTCATCGGGCCCATAATCGAGCCAGGATATTGTGTCGCCGTTATTGTCCGGAATGAACTTTGTCCCGTCAAAATCTCCTGTAAAATACTGGGTTGCTGAGCCCCCGTTGGGGCCGCCCGGGTTTATGCTTACAAGAAGGACCCATTTTATTGTATCACCATATGAAAGAGGAAACAGGTCGGGACATTCCCATACCCCTCCATGAGCTCCCATACCGGTACCGAAATCGCTCATATGTTCCCACTTCAGGAGATTGACCGAACTGTAGAATTCAACTTTCTGTCCTGCAGCCAGTACCATGACCCATTTATCCAGGTCATCAATATATATGACTTTCGGATCCCTGAAGTCTTTTTCTCCGGGATTTGCTATTACCGGATTGTGCTCATATTTTTTGAATGTCCGTCCTTTATCATTACTGTAGGCAATACTCTGGTTCTGATAATCCGTGCGTCCTTCCTTAAGTCTTTTTTCGGAATGCTGTGTAAAGACAGCAATCATTGGAGGATAATCACCTGACTGAAGACCCGACCTGTTGTTCCGGTCAATAACAGCACTTCCTGAGAAAATGTATCCCAGGGAATCGGGATATAAGGCTATGGGCAGGTTCTTCCAGTGGACAAGGTCGTTACTTACGGCATGCCCCCAGTGCATCGGACCCCACACAGTACTGTCGGGGTAATACTGGTAGAAGAGATGGTATTCACCCTCGAACCAGACAAGACCATTGGGATCATTCATCCAGTGCTTCTCCGGAGAGAAATGATACTGGAGCCTGTTCTTCTCATTGTAGGTTTGTTCAGTTTTACAGGATGATGCAAGCAGAAGAATGACTGCCAAAAGGTATACAGGTCTGAAGATTTTATACATAATATAAAATTAGTGAAAGAATGACTATTTTATTGATCTATAAAGGTATAAGATTTTTCTCATATTCAATCTAAGTTGAATCTATAAAAGGGACTGACGGTCATCAAGACATACTTCCATAACAGCCTGGATTTTTGTGACTGCCGGGCAGTTAAAAAAGGTGCCTACTGAGTGTATTCAAAATATTTGAATTCCGGAATTCATCCAATATCCTTTTTCTTGACCTGTTATACTGGGATCGTGATGTAACAGGTGATATTGAGAGTATCTCCCCTATCTCCTCATGATCATAGCCTTCAAAATGATACAGGGAAAATACTTCCCTGCATCCGGCAGGAAGATGATTTATTATTTCCTTTACCTTTTTTACCAGGCTGTCTTTTATATCCCCGTCTTCCGGGTTACTGTCAGCCAGCTGACTATTAAAAGCAGATGTTTCAATACTCTCACATGACATTCCTTTGCTTTTTCTCAGGAAGTCGTATGACCTGTTTTCAACTATTTTTCTCAGCCAGGCGCCAAAACTGGCAACTCCTGAATAAGCATCTATCCTGTCAAAGGCTGACAGGAAAGACTCCTGCATGATATCCTCTGCTTCCATTTCATCACGTACTATTCTGAGACTGACCCTGTACATCGCTTTATAATAAAGCTTGTAGACCATGAACTGAGATTGCTGATCTCTTCTTTTACAACCTTCTATAAGATCCTGGTTTGGATTATGGTAAGGAACTTTGGATATTGAATCTTTTGGTTTCATAGTACCGGTTTTAATTTGTCATGATCAAAATTAAAACGGATTAAAGCTATAAGACGAACGTCCCTATAAGGATGAAGTACATCCCTATCGGCATGCATGTCAGGGATGATATAAATAGCATAAAATCAGGGCATTATGCTCTTTCTAAATTCAGAGGGAGTTTTGCCGGTCAGCTTCCTGAAAGCATTGTTAAAAGCTGTTTTGGAATTATAACCCACAAGTTCGGATATCTCTTCGATTGTCAGTCTGTCTCTTTTTTTATCGGCAAGAATGTTTTTTGCTTCTTCCACACGGTATTCGGCAAGCAGTTCAAAGAAACTTTTACCAAGGTTTTCATTTATTACCTGTGAGACATGATGTGAACTTTCTCCAATCCTTTTTGCAAGTTCGGAAAGGGATGCAAGATTATCTGAGAAATAGCGGTTGTCTTTGAATTCGTGTAGTATGCTATCAAGTATTTCATACTTTTTGTCTTCAGTAAGTGACGACTTGCGGTATTTTTCCATCGACAGATCCATGAATGAACCTGATCTGGAAAAGTATGATGAATCATTCATTGCTTTCAATGATGTGAATGTTGCAAGGAAAGCCACATACAATCCAATAAAATAATCTCCTGTATCTCCTTTGAAGTTCAGTTTGACAATAATGAAGATGGAAAAAATTATAAGGAAATGTAATGTCATGTTCCTGAGTGACCGTAACAGCCCGTCATCAGTTCTGAAAAGCGACCGGCCGGATAAAAGTGCCTTTTTTACAAGTATCCTTAGGCTGAGAGCAATGTACATCATTGCCTGAAGTGCTGTAACCAGATTAAGATATCTCTTAATATTGAGAGGATCAAAATAACCTTTGATATTTGTACTGATGGTTGGCCAGCCGGGATGCATGGAATAGACATACGAGTTGTATTTGAATTCATTTGACTGCCTGAATTCAAAGAACATGTAGCAGAGGTACAGGATAGCAAGAAGAAAATGGCCCCATTCCTTTTTTGAGCCTTTATCTCCAATACTACGTTTAACATAGAGGTAAAGCAGTGGTCCTATAACCAGGTTCAGAGGTTCGGTGGTATTTGTGACAGGCAGAACTCTTACTATAAGGCCGGTAATATTAAGGAATTCCTCCAGGATACAAAGGGATATGGAAAGTAAGAGCAGACCCTGGAATGTATTGGAACTGCCGTAAGGAGAAGGTTTCAGAAGGTAAAAAAAGGAAAGGATAATACCCTGGATCACTCCAAAGAAGATGAAGAGGGATAAGGCATTTATGCTTACCGTGGTATTCATAAAACCAAAAATAAGCAATTTTCTTTTCACTCAGGATGCATGATGAGGATGTCTGATAGGATATGTTAGGGATAACTAATATATTCAGCTCCTGCAGAGCTGCAGGATACCTGAGTGACAGTTTCCCCCTGGTTTCACCAGGGGTTATTCATCTTTGGCTCTTTCAGAGCCGTATGGAGTAAAAGGGAGCTCAGATTAAACAAGAAATAGTTTATTAAGCGATTCTTCCATTCTTATCACGGCAGCCCCTGACGAAACTGTCGGGTGCTTCTTATGGACAAAGTAATTTCCGTAAAAATCGCGGAGCGATTTCATCATTGCTAGCCTGTTGCAGGTAATAGAATGATGAACCACGGAGTGGTTCCATTATGCATATTGAAAAGAATATTATTTTGATTTACATATGATAAGTGATTAGGGGATCCCTCGCTTCACTGCGTTTCGCATCAGGATGACGTGTTTTTTGGAGTCACCGAATATAAATTGACGACTACTTCAGTGACCTGGTTGCTGCAAATAATTCCTTAGGTTAAAAAAACAAAATTCCCCGATAAAAAGGGAATCGTCTCTTTATTCAGACAGAGGGTCATTAACCTGTCCTGCAAATAGTATGGTACCGGTAGAGCATTCTCTTATAAAATACAGGAACGGTCTGTCCAGTTTTACGCTATAAACTGTAGACCCGGGATCGGCCATTCCGCTTATTAATTCAACAACAGTTGCGGCAGCGGCTTCTGTCCCCTCTTCATTGTTTTCTATAAATGACTGGTGCAGGACCCTGTTTATTATGAGGGGAAGATCGCTGATATTGCTGAAATCGGCAAGATCTGTAAATGCAATTCCCATTCCCATATTTTTCAAATCATCATTAAGGGTCCTTTTGTATTCATATTTGAACCTTGGCATTGACAGGCTGATCTTATGCTTATTATTTTCAAGGATTGTCACCCAGTTCTGCCATACTGACTGTGTTAATGTACCGGCTATGTCTGCCGTACCGGTACCTTCTTCCGGAAGAACAACGACCATTGAAAAATTACCCTGACCGTAGGGAATCTCGGCAATGGTTGCATTGTCGATCCTGGCAGCATTCAGATCGGTGTTGATGTGCATCATCGGCACCTGTTCAGGGTTACTTCCGTTTACATAAAAAGTCTCATCCTTTGTGTCGGATTTTTCGAAAGTGTATTTCCATTTTCCATTAAAATATATTGCATTGATCAGAAGCATTTCAATGTCAGGATGCAGCTCATCAAGCATATCCTTTATTTTATCATGAGTCTTCTGTGCAATCCAGTCGTTCACCATTTTTACAGAAGAAGGATCTGTTTTATCTATCGTTCTGGCTTCGGCTTCATAATATTCTTTAATGGTATTTATAAACGTTTCTTTTGGCTGGAATTGTTTTTCCACCCACACCGAATTAGCAATTTCCAGTACCACGCGGCTGTCTACGGGTACCATTTCAGCAATCAGCTTCAGGTAGGTATCATTAATCTGTTCAAGAGTTTTTTCACCAAATCCAAGTGTACTGCGCATATCATCAAAAGTCCGTCCCGCGGCACCGTTAAGAGTCATCGACAGGGCAGTGCTTACACTGAATGGTGAGATCAGAACATTTCCTCCTCCCTTTACATCATCAAGGGTTGATCTGAAAAGCGAAAGGGCAAATGTGTTGGCGGAATCAATAATTTCTTTCTGGTAAGGTTCCGTGGAAATAGTGACCGGTTCTGTGGGCAAATCCTGCTGAGAAGATTTTTCGCAGGAAATCATGAGGGTTGCCGCAACTGTTACAGCAACAAGCAACCATACAGGTACTGATTTTTTCATGGCATTAATGGTTAGTAGTTTAATCCAATACAAAAACTATACCACTGATATTAATGGGATACTCTATTTTCGAGTCTTCCCAGGTAAAAGTTATTCAGCTCACTGGACTATTATCTTTTTATAGATTGAATAACCTGCCGGCTCTGCTATTAATAGTTTATAGTTCCCGGGAATGTTGAGCTGCATGGTCAGTTTCCTGCCGTCCAGGGTAACAAGAGCATCAGCACACACTTCAGCGGCATTGTCAAAGGTTCCCCAGGCCTGGATGGTTATGTCATTCCCTTTATAGGTTTGATTAAATACCTTGAAACTGTGACATTCATCAAAACCCACAATGCCAAAAAATTCAATATCGAATGATACTCCGGCCGGTACTGTATCGGCAACATGAATACTGTCGACCTGGATCAGATAATCCTGCAATGGAGCAGGCTCTTTGGTACAGGATGCTGAAAACATGATCAAGATGATCACTGTAATTAATGATAAGGAGATTCCGATTTTTTTCATGGTAAAAGGAAATAAAATTTCAAGGTTATGCTACTACCCTGAAATAGCAAAAATTGGACCAAATTGGGAATGTATATTATCTATCATTATTACATCCGCAGGGCTATTTCCCGTAACCTTTTTCCAGCAGCTTTTTTATTTCCTGTAAATCTTTCTGCAGCTCAATATGGTTTAATCCATTCTTATATGACATTAAGATCAGTTTAACTGAAACCAGGAATACCCCGGCTTCCAGGAGCAGGTCATGGGTAAAGCCTTTTGAAAATAATGCAACGCCAAAAAGAATGAAAGTAATAACTATTACCAGTATTGTTCCGGTGTCAAAATATTTCATCATGGTTTTAATGTTAATTAGGCAGCTTTTTCTCCAAGATAATTTTACCTGAGATCAGTTCTCCTGTGTAAGTTAGACTATTTAGCCGGTAGAAATTCAGGGTAACCTTTATTTATAATTTAAGGGCAGTTAAAATCTCAGGAAACATCCTACTGAAAAATAATTAAGCAGGGCGAAATTATATACTTCATCATTATCAGCTCCTCCTTCCAGAATACGATATCCGGCTTTAAGCCCGATATTGCCGGATATGTCATATGTTGCTGCAATGAGGATATCTTCAGCTCTTCCCTGTTTTGCTGCCAGAGCATCGCCATCCAGAAGAAGACCAAATTTTTCATTCATCCTCCACAGCATTCTGAAATTTATTAATGGCACAAATCCCACATTTGTTTTTTCACTTTCAAGTCCGGATGATTTTAATGCAATACTTGCATCCCTGATTTTAGCTGTTATGCCAAGTCCGAATTCGAACCCGGGTTTTCTTACTATTTCGTACCTGTAAGTAAACCGGTATGAGTTAAACTTATACGTTCCTGTCAGGTCGGTATTGGCCGGAAATGTTACTCCTTCAAACAGGATATCATTTGCCGGGCTCCCGGTTGATTTGGTTTTAAGGGGTGCATACAACAGTGATAATGTATGACGTGAATTAAAGGTATAACTCAATCTTACCCGATAAAAAAAAGCTGAACCGGTACTTAAATCATTCTTAAGAGAAAAGAGGGTTCCCTGGTCACCGGGGATCCTGACATTATTGTAACCGGTGCCAACAATTCCTGTCTCAAGGTCAACTACTCCCTGTCCGTTTAGCGTGATCGTACTCGCGCCAAATAAAAAAAACACAATTGGCGATAGATATTTAATTCTTTTATTCATAAATGGTTAAAGTTAAGTATAAGGTTACATTCTATGGTGAAACAACAATTGTCAGGTAATAGTTTAATTTTTGTTTAAGATTTTGAGCAAATCCTTATTATATATCCGTGAATAAATGTATTTATCCCATGTTTGTGAGATCCGCACCATTGAGTTGTATGCCATCACAACTCTTATCTCCGTATATTCCTGAATGATATCTTAAGGTTATGGACGTTCAGCTTTTATTGTAATTTTCATTTAGGTTCTCTTATAATAAGACTGGCTATGCCATTTAGAAATGATAATCGCTTTACAGAAATCAATATCTAATTCTTTATCAATAAAGAATACAGATATAAATTAGCAAGAGTCATAAAACATGAGTAAATTTATGAAAATGAATGATTAAAATGCGATTATGTTTATTAAACTATTTTTCATTGCATTGCCTGTCTTTTTTGTGATAGACATGATCTGGTTAGTTCTTGTGGCGAAGAATTTTTATCAGAACCAGATTGGTTTTTTGATGAAACCGGATATTAACTGGTTTGCTGCTATTATTTTCTATATTCTTTTCATAGCCGGTCTGGTAGTATTTGTCATTTCACCTGCAGTGGAGAAACACTCGTGGGTGCATGCTCTTCTGTTTGGAGCATTGTTTGGACTGATAACATATGCAACTTACGACCTGACAAATCTGGCCACTCTTAAAGACTGGCCATTGACAGTAACTATTGTTGACCTGGTATGGGGATCAGTATTATCTGCCCTTATATCTGTCATTACTTTTATAATTAAGGAAAAGGTATTTTGAATTTACCGAATGTGAATTTATTTTAGTCTTATGACATTTCCTGATCCTTTCTTCTCAGCAATATTTATTACAGGATCGCCATAATAATAAATATTCCCCGGCCCAACAATATATGCGGTAATAAGATCTGAAGCATTTACACGTACTTCCCCGATTGATTCGTTTCGTACTGAGGCACTTTTAGAAATCAGGCTATCCGCAAAAATACTGCAGCCATACCTGTTAAAATAACTTATGTAATCTGCTTTACCCGCCAGGTGGAAGAAACCAAGGGTATTTGCTGAATTAACCAGTATCAGGGTGTTACATTCTACAATTAATCTGACCTCTGCAATTTCTCCTATTGCATCGTAGCTCAGAGTAGCGGCCTTAATGGTATCACTGGCTGTCAGTGTAACCGGATCGCGGGTTACCAGGTATTTAATATCTGAAAAATGTAAAACAAGAGTGTTTTTATACGGATTAAATGACTTAATATGAGGATCTTTTATAATAAGAGTGTCGTTTTCCACATAAGCATCTATTGAACCGATATCATTTTTACCCGTTATCACTAACTTATTTGCAGAATCCTGAACCAGGAATATGTTAAATATGCCTGAAAAATCAACAGCGTGAAAATCATTTAGAATTATCTCGCGTGAACCGGTTTCGTCATTGAATAGCAATTCCCGGCAGGAGATCATTACGAATGAAAAGAGAAAAATAATTAATAACAGCTTTTTCATTTTTCCGGTTATTAACTTTTTACCAGTAATATCCTAAACCATATTCAAAACAGTCCGCCTTTCCCCAGTGTGACTTCACTGCCATGCTTCCGACAATTCGTGATGTTATGAAGTACTGGACTGTCAGTTTGTTATATAGCCGGGTCAGTACTGTATATTTTGAATAAAGATAATATCCAACCTGGATTCCAGCTACCAGGCGCTTATATTGTGCTGAATATGATATATGTAATCCAAAACGGATCATTTTGGATATGTCATTTTCAGGAATACCCTCAGCTTCCTGTAATGCTTCGCTTATTGAACCGTCATACGACAGATCTGCCCCCACACCTATCCTGCGGCGGTGGCTTAGTACGCGCTCTGCATTATACGACAGTGACGAGGTTAAGTATTTCCTGTTTAACAGGTTATCGTATACTTTAACTCCTCCAAGGTATATAAGTGACTGTATATACTGATTCTTTATTGCTGGTATTTCAGGTTCGTTAATTTCATATTTGTCGTTGTTTATAAGGTAATTAAATCCTACAGATACAGTACCTGCATTAATACCGTAGTTTGGTGATTTGGTTTTACCGTTTGAAAAATGAGAGGTTCCTGCTTCAAACACAAGTTGGGAACGGGGTGAAAGCTGTATTTTACCGTCCAGTCCCAGTCGTACATAAATATTAACGGGTGAACTCATTGCTCTGTTCAGATGATTGGAGTACCAGTCAAATGATTTTGTGAGATATGCTCCTCCCAGAGAGACCTGGTAATTTATCGAGAACTTTCCCGGGCTGCGGTACAGGGGCACATTTATAAATCCATATAATGACCAGGCTTTACCAAGGACCTCATCATTACCAAGATTCCAGTAAGAAACACCAATACCTGTTTCAGGATAGTGATAAAGCTCTTCCCAGTAATCTTTCCCGGTTGCGGGGAACCTTAATGAAAGATCAAGAGAATAAATATCATCTTTCACCAGGTAATCAAGTGCTTCATAGAGAGGCAGCATAAGACCGGAATGGATTTTTGCACTGATTATCAGGGGCCTTGTGACAGATTGTGACAGGGCATTTAATGAAAGAAAAGCAAGAAAATGAAGAAACAGGCCTTTTTTCACGATTTTTTGTCTTCAGACTCTTTTTCAGTACCGCCGGTTCCCGTTACAAAGGCAACCAGTGTATAAACAGCTCCAATAATGAAGAAATTGAGAGTGAAATTAATCATAGTATCACTTACAGAATGTGATCTGCTGTCAATATCGAGGAAAATATAAACAGCATATGCCACAGCAACCAGCAGGATTATCCAGCCTGCGATATTCACAGGTATATAAATAATTCCAATGCGTCTGAACCAGTTTAATTTCATGTCTCTGAGTTTAGATAAAGAAAATACAAATTACGGCAGCAGATATGATAATTTCAAGCACAATAACCATAATAAGAACAAGAGGTTTTGATTTTGGATAAGCGTTTTCCAGCTTAAAAAGGTCTCTGATTGAAAATGCATTTATTAAGATTAATAAGACAGGCAGTATCACGAACATGAAAAAAGCGGCAGATCTCTCTCTTATCAGAAAGTCATGAATATTAAACCTGAAAATAGTCTTTGGAAGAAACCATGTTTTCATATACTGTATCGCTATTGTATAAACAGGGATGCTGAGCCACCAGAGACATAAGGTGAGACGGTCCTTAACCGACGATATAACCTTCCTTCGTTCTATTTCATTTTCACGATTATCTGTATAGGGAGTGATCATGGTTAGTTGTTTTATAGAGGGACATACAATATAACAAAAACAGTAATATAAAAATCTATTACTTGCTTTCTTTTTTTAAAATTCGGATATGATCTTCCTTATAATTTCAATTCCATTGGTTATTTCCGTACCCTGACGATAACGAATGACCGGCAAACTGAGATCCTGAACCCATACAAGGATAGTCAAACCCTGGAAACAGGGAACTCATATATTATGAATTATCAAGTATCAGCCTGACAGCTT
>Ga0307440_1000131_pt1 | contig 32684 bp, 29 predicted proteins | sample SalMarWE160410MG_FD_202150 | JGI IMG/M metagenome (GOLD analysis project Ga0307440, IMG submission 202150) | Salt marsh sediment microbial communities from the Plum Island Ecosystem LTER, Massachusetts, United States - WE1604-10 | ecosystem: Environmental > Aquatic > Marine > Intertidal zone >...
CTCGAAATATTCCCGATATGGATGCTTGTCCCGATTTTGTTAATCGGGGCGGTTGGCCGTTTCAGTCCGTCTTGACCTTGAGCCCGATTGAAGGTTTTGAAACCACTTCTATCAGGCTGTTGAAAAAATTTTGTCATTTAAGAATAAACGGCAACGCCGTTAAAACAATACCCGATAGTACCAGGAAATATATATTTGAAATAAAATAGGGGACAACCATTAAGCCGATGCCGCTGAAAAGCGGAACAAAAGCCTTTTGTTTTTTACCGTAAACAAATAATGCCAACCCTATTGATCCGAATATGATTCCCCAAATTAAGGTCGATGCGCTCATCATTTTCTATCTTTCATTTTTTTAACACATTTAACATCCATGTGATATCTTAAATCTCCTTTTTCTCCGGTTTTTTTGCGGACATAATGACCCTGTAGAATCATTCAAAAGCCTAAAAAGCCCTTTTCCTGAAAAAGCCGCGGTTGACATTCCGTGTCCTCTTCGGCTAGGATACTTTTTCATAAATATTTTTTTAAAGCAAGCTTGTTGAATCTGATGAAGTTTATGCGTGATTTTTCAATGTCCTTCAATAGACGATCTGTCGTGGTCGGCGCTTTATTTTTTGCACTTCTTTTTAATTTTCAGCATGCGTCTTATGCATACACTCAAAAGGCGTACAGAAGATTTCAGCATTCCATTATTGATTACCGTTCACGGCTGAATTCGCGTTATGAAAAAGTCCGGCGCAAAAGGACGAAATATATTATTGTCCACACTTCGGAACTCGGACTTAAAATGACGCTAAAGGTTGTTTCCAAGGGAAAACGATTGCGGAACGGCCGGAGAACCCCCGGCGGGCATGCCAATTATGTGATTGCCAGAAACGGGCGTACGTACCGTATTCTGGACAAGAAATATGTGGCCGATCATGCGGGTCTCAGCATGTGGAACGGGGAGACGGATATCAGCCAAATTTCCATTGGCATTGAATTGGTCGGGTATCATTACACCCCCATCACTGACAGGCAGTATCGCTCCGTGGGGATGTTGATCGACATTTTGCAAAGGATATACGGCCTGGACGATCGGGCGGTGCTGACTCACAGCCAGGTTGCTTATGGCAAGCCGAATCGCTGGTTTAGGAAGTGTCAACGCGGACGCAAGCGCTGTGCAAGGAATTTTATTCGCGAAAAAGCCGGACTGGGAGCGACCTGGCAATATGATCCGGATGTGCGGGCCGGCCGACTTATGGCTGATCGTCAATTATCCAAAATATATTACGGCCGGCGGAAATATTATGCGAAGATGGATGACGCCAACGTGATTACACATACCAACACCGCCTGGTCCATCGCCGGAGAAGATTACGACAGCCAGACAACGGTCTACAAATTTCCGGGCGGCCATATCTACACGGGCGATCAAATTTCACATCAAATCGGCTGGGACAAGATACCGGCAAAAACGGTTGTGCTGCTGAATCAGGAGAACGCTATTTCTTTGATTAAAAGAGATGATCCCATAAAAACCATATCCGACAAACTAACGGCATGGTCCATTGCCGGTCAATCGTATAATCTAAAGACCACGGTTTATTTTCTGCCTTCAGGCCGAATAAAAAACGGTTCGATGATATCCGACTGGGATGATCTGCCGGCCAGAACCAAGCTCATTATCGGTTACCGGGGGCCTTACACGGTTGGCAAGGGGCGATCCGCTTATCAAATTGCCGGCTTCAAATACAATGATCGAAAAACAATATATTACCTGCCGCCCAAAAAACTGCTGGCCGGTGATAAAATAAACGACTTTAAAGGTCTCCCGAAGGGGACCTTGATTTTTATTCCCAATACTTTATATAAAAAGAATCGAGATTTGTCTGCGAACTGATAATCGTTGACGCTCAAAGGATGGATGGCCATGAAACCTGCTCTGATCATCGTCGATATGCTCAAAGATACGTTTAACGAACATCCGGATGCCTTTATCACAAAAGAAGCTCTGAAGTTCGTTCCAATCCTTAACCGTCTTACTTCCATGTTCAGGGGCAGGGGACTTCCCGTCATTTTTTCTTGTGATTCGTTTTTGCCGGGTGATTTTATTTTTCAAGGAAAAATGAAGCCGCATTCCATCAGGGGAACAGACGGCGCTACCGTGATTGATGAATTGGAAAGAAAAACCAGCGATATTGTTTTGCCCAAACGCAGATTCAGTGCATTCTTCAAAACAGATCTGGATCAAACCTTACGAACTTTGGGCTGCGACACCATTTCGGTGGCTGGAATAGCGACCCATATTTGCGTGCTGACGACCGTATTGGATGCGGTTTCACTGGATTTCAACGCCGTACTTTTAAAAGATTGTTGTGCCGCACATAAACCTGAATATCACACCGGAACCATCCGAATATATGAAAAAAGTCCTATATATCCCCTGATCAAAATCATGCCGTCCGCAGCGTTCATCGACGAATACCTTAAGGTTTTATCAGAATAGGAGTGCCCACATCAACGGCATCCCATACTTCATCCATGTCTCTGTTTGAAAGGGCGATGCCGCTGCCGGTCCAATTAACATTTTTACAGCAAGGTGCCGCTTAAGATGAATCCTGCAACGGTAAAATAAATCATCAGTCCTGTCACATCCACGAGTGTTGCCACAAACGGCGCCGAGGAAGCGGCAGGGTCAGCTCCCAATCTTCTAAGAATAAACGGCAGCATGGAACCCGCTAACGTTCCCCACATGACCACTCCGACAAGTGCCAAGGCCACCGTCTCGGCCACCAGCATCCAATGCACACCATAAAGATCGAATAGTTTTTGCCATATGGCGATGCGCAAAAAACCAATGGTTCCCAAAATCGCGCCAAGGGCTAATCCCGAAAATATCTCGCGGCGCATCACCCGCCACCAGTCTCGCAGGGCAATTTCACCGACGGCCATGGCGCGGATAATCAACGTCGCTGCTTGGGAACCACTGTTGCCACCGCTGGAAATGATAAGCGGCACAAATAAGGCCAGCACAACGGCGCGGGCGATTTCCTTTTCAAAATATCCCATAGCGGCCGCAGTGAGCATTTCGCCGAGGAATAGCACCACCAGCCAGCGGGCGCGTTTCTTGACCAGCATGGGGAAAGGTGTGGTCAGGTATGGGGTGTCGATCGCTTCCAAACCGCCGATTTTATGTATATCTTCGGTGGTTTCTTCTTCAATGACGTCAATGATATCATCGACGGTTACGATTCCAAGCAAGACCCCATCGGAATCGGTCACGGGTAAGGCCACGCGATCGTAGTTTTGCATTGCTCTAACGGCAACTTCCTGATCGTCATTGGCGGAAAGCGCAACAAAATGATGGTCCATTACCGAATCGACCGTTTTGCCGGGATGCGCGAGAATCAAGGAACGCAGCCGCAGATCATCGATGAGCTTGCCATTGATGTCGACCACGTAGATAACGTTAATCGTTTCGGCGTCTCGTCCATAATTTCTGATATGATCCAAAGCACGGCTAATTTCCCATTCCGGCCGAATGGCTACAAAGTCAGGCGTCATCAAGCGGCCGATGCTGTCTTCGGGATAGCCCAAAAGTTTCCGGGCTTCTTTTAGATCCTCCGGAGACAGCAGCGTCATAAGCTGCTGGGTGATCTGAGCGGGCAATTCCTCAAAAAGCTTTGTACGGTCATCGGGATCCAGTTCATCCAGAAGTGTGCGAATATGATCGTTCGTCAGATTCTTAAGAAGTTGTCCTTGTTGCTCTGCATGCAACATTGAAAAAACATCGGCTGCTTTTTGCCGACTGAGAAGTCGAAATAAAATGGGCTGATCTTCCTCGGGAAGACTTAACAATAAGTCATTGACCTCCGGGGGTTCCCAAACCGATATGGCTTCCTTCAGGCTAATGTAATCCTTTTCCTTGATGACTTCTTCAATTTCCGGGCCAAGCAGATTTTTAAGCATAATGAATTTGTCGAGATATCCCGATCCTATGTTGTTATTCTTCTTGTAATTGCGGGCTTTAACCTCCAGTTAAGCAGCCGGAAAACGATGACCGAAGTCAACTACCACCCGTGAAGCGGGTGGCCTGAATTTGTCCGCCGCTTTATGGCGGACAAAGGCAAAAGCACGTCAGCGCTTTCGACGTTGAACTTGCGTCCGGGTGCCAAACATCCGGTTTGTTTTGCAAGAATCATTTATCAAAAAATTTTATACCCTGAGCGAGTTCAATGGTTTGGCTATAGTTTATTGTATTCGTTTGTCTTCGCATATATGCTTTCCATGCATCGGATCCGCTTTCCCTGCCGCCGCCTGTTTCCTTTTCACCACCGAATGCGCCCCCGATCTCTGCCCCTGATGTTCCTATGTTAACATTTGCAATTCCGCAGTCACTGCCCTTAAAACTCAGATACAGCTCACTTTCAATAAGATCATTGGTAATGATTGCGCTACTGAGCCCTTGGGGCACGTCGTTGTGAATTTTTATGGCTTCCTCCAGATATTTATATTTTAAGACATATAATATCGGAGCGAAGGTCTCTTCCTGCAACATCTTCATATCGCGGCCGGCTTCAACCAGGCATGGCGTGACATAACACCCTCCGGACAAATCTGTTTTTTCACCGCCGTATAAAACTTTTCCGCCTTGTTTCTTTATGGATTCGATGGCTTTCATCATTACGTCCACGGCCTTTTTATCGACAAGAGGACCCATAATGTTTTTTGGGTCCCTTGGATCTCCGATACTCGTTTTCTGATACAGCGATTTTAATCGGGTTAAAAAAGTATCGTAAATTTCTTCATGAACGATGACCCGCCGTGTTGACGTGCATCGTTGTCCGGATGTCCCAATCGCTCCGAAATATACACTTTTTAATGCAATATCGAGATCGGCTTTATTGCTGACGATAACGGCATTATTACCGCCCAATTCCAATATTAGTTTGCCAAATCGTTCCTGAACAATTTTGCCGACTTCTCTTCCTCTTCTGACAGAGCCGGTATAGGAAACCAATGCAACATGTTTATCCTTGGTAATAGGATCGCCGATTTCACCACCCGGGGCAATTGCAAGGGAGCATAAAGCGGGTTGAATGCCATTTTTCTTTAATACTTTTTCCATAATCTTTATAACGGCAATAGCCGTAAGCGGTGTTTTTGACGACGGCTTCCAAATGACCGAATCACCGCAAATGAGCGCCAAGGCAGCATTCCAGCTCCAAACTGCAACGGGAAAGTTAAAGGCCGTTATGACGCCGACAACGCCGAGGGGATGCCATTGTTCAAACATTCGATGCCGTTTTCTTTCGCTGCTCATGGTGATGCCGCAAAGCTGTCTGCTCATACCCACTGCAAAATCGCAAATGTCTATCATTTCCTGCACTTCACCATAACCCTCCTGAATTGATTTTCCCATTTCAAGCGTGACGAGTTCCCCTAAGACTTTTTTCTTTTCTCTGAGTTCATTTGCGACCTGTCTGACGACATCTCCGCGTTTCGGTGCAGAAACCTCTCGCCAATCAAGAAAAGCGTTATGGGCTGCTTTAGATATTTTTTGATAATCATCCACCGTAATTTGTTTAACTTTTGCAATGATCTCACCCTTTATCGGAGAAATTATTGCCACAGTGTTGCCATTGGCTATCCATTCGCCACAAAATCCTCCGGGATTTTCTTTTTTTAAATTCAGTTCGTCTAATAATTTGTCCATTTATTGATCCCTTCTCTAAGATATTTCTTCTGAAAACCTTTCAGTGTTTCCACACATTTCTCCTTTAAGTTCATAAAGCATGACGTTTCTCCGTTTACCTGTTATTTTAATAAATTTAAAGCCGGATTTTTCAAAAGTCGTCTTAAATCCCATAAATCGATGGCCGGGAGAATCGGGTTCAACCGGATAAAACACAACATGTTTGGCGCCACTTTCCATTTGAAGCCTCACGGTAATGAGGCTTGGAGGGGGTAGGGGTATAAAGTGGCTTTGTTCGGAGATATTGGCTCTTATTATTCTTTAATTTGTCGTTTAAATAGCAAGTTAATGTATTCTGCCTTGGAACAGTCTGAGAGTCAAGCCTTCAATATTCGTATGGTGTCCAATAGCACAATACACAAATTGGCGTCATATTCATACATGTTGAGGGAGAGTTGCGCGGGGGTGCATTTTTTATCCACGCCGTTGATGTGATTTTGCAGCCAATCACTTAGAAAATCCATTTCAAAATTACACCGATGAATTTCGTGGTCAACCCATTTGAGACGCCCAGATCAGCACCGCTGTTCCGAAAATGATTCGGTAGACGGCAAAGGGGGTGAATCCCCTCCGCCTCACCCAGGCCATGAACCAGGCTACGGCTGCGTATGCCACAATAAATGACATGATAAATCCGATGCCCAAGACGATCCAGCCGTGAGCGTTGATGTGAGTTGTTCCAATGGGATTGTCATGACCCGGCAGCAGCGACTTGATCAGATCATAGCCCGTGGCCGCCACCATCGTCGGCATGGAGAGAAAGAAAGAAAACTCCAGCGCGGAAGAACGGGACATCCCGGCCAGTTGTCCGGCTGCAATGGTGGCCATGGAGCGAGAGGTGCCCGGGAATACTGCGGACAGGATCTGGCAGGCGCCAATCCATAAGGCCTGGCCCAGATTCATGGCCTCCATCTGCCAGGTGCGGATCCTTCCGTCTCCGGCCGCGTCCGGTCCGGCTGCTTCCGAGGCCGCATTCCGGGCATCGACGATCCACATCACAATGCCGCCGATAACCAGGGAAAAGCCCATGATAAAGAGATTTTCCAGATGTTTGCCGATGACTTTGGTCAGCAGAAATGCGGGGATTGCGGTAACGACAAAAGCCACGGCCGTCAGTCCGAGGGGGTGCGTCAACCACGTGCGGTCGCCGCGTTCGCCCCGGGGAAACGTTTGTAGAAACTTTTTTATCTCGGTCCTGAAGTACACCGGGAGGCAAAGAATGGCGCCAAGCTGGATGACAACGGTGTACATCTTCCAGTAACCAAGGGTCAGATCGATATGGGCGAACGCTTCAACGATGCGCAAATGCGCGGTGGAACTGACCGGAAGAAATTCAGTCAATCCTTCGACAATGCCTAGTAAACCGGACAACAAGAAATCGTTCATGGTCCCTCCGGCAGTTATTACCCGTATTGGACTTGAACCGGGTCTGAAAGCGCAGATTTCTAATTAATTTAAATTCAATCAATTTGCAAGGGGTTCATACAGAATACAAGACTCGAATCGAACATTAATGAACATATCGAGCAAATTGTTGATCCATCAAAGTTGATTGTCGTCTTCATTGGATGGCCGCTGCACTTGGCGCTGCGAAAACGTCGCCAGGACAGGTATCAGGACCAGTGTCGCAATGGTTGACGAGAGCAGTCCGCCGATGACGGTTATCGCGAATGGCTGGAATATCCGAGATCCCACGGCCGGGTTCACCGCAACCGGAATCAGGGCGAAGATCGTGGTCGCGGCTGTCATCAGAATCGGCCTGAGGCGTACCGAAGCCGCCGACTGCAGCGCATCGGAGATGTCCAGACCGTCTTCGGCCTGCCGGCGATTCGCATAGTCTAAAAGCACAATCGCATTGTTGACGGCGATGCCGACCAAAGTCAACGCCCCGATGCCCACCGAGATGTCCAGTCCGACCCGGGTGACGGCCAGCAGCACAATCGCCCCTACCAATGCGATTGGGACGGTCGCCAGAATAATCAACGGTTGAAGAAAAGAACGAAACTGCAGGGCCATGATCAGATAGATCAGCATGACAGCGGCCAGTCCCACCAAAACAAAGTCCAGGATGGTTCGTTTCATCACCGGGTATTGACCGGTGAAGGAGATACTGTATCCACTGGGCAGAGAGACGGCCGAAAACTTTTGACGAAGCCGGTCCACGGCGGCAGGAATACTGCCGCTTACATTCGCGATAATGGTGACCTCGCGTTGTCCGTTTAAGCGGGTGAGGGTCGCGGGAAGATGGGTAACTCGGATGTCGGCCACCCGTCGGAGCGGAACCGTTTGGCCGGAGGGGGTTGAAACAGCAAGGCTTTTCAGCCAATCAAGGGTTGGATCAGAAGAAGAATTGACTTTGACCAGGACCTGAACCTGCCGGCGCTGCCGAACGATCGTTGTCGCCGGAACACCGAAGCGGGCGGCCTGGATCGTTTTGAGTACATCGCGGGGGGAAAGATCGCAGCGGGCCATTTCGATGGGATCGGGCCGGACGATGATCTGCGGGCCCGTGATTTTCGTGTTGTTGATGATGTTGGCCAGCGCCGGATCTTTGGCCATAATTTTCTCGACCCGCGCGGCCAGCGACACCAACTGGTCCAAATCCGTGCCGAAGATCGTTACGCCGAATATCGCCGGCAGGCCAGAGAGGCTCTCATCCATCCTTTCCTGGGTAGGCTGGTGATACAGAAACGCCACGCCGGGTATCTGGCTGTACTCGTGCCGCAGGCTTTCCATGATCTGTCCCAACGTCCGCTTACGGACTGAACGCGGCAAGAGCTTGATGGTGAGTTCGCCCCGGTTGACGCCTTCGACCTGAAAGCTGATTTTTTGTGAGCCGGTCCGCCGATAAACGGTTTCGACATCTTTCTGAAGAAGGGCCTGCCGTTCAAGTATGTCGCCGATTCGGTCGCTTTCCGTCAGGGATGTGCCCGGCGGCATGACATATTCGATGAGGATCGCCCCTTCGTCGATGGGCGGTAAAACATGAACAGGTCCCAGCCCGGCGGCAAGACCGCCCAGTCCGAGGGTCAGTATGCCGAGAAGGATTGTGATACGCCGGTGAGCAAAGGCAACCCCTCGCACCTGATAAAGTGCCCGGTCCAGCCGGGCGAGCAAACGTGATCCCATGGTGCGCGGCCGATATGTTGAACCTGCGCGAGCGAACATCATGGGCACAAATATTAAAGATACCATGAGCGAAGCCAACAAGGCGACACTAACGACCAGTCCGAAGGGCCGCACAAAAACCCCGGCGATCCCACCCAAAAACAGCAGCGGAGCGAATGCCGCAACCGTTGTGAAGGTCCCGGAGGCATCCGGCCCCGCGATCTCCGCTGTACCGGCCAGTACCGCGGTCTGGCGGTCTTTTCCCGATTGCAGGTGCCGCATAATGCTTTCACCCACAACAATGGCATCGTCGACCACCATGCCCACAGCCAGCGTCAGCGCCGATAAGGTGATCACGTTCAGCGTCTGGCCGAATGCCTGCATTATCGCCAGTGTCGCCAGCAGCGAGATAGGAATGCCGGCGATAACGATCAACGTCATCCGAATTGTTCCCATGAAGAAAAAAAGCACCGCCCCCGCAAGGATTGCGCCGAGGATCAGATCGTGAAAAAGCGAATCACGGGCTTCAATGACGATGCCCGCCTGATCGTAAAACTTTCGGACCTGGGTCCCCGAAGGCAGGAGGGTTTTGGATGCCGCAAGTTTCCGATCGATGCCGCGGACCACATCGATCGTATTGGCATTGGATTGTTTGCTCACAATGAACGCCACAGCGGTTACACCGTTCCCATGAACCTGATAATGCCGTGGTGCCCGTCCCAATCTCACCTCGGCGATATCTTTGAGCAGCACGGATCTGGTTCCGTCGGAAACTACCGGTATCGCGAGAATGTCTTCGATGGTTCGGAGCCGGCTGTCGACTCGAATGAGATATTCCCGGGAGCCTCGCTCTAAGAAGTCTGTTGCCGCAACCTGGTTGTGACTGGCCAGGGCCGACGTCACATCACCGATGGTCAAATGTTCCCGTGCCAAATCCTCCGGGCGGATCTTTACGATAAACGCCGGCGCGTCCCCGCCAAGGACCTTTACGCGCAACACCCCTTCCACTGCCATCAACCGATTGGCCAGTTCCGTCTGTACTATTGTGCGAAGGTCCATGGGGCTGCCGCCACCGTAAACCACATATCCGGCGACTTCCTGTAAGGTAGTGCCGATGTTTTCCACGCGGGGGCTGACGCCGGCCGGCAGGTCGTTTTGCACGGACGAGAGCTCTGACTGGACGAATTGGCGGGCATCTGTCAGCCGGATTCCCGAGTCAAACTCGGCGGTAACCTGTGAGACGCCTTCGATGGACGTGGAAGATACGCGCCGGACGCCGGGAATTGTTCGGATCCGGTCCTCGATAGGACGCGTGATAAGCAATTCGACGCTCCCGGCGGCTGCACCGGGATAGTGGGAGATAACATTCACAACGGGTATGTCCAGCCCCGGAAACAGCCCCACCGGCAAATGAATCAGCGCTACGGCGCCGCCCCATGCCGCCATGGTGACCAAAAGGATCACCACGATGGGGTTGGCAATGATGAACCGTAGGAATTTTCCCATGGATTAGTCCTGCACTTTAAACTGCTTGTAAAATCGGCGATAAAAGAGTTGGTAAGCGCCTCGGGTGACCACCAATTGTTCTTTTTTCAGACCCGAAAGGACCTCGACCCAACCGTCTTGGATCATTCCCAGGCGGACTTGGCGAACCTCATAATCGCTGCCTTTCCGGACAAACAGATATGGACGTTCCTTTGTGTCATAGACAATGGCCGACGCCGGCACCGCCAAGATCCCGGGGGTGACTTTGACGTCCACGCTCCCTGCTATTGTTTGCCCGGGGCGCAGTCGCCGGTCAATCTGCGGACCTTCGATCCACACCGTCACCGCACCCGTGTTTCCGGCACGGGGCAGAATGTACCGGACAAAACCAATCAAAGTCTGATTTTGGTCCAGGCGTATACTTGCCTCCTTGTTTATCAGCTCGGTACCTTGGGGAGGGAAAAGCGAAGCTGCGATTCGCAGATGATCCGCATCGATTATATCAGCGATAACTTGTCCGGCCGTGACGTTCTGCCCCGCGCTGACACGGCGGTTCGTGAATATTCCATCGATGGGTGCAAGGATGCGAATTCGATCCTCAAAGGTTTCCAATTTTAACCGGACTTCATGCAAACGCGTCTCAAGCTTGACATGTTCATCCTGAGCCGCCGCCACTTGATTTTTCGTAGAAAGTTGTTCTTTCAGGTTTTGTTTGAGCCGCTCGACTTCTTGCCGGGAAAGATCGACCTGTGATTTCAAGGATTCGACCTCGGTTGTGAGTCTGGCGCGCATCCCTTTAATCCGGGTTCCTCCCAGTCGTACCACAAGCCTGCCTTTCTTGATCCGGGCTTGATCCTGGACCTCGAAGGCTTCCACGCGAGCGGCCTCCGGGGCAATCAGCGAAACCGACGCTCGGGATTCCACCGCGCCGATCCAAGGTATTCGAAGTGTGAATGCACGCACATCCGGACGTGACGTTGTAATCAGGGCAGAAACGGCAGAATGGGTCTCGACGGCGGCAGAGGGTTTCCCGGCCGGCATGTGCGTTTTCACATACCAATATGTGAGGGCAACGCTGGCGGCGGTGACCGCCAGAATCAGAGCGATGCCGTGTTTGATTTTCATGGGGTGCTCTCTTTTTTGGGCATCATGGGGGTTGTTGCCGGTGAACGGCAGGGTTTCGGTATCTCATAGAGGCCGGAAGCCAACTGCAGCGCCACCACGGCCCGGGCTAATTTCCCCTTAAGGGCCGATGCCTTGATCTGTGTGCTGAGAAAATCGTTCCAGACTGCATAATAAATCAGCGCATCGATTCTTCCATCGGCCAAAGCCGTGCGATAATTTTCCACCCGCTTGCCGAGAACGGTTTTGGTTTTTAAAACAGCGGCAATCTGTTCGTTCGTATAGTGAATTCCGGTTATGATCCGTTCGATATCCGAACGGGCTTCGAAAACGCGATTCACATACTCGTCGAACAGTTCCTTCCGGGTTGCTCGCTCTTGGGCGATCTTACCTTGGTTGCGGTTGAAGATCGGCAATACGATGTTCAAGCCAAAGCCTGTCGTCCGAACGTTGTCCGTATCACGGCTGATCGTCGGCCCGATGCCGATCCTCGGAAATTGTTCCAAGACGGCCGCTCTTACCGCTGCCTCCTGGCTGCCGTAACCGCGGCGCAAGGCAAGAAGATCCAACCGCCGCTGCTCCAATCCCTCGAACAGCGCTTTGCCGGCAGGTAATTCAACTTGAGAGGGCAGATGGATATCATGGCTCAGGCGGACAGGCGAATCAATCGGCAAACCCATGAGTCGCTTAAGCAGCAGTCGTTGTTGATCGGCCTGTTTCTTGAGGTCCAGTAGTTTTTCATCCGTCCGGCGGCTTGCCGATCGCGCGGCGGTCAGGGTCGGGGACGTCATGGAACCGTCAGCAACGGCTTCTTGGACGTGTTTCAGGTTTTCGGCCATATGCCGGGAGCCATTTTCGGCAAGCAAAACCTGTTCTTTGAGGCATGCCAATTGATAAACGGCGCTCTTGGCAGCCTGGGCAACCTGCCACTCCTGCCAGGCTATATCCAGATCAATCGCCGCTTGATGTGTTTTTGCTTCATGGATTTTTGCAGAGCGAGAAATAAAAGCGGACACTTCCCAATTTAACCCCAGCCCGTAAGCGTTTACCCGGCCTGCCGTGTTGCCGCCCGTCGGCATATCAAGGCTGTAGGTAAATTCCGGATCGGGCAATAGCCCGGCATCGAGAAGTTGGGCGCTTGACAAAGCCCTTTGATCCCGAATCGAACGCAGAGACGGGTTTAAAATGACAGCAAGAACGGCCGCTCCGTCCGGCGAAAGCCCCTTGTCCGATTCCAATTTCACCGGGTGGAGAATGGGGTGTTTGATCTTGCCGGCGAGAACACGCAACTCATCCATGCCGGGAGGCTGCAGCTTGGTATCAACCGCACGCGACGTGATGGGCATCGGATGGTACGTGGTGCAGCCTCCAAGCAAAAATACCGCAAGAACCAATCCCATAGAGGCGGTTTTCCGGATAGACTCGCCCTTGCAGAAACCAAGAAGGAACCTGCTGTTCGGAAAATACATTATTCCCTTTTAAGATGGCTTAGCGTTGTGTTTTCCTATGTATAAATAAAATTAAAATGAAGTGCCGACACCAATGCCGAAATGGATTGCCGGGCTGGTTCGCGTGCGCCTTGGCCAAAGCTTTATCTCAATGCCTTCAATAAGCGGATAGGCATATCGAAAACCGCCGATAGACCCGATCTTACTGCCGTTGAGTGTGCCCACTACGGTGAGGTACATATCCTTTTGATAGATCGCAGGATCGAGAAGCTTTCTGGCTTGGACAATAAACCGGCCCCCGGATTGGTCCGGATGCACGGGCCGTCCATTGCTGTCGAGGGCAAGTTGCAAAACCGTGATCTCGGACTGGGAAGAAGCGGCCTGGGTTGCTATAATCCTTCCGCCGAGCATAACGACTTCGCCTTTATAGACATCCGGCGTCTTTTGCAGCGCTGAGAACGTACCGGTATACGTCACCATTGATCGGGACTGTTGAGAAATCCCCGCGGCACAGCCCGCTATGAACATCGTGAAAAGAATACCAAATAGGGAAATGGCGTGTTTTACTGTCATATACTTTTTCTACTGGAAAAGGAGAGAATAGTCAAACCTCAATTTCTGGATTTCAAAGGGTTGCGTGCACATGAAAATGGGCATCCGTGCACAAATATCTGTGCATGATCAGGTGGATTCAAAGGGAATTATCCATTTTGGCCGTATATTTCAATTTGACATTTTTAATATTCGGCCAGCATAGGAATCCATCGACTATTGTCAGCAATAACGGATTCATACGAATGTTTATCTGTTTTGGAAAAATCGCTCATTTTAAAACGATTGTAGAAAAATATAAGCCTTTGGAACGTAATTTGCAAATTTTTTATACCTGATGGGAGCAATGACGAGACAAAAGTGCAGGCACGCAAACCGGGGATTTACCATTGTAGAGCTTTTGGTTGCCATGGTGGTGGCCCTTCTGGCTATGGAAGCCATCTACTCGACATTTCTAAACCAGCATCGGTCATACCGGATACAGGAAGAGACTGCGGAGATGCAACAGAATCTCAGGGCGGCCATGCTTTACATGGAAAGAGAAATTCGAATGGCAGGGTGTGATCCCATGGGAACCGCGGATGCAGGGATCATAAAGGCGGAGCGGACATTGATCAGATTTACGGAAGATGTCAGAGGAAATAGTTCCGGCAGTGATCCGGACGGGAATACGGACGACCCTAACGAAGACATCACCTATTCTTTGAAAGGAAAAAACCTGGTGAAAAATACCGGGGGCGGTAATCATGTGGTGGCGCAAAACATCGATGCCATCGATTTTGTTTATTTGGACGGGTCTTCGCCGCCCCATGTGCTCAATGATCCACTCATCGACGGTGACGTCCCGTCGGCCAATATGAATCAAATCAGATCCGTAGAAATTACCATCGTGGCCAGGACCAGCAATCCGTTGTCGTCTTCCAAAAACAGCAGAGTTTATCTCAACCAGCGGGGTACGAAGATTCTGCCGCCGCAAAATGATCATGTCGCCCGAAGATGTTTAACGACCCGGATTAAATGCCGGAATTTGGGGATATAAGATGATATTGTTCCTCGGGGGAGCGCTTGCTGAATACGTATCCAACTTTACATCGGACGCAGGATGGAAAGAATGAAAAAAATAGACGGATTTACGCTTATTGAAGTGATCGTTGCCCTTACCATTTTTGCAGTGGGGCTGCTGGCTGTAGCGGCCATGCAGAATTCTGCCGTCAAAATGAATTCCACGGCCGGTAAACTGACAAATCTGGCGACACGGGCCATGGACAAAATCGAAGAATTGTCCGCGCTGCCATACACCGACCCTTCTTTAGATTCAGCCGAAAACCCCCATCAGGAAGCGTCTGGGAATTATACCGTTTCCTGGACTGTAATTGACGACAATCCAACGGCAAACACCAAAAATATTACGGTAACGGTTTCCGGTCGCGGCAAAAGCGTTGATATTTGTTTTCTTAAAGCCAATCTTTGATTTCCTATGAAACGCATAATTAACATGGAAAACGAAAAAGGCTCTGTAATGGTCTTAGCCGTGGTTTTGTTGTTTTTGCTGACGCTTCTGGGCGTGTCGGCGTTAAGTACGTCAAGCATTGAAACTCAGATCGCAGGAAACGAGCTGCGACATGAACTGGCGTATTATGCCGCCGAATCTGCAGCCGTTTATGTCGCAAGCCGCCCGGATTTGTACGGCCCTGATAATACCACGGCAGGTGTCTGTCATTATTTTCCAAATAACACAACCCCTTATACTGCAATTACAACCCATCTTCCCCCGGCACGATCCATTGGTGTTTCCCAATCGTTTAACGGTCAGGTTCAATACCAACGGACCTCATCTCCTCCCAGGGGATCCGGGTGTTCGGTGGGAAAATTCAAGGCCCACCAATATGCCATGGTATGCAACGGCTACGCTCCCGGCAACACGGCTGAACGTATTGCGGTGGGGTTTTATCGCATCGGATTTTAATGGGGGAATCATTATGAAAAAGACAGGATATCACCGACTCATCACACTGTTTCTTTTGTGCTGCTTTCTTTTTACGGCAGATCCGGTTTTCGGCGATGACACCTGTGTTTTTTCAGGGACTGCCGATGCCATGTCATTGGCCGGACTGCATCCGGTTTCGGCAAAATGTCCGGGAAGCAATATCCAGTCAAGTACCGGCTCATTTTCGGCGCCGGTTGTGCCGTCGATGCGGACCATGAGCGGTGACAACATATATATGGCCCTGTTTAAGCCCGGTGAGGATAATTTCTGGCAAGGAAATGTCGCCAAATACGGCATTTCGGGAGACAACCGGATTGTCGATGCCAATGGGAAGACCGCCACACAATTTAATGGCGCCATGAAGGAAGATGCCCGGCCGTACTGGGCGACATCGGATTGGGCCGATGATACCAAAAGCAATTACATTCATAACGCAAGCCGGCATATCTATACGTATCTTACCGGTTTGACGGCATTTTCATCCGATAATGCTGGTTTGACGGCGGCCATCCTGGGAAATCCGCTCCGAAGTCCCGGGGATATCATCAACTGGGTCCGCGGGGCGGATGTCTTCGATGATGACGGCGATGGTGATGTTACGGAAAACAGGGCCGTCATTACCGGAGATGTCCTTCACAGTCAACCTTCGATCTTTCGGTACAGATATGCAGACAATTCCTCCAAAACCATGGTGTATTTCGGCGCCAACGACGGGATGCTTCATGCGGTTCTGGATGCCGCGCAGCCTTCGGGAACCGGCCCGATGAATTTCGGCACCGAGGAGTGGGCCTTTATTCCCCCCGATCAGCTGCCCCGCCTAAAAGAGATGACAGAAGGGTTTGTTCATCAGTTCTATGTCGATTCCACCCCCGGAATTTACTTTAAAGACATGGATAAAGACGGTCGGGTGGATGCTACGGACGGCGATAAAGTTGTTCTTGTTTGCGGCGAAAGAAAGGGGGGCTTCGGTTACTTTGCACTGGATGTGACGGATCCTTCTGTTCCGCAATATCTCTGGCGGATCCATTCGTATGATGATGCCGAACCCGGCAAAGCAGGTCCTACAGCCGTCATTGCGGAAATGGGCCAAACCTGGTCCGAGCCTCGATTCGGTCTGGTCAAAACCTCGGACAGCGACACCATTGGGACGCCCGTGTTGTTTGTCGGCGGCGGGTACAGTGCGGACAACTTGTCGGGAAAGTCCATCATCGCCGTTAACGTGCTGACCGGCGCTGTCGTAAAAAAGTTTTCGGGTTTGCCCGGTATGAAATACAGCTTTGCCAGCTCGGTTGCCGTTATCGATGAAAATGACAACGGCTTTGTCGATAAAATATATGTGGGCGATCTTGGCGGCCAAATGTGGCGGTTTGCGAGTTTTGTCGACAGCCGGGGCAATTCTTTGGCGTTTCCGAATTGTAATGAAAACATCAACGCTTGGACCGGACGGATATTCTTTAAAACCGATGAAAATAATGCCGGAAAATTTTTTTACCCGCCGAGCGTTACCCTTGAAAAAGGGTATGATATGGTTTTTATGGGAACCGGAGACAGAGAAAGCGCCTGCTGTAACAACGGTTCCATGGCCTGTTCTTCTATGGCCCCGGATATCATCGCCGGTGTGAAGGATACCCACTCCGGCCAAGGCACCCTCGACCAAGGGGGTATCAGTGGAACCGTTTTTACGCGGGATCTGGTGGATGTTACGAGCCCAAATGCCTCGCCGCCCGATTTGACGGCATCACAAGACGCGGATTCAAATGGCCTTGCCGATCGAGGGTGGTATATCCGGCTGGTGGATAAAAACGGCAGGGCAGTGGGTGAAAAGGTTCTTGCAGAAGGAATGGTTTTTAACAAAACGCTTTATATTTCGACCTATACACCCAAAAGCGATCCCTGTACGCCGGGAGACGAAGCGATACTGTATGCGCTGAATCATTTAACGGGTGAGCCTGCTGTGGATTTCGATCGCGATTCGAGCAAAGATCGATCATTTATCATCGGACAAGGCATACCTTCGAAACCGGTGATGCGGTTCACCAAGACCCAAACCGGATTATTCATTTCAGCGGGAAGCACAAATTCGGACCTTTCCGGCCCGAGACTTGTGGCGGGCATTAAAAATATCGATCCGCTGGTGCCGTCCATCAACTTCTTTTTCAGATATTGGAGAGAAGTTTTTTAGAGCCATCCATATAACGAATTTTTCCCAATCCGAGACACTTGCCCCTTTTTATTTTTATGCGTATTATTGAATGTGTAATTCATCAACGCAGAAGGTGAAAAAGGAGCGGGTTTATCATGAGCATCATGTATTTTGAAGATATCGAAGTAGGGCAAAAATGGGTGAAATCCATAACATATCAGGTTAAAAAAGAAGAGATCATCGAATTCGCCAGCCGCTGGGACCCGCGGTATTTTCATGTTGACCCAAAAGCGGCGGTATCGTCCGTCTTCGGAGGTCTCGTTGCCTGCTCGGCGCATATCTTTTCCATTCTTTCGTGGTTCGGCACCCATGGTGAGCGGCGAACCGCATCGATGGCGGCGCTGGGTTTCGATGATCTTCATATGCGCCGCGCTGTCCGGCCGGACGATATCCTCTCCTGTTCCTTTGTCTATCTTGAAAAGCGCGAGTCCAAATCCAAACCGGACCGTGGAATCGTACGCACTTCGGCATCACTGTCCAACCAGCAAAATATAGAGGTGTTTTCCGCCGTTATTACGTCAATGGTCGCAAAACGTCCTCAATCGCATTTGCCTTTGCAAAAGAAGTGAAACAATGAATCGAGGTCGCAGGCGCACCGTGAATCGTGCAATAGTCATTGACACTGAAAATAATATATGACAATTTTATGTTTATATATATATTCGGAACGTAAAACGCAAAAACGAGGACGGTTTACCGGTTGAATATTCCAGTTGAATTTCTTACCAGCCGATCGTCATTCCGCGACCTTTTATTCAATACACCCGGGAAGCACGGATAAATATGCAAAATCAAGAAGTACGCAGAAAAAGTGCTTGGCGATGGCTCATCGCGGGAGGCGTCCTGATCCTCGTTTTAGCGCTCCTGGTGGCTCTGAGCATTATCTTTGTAGACGACTTGGTCGATATTTTCTGGTACCATACCCTGGGTTATGAGCTTTACTTCTGGCAGCGTAAGCTCTACAAATATTTTGTATTTTTGGGTATCTCACTTATATTTTTCCTGATTTTCTTTATCAATTTTTGGCTTGCCTCACGATTCCTGAAAAAAGCACTCCAAGAGGTCAAAGAGGTGGAAGGTAAAGCCTATCGCACAATTTACAAGGCTTTTCAGTCCGTATCTATGATGTTTTATTTGCCCCTCTCCATAGGCCTGAGCTTTCCGATCGCCTTGCCGCTTTACCGCAATTGGGAACATTTTCTCTTTGAGGTCTTCGGCGTGCCTACGGGTATTTTGGACACTTATTACCGCGTGGACGCCTCGTACTACATATTTAAATATCCCATCTATATCCTCATTGAAGAACGGCTGCTTATTGCGTTCCTTATTCTTTTGATCGGATTGTTCGGTCTTTACATGGTAAAGAACGTTTTACGGAGTCACCATGCACTTCACTTTACTCGCAGCGCAAAATGGCATTTAAGCATTCTGGTTCTGATCGTTTTTAGCATCGAAATTTGGAATTTCATGCTCCAGCGCTATGGATTGCTTTTTGATACGAGTCATGAACCGCTTTTTTACGGACCCGGCTATGTGCAGATGAATGTGATCCTGCCCTTCATATGGGGTGCGATGGTGTTGCTGGCTGCGATGGCGGTCACGTTGATCGTGGCCATTCAGTTTAGAAAGGGTTATAAGCTGCTAGTCGCATGGAGCGTCCTCTTGGCCATGGTGCTGACGGTACGCTATACAACCTATCTGCCGCAATTGATCCAAACCTACATTGTCAAACCCAATGAGGTCAACAAAGAGAAACCCTACATCGCTAAAAATGTTCAAGCGACGCTGGATGCTTACAAGCTGACCCAGGTGGATATTCGCGATTATTCATATCGACGCTTTCCATTGGGCTATAACGTTAGCCAAGTCAAAAACGACTTGCGCAATATTCCCGTTTGGGACGCAGACACTTTGGATTCGGTTTTTAAGCAGCTTCAGGAACTGCGAACATATTATACATTCCCGTTTGTCAACGTGGGACGCTATACGGTGGTGAACAACTATCAGCAGGTGTTTCTCTCAGCGCGCGAGATCAATTACAATAATTTGCCTCTCGGCGCGAAAAACTGGATCAATGAGCATTTGACTTACACACACGGTTTCGGCGTCGTTATGACACCCGCCAGTCAATCCGCTGGCGATACCATGACGTGGTTTCTCAACGACATTCCTGCCGTATCCAATCACGGACTGAACATCAAAGAGCAAAGGATCTACTTTGGCCTAAAAAAATATCCATATGCCATCGTTCCCAACAAAGCCGGAGAAATGGATTATCCCAAAGGCAACAGTAATGTGATGGCTGATTACACCGGTGAAGGAGGCGTGCCCATCGGTTCGCTTTTCAAACAATTTTTGCTCGCTTACTACTTTAGGGACAAGAATATATTTTTTATGACCAAATACAAATCGGACAGTAAAATTCTCATACGGCGCAACATTATAGACCGCATCAAATACTTGGTGCCGTTTCTCAAGCTGGATCAGACGCCTTATGTGGCGGTGACGCCCAAAGGGATTTACTGGATCGTCGATGCGTTCACGACATCGCCGTGGTACCCGGCATCTCAAACTTATGCATTAAACGATGGTCCGATAAACTATATTCGTAATTCCGTAAAAATTGTGGTCGACGCTTTTAACGGCACCGTCAATTTTTACATCTATGATAAACAAGATCCCATCATTCAGACTTACAAGCGTATCTATCCGGGACTTTTTAAAGAAAAAGAGCAAATGCCGGCCGACCTCAGGCCTCATGTGCGCTACCCAAAAGATATGTTCGATATCCAAATGGCCATTTATGCCAAGTACCATCAAACCGATCCCCAGGTCTTTTTCCAGCAGGAAGATATCTGGAACTATGCGGAAACCATGGATGCCAAAAATGCCGTGCCAATCAAACCCTATTATCTGACCCTGGACTTGATCGACCCCGGGCAGCTCGATTTTTTGCTGCTGCTGCCCATGTTTCCCAAAGGCCGGGATAATTTGAGGGCATTGGCCATTGCGGGGTGCGACGGTGACAATTACGGCAAAATCATCCTGTATAATTTCCCCAAAGGCGAATTGGTCTTCGGGCCTGACCAAATCAATGCCTTGATCCACCAGGATCCGGATATCGCCCAGCAATTCACACTCTGGGATCAGGCCGGATCGTCGGTCGTGAGGGGCAAGATGATCATCCTCCCCATAAAAAAGAGCATTCTTTTCATTCAACCGGTCTATCTTAAATCCACGTCGCGGGTCAAGATACCGGAGCTTCAGCGCATTATCATGAGCGAAGGCCAAATCGCAGTGATGGAGACGTCTCTTGAAAAAGCTTACATCGCCCTCCAAAATCGTGTGGCTGAGCAATTGAAAGGGTTGGAACAGCGCTACCCCCAAGTAACCGAAGGAACGAACCAAACAGCTCCGAAGCCGCCGCCTGAAAAACGTAAGCCGTCCAATGCGTCTCCGAAAGACCACCTGCCGCAACCCGGACATGGTCAATAAAAACAGCCCGGTTTGAACAATCCATCCAAACCACAACGTTGTCGTCTGTTCGGTTATCTCCCTTCGACCAGTCCAATGAGGGTGTTTTTAAAGGGGGGGCTCGTTCTTATCGAATCGTCATGGAGCGCATGGGTCTCGACAAATCCGGAAAAACATTCACGGGGTGTTTTTTCAGGAACCCTGTAAAGGGTTAGAGAAATATTTGTTTTGGGTCCGGAAGCTTCAGGGAAGGGGGGCATATCATCTGTACCGTCGGGCCGGGAACGGGCGGCCAGCATTTCAAGAGATCCCATGAATTCACGCCGCCAGCTTACCCAGGTATTATCTTTTTCGTCACCCGTAACGAGGGCATCGAACCGGTGGATCCGGTTTATTTCAGGCAAGATGTCGACCATATGCTCAACAACGGCGCGGCTGGTGGTGATAAACAGGCCGAAATCCCGGGGGTCTTTCAATATTAAAGATGCCCAGGCCGCTAATCGCTCTTCCGTCATGTAGCGGCCCGGATCTTTAATTTCAACTGCCCTGTGCGTCAGGGTCCGGGATTGAATATCGTCTTCTTCTCCTTTGAGATCTTTTAAGAAATTTGTTTCCATGGCGTCGATATCCATCAGATCCCGAAACAGTCTTTCATTTTGAAAGTCATATTCCTGGGCCATGTGAAGAAATAGTCCGGCATTGAACAGGGGATCGGGTTTTTCCTGAGCCGATATCTGCCGGGTGGTTTTTTTGATTTCCGCTCTGATTTGTGAAGACGCGTTTTCGTCAAAATATGGGATGTTATGGGCCATCGTCTTTAAAAAAGTGACTTCGGTTCCCTGATGGGTATCGATCCAGACCCGGTAGTCGTTATAGATTTTATCGAGCAGCTTACCGTTGATATCCATGGGAATGCGTATGTCCAGGATGCCGTCTTTGACAAGGTGTTGCATGTCTTCCGGTACTTTTTCGCCGGAGATCTGATACACCGTAATTTGTCCGAAGCAGGCAGCCAGGGCCTTTCCTAGGGATTCAGGAATATAGGTAAAGGGGAAGTATATGGGTTTCATAGTAGTTTTTCCGAGTTTTTAAATTGTTGTACAGTGAATTCCTTATTCGAATTTCGGATTTTGTTTGAGCATAACTTTCCGTTCAGACGTTAATTCGCTATTTTGGGGTCTTTAAGAATAACCCCCCGTGCCTTGAGCTGATCCCGGATCCTGTCGGCAAGCGGGTAGTTTTTTTCCAGCCGGGCCTGTTCTCTTTCCTTGATGAGTTGCTTGACCTCTGGGTCATGAACGGCATCTTCAAAATCAAAAATCTTAAGAACAACATCCAGATTGCGAAACGCATCTAAAATTTTCAAGGCATCGTCCGGGTCCAATCGTTTTTCAAAAACCAGGATGTTAATCTTTTTGACGTTTTTAAATATGGATGCCATGGCCGCCGATATGTTGAGATCATCATCCATGGCACTGACAAATCCCTGCTTAATGTCATACAGTAACTGATCCAGTTCTGGAAAGGGCGATCCGCCCGGCTTGATGTGAATCAGCGAGTTGATACAGGAATCGAGCCGTTTTAAGGATCGTTTTGCATCTTCGAGCCGGCTTTCAGAGAACGTGATGGGTTTTCGGTAATGACCTGAAATCAGCCAGTACCGGATCTCCCTGCCGGTGTATCCCATGTCGGTCAGATCCGACAGGGTTTGCCCGGCGCCCTGTTCGTCCACCTTTTTGCCGCCGACGAGTACCCGGTCGCAGTGTACCCAGAATCTGGCAAGGGGTTTTCCGGTCACAGCACCGGCGATGGCGATTTCGTTTTCGTGATGGGGGAAAACCAGCTCACGGCTGCTGGCATGAATATCATAGGTTTCTCCGAGATATTTCATGGCCATGGCCGCGCACTGAATATGCCAGGAAGGACGCACATTGCCCCACTCGGTTTTGGTGAAGATTCCCCGTTTGAGTTCGGAGAGTTTGGATCGCTTCAGCAACGTAAAATCTCTGGGGTTGTCTTTTTCATATTCGTCCAAGTCTACGGTAGCCCCCAGCCTGATTTTATTTAGATCGATCCCGGACAGACGGCCGTACTCGGAGAAACGGGAGATATCGAAATACAATGACTTCAGTTTTTCATAGGCCATGCCTTTTTTGACCAGTTTTTCCGTTAACGACACCATGTCTTGGACATGTTCGCTGGCCTTGGGATAATTCGTGGCAGGCTTGATGTTTAGAATTTTAAGATCTTCTTTGAATGACTCGATATGCCGGGCCGTAAATTCGGCCAGTTCCATCCCTGCTGCTTCGGAGCCTTCGATGGTTTTGTCGTCCAGATCGGTGATGTTCATAATATGGGTGACGTCATATCCTCTGAACTCGAGATACCGGCACAACAAATCCGAAAAGACAACTCGCCGGCATTGTCCCAGATGCATTTTAGCATAGGCAGTGGGGCCGCAGGAATACATGGAGACCTTGTCCGGCAAGATCGGTTCAAAGGGCTCTTTGCTCCGGCTCATGGTGTTGAAAAATGCCAGGCTGACCTTTTCCTGTACTGCAAAAAGCGTGGTGCTGAGATATCGTTCACCGCCGTCCGGAAAGACGACCACAAGAGTGCCGTTTTCCATCTCTTTTGCTTTTTTTCGGGCGACCACCATGGCGGCGCCGCTGCTCATTCCCACAAAGATTCCCTCTTCTTTTGCCAGCCGCCGCGTCATTTCAAAGGCGTCTTCATCGTCGATATTCACGATCTCATCAATAAGTTTTTTATGAAAGATTTCAGGACGATACGCTTCTTTCATGTTTTTCAGACCCTGAATTTTATGCCCCAGGTACGGCTCGACCCCGACGATCTTAATCTCGGGATTATATTCTTTCATCCGCCGGGTCAGACCCATCAGCGTGCCGCTGGTCCCCAGGGTGGCCACGACCATGGTTACCTTTCCGTGGGTTTGCTCCCATATCTCAGGGGCTGTTCCATAATAGTGGGCCTGCCAGTTGGCGGGATTGTTAAATTGGTCGGCCATAAAATAGGTATCGGGATTTTCACGGGCCAGTCGATACACTTCTTCAATGGCCCCGTCGGTTCCCAGATGTCCGGGGGTCAGTAAAATATCCGCCCCCCTGGCCTTTAAAATTTTCTGGCGTTCAATGCTGGCGGCTTCGGACATGGTTAGCAGAAGCTTATATCCCTTCACGGCACACACCAGCGCCAGGCCGATGCCCGTATTGCCGCTGGTGGCTTCGATGACCGTCTTTCCGGGGGTCAGCTCGCCAGCTTTTTCGCCGTTTTCGATCATAGACAACGCGGCCCGGTCCTTTATGGAGCCTCCCGGGTTAACATATTCCAGCTTTGCGAGTAGGGTGACATTCGGGTTCGGGTTGAGATGCCTGATTTCAACAAGGGGTGTATTGCCGATGGCGTCAAGAATAGAATAACTCATTGTATCGATATTCCGTCGTGATTTTAATTAAAAATGCGCTTTGACGATGCATTACGTGTTCATCAAAAATTAAAATAAACCCTTCGTTGCGTCGGACAGGGTCTTGAAAATTTTTTCTCGAACGTCCTTTTCCTTTTCTGAAGCATCGATGATCCGAAAGCGTTCCGGTTCAAGACGGGCAATTTCAAGATATCCGTCGCGCACCTTTTGGTGAAATGACAGCGTCTCTTCTTCAAACCGGGTTTCTTCGTTGTTTCGCGCCCCTTTGTTGATCTGCTTCCAGGCCCGGGCAAGGCCGATCTCAGCAGGAAGATCCAGCAAGATGGTCAGGTCCGGCTTTAAGTTCTCAAGCAAAAGGCGATGTATTTTATCGATCAGGTCGATATCGATTCCTCTTGCAAATCCCTGATAGGCCATTGTTGCGTCAAAATAGCGATCACATAAGACGGTTTTCCCCGCGGCCAGAAGGGGGAGAATACATTCACGGACATGCTGGGCCCGATCCGCCGTATACAACAAAAGCTCGGTCAGCGGCCCCATGTCTTTACTCAAAGGGTCCAGGAGAATGGCCCGTATTTTTTCACCGATTCGCGTGCCCCCAGGCTCCCTGGTGATGACGCACTCATGGCCTTTGTATCGAAGAAATTCCGCCGTGTTTCGGACTTGGGAAGTCTTGCCCGATCCTTCTATACCTTCAAAAGTGATAAACATAATCAGACACTTTTTTTCCCTTTATAAAAATGGCGTTCCAAAATTCGGTGATAGGAGGTCCAGGTTTCATCGGCATCCTCGGCAGCCATGAAATCCCGGATGCCGTTGACCTTGGAATCGATTTCATCGATATAATTCAGCAAAACCGCCTCGATGATTTTGGGCGGTTCCGGTGAACCGAACTCCCGGGCACCGTGGTGGCTGACGATCATATGCTTGAGCAGCAGCGCCTGGTCTTCGGGGAATTGTTCGATTTTCGAAAGTTTTTCATCCACCATTTTCAATCCAATCACAATATGATTCAGCAGTCGGCCTTTATCGGAATAGTCTATCCTGAACTGATACTCGAATTCATCGATTTTTCCGATATCGTGAAATATTGCGCCGACAAGCAGAAGATCCCGATCAACACCGCTGTAATGTCCTGCGATTTTATCCGCCAGGCTCACCATTGAAACGGTGTGCTCCAGCAAGCCGCCGATATAGGCATGGTGCATTTTTTTCGCCGCAGGCGCGGTTTTGAATTTGCGCACAAACGCCTCGTCCTTCCAGAAAGCTTCCACAAGTCTTTTGAGATATTCGGTTTTGATGGAATCCGTGATTTTTGAAAGCCGGTCGAACATGCCTTCGATGTCCCGGGAGGTTTGCGGCAGAAAATCGCTGGGATCCACACGGTCGGCGGGAATGGGTGCCATTTTTTTAATCACTACCTGCAACGCCCCTCTGTATTCCCCGACACCGCCGACGACATGCACAAAATCTCCGGATGTAATACCGGCGGTTATTCGGTCCACCTTGTCCCACACGACGCCTTTAATCATTCCGGTCTTATCGGAAAGGGTGATATTTAAAAAATTATTCCCATCCCTTTTTTGGGACAGAACCTTTTCGGATAAAACAAAGATGTCGTCAACCACGTCTCCGGCTTGGATGTCGGTGATGAAACGCTTTTTCATACGGTGTTACCCTTTTTTAAGAAGATATTTCCAAGTCCCACTGTCGTAACTTCTCCAGCATGCGGTAATCCGTGGCATCGCATTGAATCGGCGTAATGGAAATAAAATTATCATTCAGTGCGGCACCGTCGCTTTCAGGCGTATTGAAAGCTGTTCCGGCATCGGCGCCGTGCCAGTAATAGATGCGGTTGCGGGGATCGATCCGTTTGTCCACATATTCGTTATACAAAGACGTCTCCTGCCTGCTGATGCGAACACCTGCGATCCGGGTTTCAGGAATATCCGGTATGTTGACGTTTAGAAAAGTCCCAACGGGCAGTCCTTTTTCATATACGTTGTCGGCCAATTTTGCGGTGAACCTCGCGGCATAATCATACCCCGATATTTTTTGTCCCGCGATAGAGACGGAAATGGCCGGAACTTTGTATAACGCGGCCTCTTTGGCGGCGGCGACGGTACCGGAATAATTGATGTTGACCCCGATGTTTGCACCCGGATTGATTCCGGAGATCACCATGTCCGGTTTGACATCGAGGATCTCCATGAGACCGATCTTGATGCAGTCCACCGGTGTTCCGTTTACAGCATATCCCCGACAGCCGTTATTGACTTTGATTCGTGTGGTGCGCAGCGGTTGATGGAGGGTAATCCCGTGCCCTACGGCGCTTCTTTCCCGATCCGGCGCAATAACGGTGACCGAATGACGGTCTGAAAGGGTCTCATACAGGGCCCAAAGTCCTTTGGCATAAATGCCGTCATCGTTGGTTAAAAAAATATTCATATTCTGTTTTGAAGTTCGAATTTATTGACAATCACAAATTAACATTCTTCAATAAAAGATAAAAACATCCTTGGACTTTAAAACTACATCTTGACTTTTTTCATCAAAAAAGCATTTATACTTGATATTTTATGATGATTCAAGATGTTATTGAAATGGATCAGGCGTCGGCCTGAATTTTTCCCGCCGAAGCGGATGCAGGGGATCGGAATCTTTTAATAATGGGTCATTTGCAAAATTCTCGAAGTTTGCTGCTCAGGGTATTTCGCCATTATAAGAAAAATCTTTCCTGCTTTGGTTGCTTATCATGTTCGTGGGCCGTCATTTTTTGCCCCTTTTCCCTGTCGGAATTTATATATCGCACGAAAAGCCGTATGGCCAACCTCCGGTTTGCGCTGATTCTGTTGGTCCTGGTTCTGGTTCCCGGACGCGTTTTCGCTGAAAATACGATCAGCGGAATCAAAGATGAAAAGAATATCCCGTGGCACATTATTGCCGATGAAATCAGTTACGATGAAAAGGCGGATGTCTATATCGGGAAAGGAAACGTCAGGATAACCAAAAAAGAAAAAAATCTCAATGCGGATTATGTTCGTTTTAATCAACGGACCATGGACGTCTTTGCGAAAGGCCATGTTATCCTGACGGTGGGGAAAGACATTCTCACCGGCGACAGCGCCCGGATGAACCTGAATACGGAAACCGGAACCATTAATAACGGCGTCCTATTTCTCGAACAGAACAATTACCATATTAAAGGGAATACCATTAAAAAAGTGGGAAAAGACACGTATACCGCCGATAAAGCCAGCATTTCCACATGTGACGGTGATCCGCCGGCATGGAAAATAACCGGCAGGAATTTAAAGGTTTCCGTGGAAGGATACGGTTTCGTGACGCATGCGGCGCTTTGGGCCAAAAAGATCCCTGTGCTGTATACCCCGTTTCTCGTGTTTCCCGTAAAGCTGAAACGCCAGACAGGGTTGTTGACACCCCAGTTGGAATATTCAGACCGTAAAGGGGCCAGATATATCCAGCCGTTTTACTGGGCCATCAGTGAAAGCTCGGACGCGACATTTTATTCTGACTATATGAGCCTCCGCGGAGAAAAGCTGGGGCTGGAATACCGTTATGTTTTAGACGAACAGTCCAAAGGGACGCTGATGTACGATTTTTTAGACGACCGGCAGGTCGATGACGGTTCTCCGGGTTCGGAGAAATGGGGATATCCAGGTGACAATGCATTGCGTCCCAATTCCGACCGTTACTGGTTCAGGATGAAAAACGACCAGGCATTGCCTCATGATTTTTTTGCAAGGCTTGATCTCGACATCGTAAGCGATCAGGATTACCTTCATGAATTCAAGGAGGGGTATACGGGATTTGATGACGCCACGGCATATTTTGAAAGAGAATTTGGAAGAGGCTTCGATGATTATGACAATCCCGTAAGACTCAACAGGTTGAACGTCAGCAGGTATTGGTCCCTTTACAGCCTCAACGCCGACCTGAGATGGTACGACAATGTGATAATACGCCAGCAGCAAGAGACCGATAACACCATACAGCGCATGCCGGAGATCGATTTTAGCGGGTCGAAGCAACAAATTCTGACATCGCCGTTTTATTTTGATCTGGCTTCCCAATATACTTATTTTTACAGTGAAGACGGTCCGCGAGATCATCGATTGGATATATATCCCCGATTCTATCTCCCGTATACTTTCGGCAGCTACTTTACCATCGAACCCTCTGTGGGTCTTCGTGAGACAGTATGGCATTTCGATAAAAAAGAGTATGAGACTTCGGATAAAGCAACGCTCTATCGGGAGTTATATGATCTAAAAGTTGATCTCACTTCAGAGGTCTATCAAATATTCAATTTGAACGCGGGAAGCGTTGAAAGGATCAAACACGCCATCCGGCCAGAGATCATTTACGAATATATTCCTGACAAGGATCAGTCTGAGTTGCCCGATTTGGATGACATCGATCGGATTCCGCCGAAAAACCTGATTACCTACTCGCTCACGAACACATTTACCTCTAAATTTAAAAGAATGACAAAAGAAAAAGCACACCGGCCTACGGATAAACTTGACGGCAATACAAGTTATGAACCGTCGATGTATGATTACAATGAGTTTTGCCGGTTTAAGCTGGAGCAAAGCTACGACATCAACAAAGAAAAGGAAGACGATCCCGAGCCGTTTTCCCCGATTCACGGGGAACTCGATTTGACCCCCCAAAAATATGTATCTCTCAGAGCGGATGCCGACTGGTCGCATTATGACAGGAACTTTCGGTCGCACAATATTTCGGCGACACTGCACGATGAACGGGGAGACAGCATCTTTGTGGAACACCGGTATCAGCGGAACAGCAGTGAGACCATTTATACCGACGTGAAATTACAGTTGTCGGAAAGTCTTCTGATGAAGGGAGAGTATGAACGAAATATTTTTAACGGCATAGACCTGAAATACGGTCTCGGATTTTTATACAAAGCCCATTGCTGGTCACTGGCTTCAAGTTTTACAAAAGAGGGGGAAGATTTGAGTTTTCGATTTATGATCACGCTGTACGGTATCGGACAGATCAGCTAGGATAGGGTAAAATCAAACTGGACTTCTTTAACTAAAACGAATATATTGAAAAACATATGGTACTATCTGAGCTGACATATTCCTGGTATGTCCTTCATACCCGGAGTCGATTCGAAAATGTGGTGAACGACGGTCTCGCTAAAAAATCAATGGAGGTTTTTCTGCCCAAAGTTCAGGTCAGAAGCAAGCGTCGTGATCGGAAGGTGATGATCAAAGTTCCGCTCTTTCCCGGATACTTGTTTGTCAAGACCAATCTGGAACCTTATGAACATCTTGAAATCGTCAAAACCGTAGGGGTCGTGCGCTTTGTCGGCAATAAAGACGGTCCGATTCCGGTGCCTTCGGAAACGATTGATTCCTTGCAAATCATGGTCAAAGGAGATGGTTCGGTGACCACGGGCACCCGTTTTAAAAAAGGGGACAGGGTTATCGTGGTTAACGGCCACTTTGCCGGCGTTGTCGGAACCTTTTCACGCTATAGAGGGAAGGGGCGCGTGATCGTTAACATCGAAGCCCTGGGGCAGTATGCCGGGGTGGATGTGGATGAAGATGATATTGAGATACTTCCGAAAATATTGACATAACAGCTTGACTTATCGTAAAATTACATTTTATAAAATTAAAATTTTGACAGTGTCGTAAAAAGTTGCCGCATTACATTTTTTTTAAATTACAAAACATCGAGTTTAATATATGAATTGATGTTTACATGGTAAATATAACCTTTACATAAATCGAATAACTACCGGTTTAAGTGGATCAAATTACTGCCGGATATTTTAAAAAGGAGGTTCTATGAACAAATTGGAGCTTATTTCCGCTTTAAAAACAGAAGCAAACATTTCTAAAGCAGAAGCGGCAAAAGTGGTTCAGATATTTTTTGACAACATGGCCGATGCGATGGAAAAAGGTGAACGTGTGGAAATTCGGGGTCTGTGTAGCTTTTTTGTAAAAAATTATAAAAGCTATACCGGCAGAAATCCAAAGACCGGTGAACAGGTGATGATTAAACCCAAGAAGCTGCCGTTTTTTAAATCCGGCAAAGAATTAAAAGATCGTGTAGATTATTAAGTGGTTATTGGATTTTCAATCGATGCCTGGATTTGAGTCGATATTGGGTCAAGAAAAGCCGATACGACTTTTGAAGACGTTTCTTCGAAATGAGGCGATACCGCATGCCCTTTTATTTCTTGGAATCGACGGGGTGGGCAAAACCACCACGGCAAAGGCGTTTGCCAAGGCATGCAACTGTGCGGCCGTGAAAAACAGGCATCCTTCTGAAAAGGAGGATGCTGCATCGATCCCTGTCACGGCACAGGATTTAACGGCAAAAATCGAAATTTGTCCCGGCTGCAAATCATGCAATAAAATCGAAAAGGGCAATCACCCGGATATTATCTTGGTTGAACCGACGGGGCCTTATATCAGGATTGATCAAATACGTAATCTATGCAATATCCTGGCCATGAAACCATACGAGGCAAGATTACGGGTGGTCATTATTAAAGATGCGCAGGCCATGAATCCTGCAGCGGGAAATGCCCTCTTGAAAGTGCTGGAAGAACCCCCGGATCGAACAATTTTGATTCTTACTGCGATGCAGACTTCTGACCTTCTTCCTACGATTGTATCACGTTGCCAGCATATCCGATTTAATCCGATCGCCGGCAATCACCTCAAAACCATGCTTGTGGAAAAACAAGGCGCAGACCCCGACGATGCCGAGATCGTGACCATCATGGCCAATGGAAGTTTTTCCAAAGCACTGTCCATGATACGCCACATGAAGAAATTGAACTGGATAAAACGAAGAGCCTGGCTGATCAATGAAGTTGAATCATTACCCTTAATGCCTATCCCTTTGTGCCTGGCCTTTGCGGAAAGCTTATCAAAAAACAAAGAAACCTTAACGGATTCGCTGGAAGTGATAAAGTCATGGTTCAGAGATCTCGTTGTCTGCCGATTTCATCCTTCAAAAGTGATCAATAAAGATATCATCGAAAAGATTCATAAAAATTCGAAGAAAATGACCGTTGATTCACTGCTTTCAAAAATCGAAGACATTCATTTGGCGCAGAGGAACATTCAGTTAAATTCCAATTTGCGGCTGACATTGGAAGTGTTGATGATGCGACTGGCAAGAACTTAAGCTGCAGTCCTAAAAATTGCAATGTTTAGGTAAATATAGTGCTTTGCCTGAACATCACTTTTCGTTCAAGCACTAATGAAACATAGAAATTGAAAATATGAAAAAAGTCGTTGGAATCAGATTTAAACACGCCGGAAAGGTGTATGATTTTGACAGCGGTGCATTTGTCCTCCATCGCGGGGATCATGTCATCGTTGAAACCGAACAGGGGCTGGGCATGGGGATGGTGGTTATCCCGCCGACCCCATACGATGAATCTGCCGCCGGTCCATCGGGCAAGCCGCTTAAAAAAGTGTTTCGCCTGGCAAACCCGGACGATTTTTCTCAAAGAGAAAAAAATACAGAGACGGAAAAGAAGGCGCATACTTACTGCCTGAGCTGCATTCGCGAACTGGGGCTTAAAATGAATCTTTTTAGCGTTGAGAGTTCCTTTGACGGCAGCAAATTGATATTTTTTTTCACTTCCGAAGGTCGTGTTGACTTCCGTCAACTTGTCAAAATGCTCGTTAAAGAATTTGGTGTACGTGTCGAAATGCGACAGGTTGGGATTCGAAACCAGGCAAAAATGTGCGGCGGTATCGGAAGATGCGGTCGAGAAATATGCTGTTCGGCATTTATCGAAAGATTCGGCCCCGTCTCTATCCGAATGGCAAAAGAACAAGGACTGTCGCTAAATCCAACCAAAATTTCCGGACAATGCGGCCGACTCATGTGTTGCCTGACCTTTGAACATGAAATGTACCATAAAATACAGGAGAATTTTCCAAAAATCGGCGCGAAGGTAGCCACCAAGGATGGAAAAGGAAAAGTGGTACGGCATAATGCGCTGTACAATCGGATTGCCGTTCGGCTGGAAAACGGTGAGGAAATAGAGACGGGGGTGGATAAGATCATCGATGACTAACTCTCTGGACAGG